>Ga0194056_10000014_pt1 | contig 66369 bp, 68 predicted proteins | sample SepL4413m_MetaG_FD_155458 | JGI IMG/M metagenome (GOLD analysis project Ga0194056, IMG submission 155458) | Anoxic zone freshwater microbial communities from boreal shield lake in IISD Experimental Lakes Area, Ontario, Canada - Sep2016-L442-13m | ecosystem: Environmental > Aquatic > Freshwater... | reverse complement strand
ACATTGGAGTGATTGTTTAAAAGCTCTGTATAGGTTTCTTGTACGGTCGACAATTCTTTTTCATAAAAACGAATTACCTGGTAGCAAATTTTCCTTTCGACCTCTGCATCAACAAGAAGGGTCATTTGCTTTGCTGTCAAACCGTTACCATAGATTTTTTCTATGTCAGCTTGGACTATCTTCCTTTGGCTGAAATCATTAAATCTCTTGAATGGTTCGTTAGGACTTTGTAGCATTTCTAAATTACCTACTCGTTGCTGTAAGTCAAGTAATGCCGTTTTTTGAGGACCATTCAGCGCCCTTTTCTTTTTTGCCTTTTCAACGGCATCTTTAAGGCCGCCTAGTTTTCTAAGTTTGTCGTTGATTAAATGGTTAAGGGCATCACGATCTGATGGCGCAAATAATCTTTCAGTTGATGAGTCATCCGTTGGATCTACATCAGCCTCCCATTCATTAAGCATAAATTTCTCCTTCCGCCTCAATTTCGCTTTGAGATGTAATTAAATGTGCTTGTAACTTGCAATAGTTTTCCCAGTCAGTAAGAAGGGATCTCCTTTTGTCAATAAGATCACCTCTACGGTACGCTGCTTCCACTTTGTTTGAAATGGTATGGGCTAGTGACATTTCTGCAACCTCTGATGAATGATCAGTCCTTTCTGACACCCAATCCCTGAAGGTTGATCTGAAGCCATGTACTGTTACTTTCTTTTTGAGTCTTCTAATCACCATCGTCATGGCCATATTCGAAAGGGGTTTCGTTTTCCTTGAGAATAAATACTCGCTATCAGAGTCCAACAATTCAGATATTTTCAATATCTGAATAGATCGTTCAGATAATGGGACCCTATGCTCCCTTTTGGCTTTCATTCTTTCTCCAGGAATTATCCAAACAGATTCAGAAACTTCGTTTCGCTTCCCGCCAATTACTTCGCTGGTTCGTGACGCATTCAATATGCAAAATTCCAACGCTAATGCGGCCATCGTTCCCATCTCTCTAAGTTGTTCCATGAACTCTGGAATTTCATCAAAGGGGAGGGCAGCATGGTGCTTCACTTTTTTGATTTTGTTGGGCTTGGCTAATACTGTTTCTAAATGACCTTTCCACTGGGCTGGATTTAAGCCACTTCTTAGCCTTCGTGTTGTAGCCGCTGCTAATATCAGCTCAATACGCCCACGCAACCTCGTGGCTGTTTCCGTCTTCTTGGCCCATATTGGTGACAGAATCTTCAAAATATCTTCGGTAGTAATCTGATCAAGCTTTAGATTGCCAATTACGGGGTTTGCATACTCCTCAATCGTGTACTCCCATTGAAGCTGATGCTTTGTATTGGTCCATTCAGAACTTTTGGTTTCTATAAACTGTTTGGCAAATTCAGAGAACGTAAGTTCATGCATCTCCAGATCTGCCTTGGTTTCTTTCTGGGGTTTTGGGTCAATTCCGTGCAAAACCTTCTTCTTTGCTTCAATAGCTTTTATTCGCGCATCGGCCAACCCAACATCGGGGTAGGGACCAAGACTAATGTTCTTTTGCTTGCCACCTATGGTGTATCGGTAGATCCAATACTTTTTTTTGCTATCTTTTACCCATAGGTGCAATCCCATTGCTAAAGCATCTGTATACCGTCCAGGTTTTTTTAGGTTTTTGATTGTTTGTGTATCTAGCTTTGTTGTCATATTCATCTCCGTTACCAAAATAGTTACCAAAATCCACGCCTATAACAGCTTGGATTCACGAAGACGGCTTCATACCGTCACATATACTAATGCAAATTCATGGATTAATTCATGAATAATGAGGCAAATAAACACAGGGGCCAGGAGTTATATGGGGTTACAACATAGTCTCGTAGCATCTAATTTGACCTATGGAGATGCTAAGACGCCTCTTCCGCCAAGTAGCATTGAAACCATCTTCGGATGGTTTCTTCTTTTCCACTTCCCGTAAGATGTTAGTCAGAAATTCTTCAAACTAAATCAACACGGAGTCACTATGATTTTTACAATCTTGTTAATGGATCGACCAGGTACCGCACAATTGCGGATAGAGGTGAGGCCAGAGCACCGCGCCTATCTCGCTCAGCAGTCAGAACGGATGGCCTTTGCTGGACCGCTCACTTCGGAGGATGGGAAAACCGTTGTAGGTAGCTTGTTGGGAATGGATTTTCCAAGTAGGGCAGCTGTCGATACTTGGCTAAAAGATGAGCCATTTACCAAAGCAGGCGTTTATGAAAAACCTGTCATCCATGTCTTTAATAATATGTGGGAGCAAAAGGTTGGATTTCCACCGGCTCAATAAAGCCTTTAGTTAAGCAGGGATGTTACTTTTGTTAGCATTATTTTTTGCAGATATTGACAAGGTCTTAAAAACGGACAAAGAAATATGAAAGTAATCAAAATAGGGATTGCATCCCAAAAAGATATTCGAGCCCGCATTTTAGCTATTGCTAGAGGTGATTTAAAGTCGAAGGCAAGTGATCCCAAGATATGGTTTACCTCGATGCGTTCTTTAGCACAAGTCTTGAGTGATGAAAACAGAGCTTTGTTACATGTCATTCGAGCATCGAAGCCAGTGTCGATCTCTGAGTTAGCAGAACTTACTGGAAGAAAGCAGGGGAACCTATCCCGTACATTAAAAACAATGTCGAATTATGGTTTAGTCAAAATGCTACAGGAGGCTAAGGCCCTAAGGCCTATCGCTTGCGGTGATCGTTACGAGATAACGCTTCACTAACTTAAATCGGTTTAATTTGTAGCTTCCTAAACTTCACCACGCCACCTGCTGATTGAATGGCAATTAGGCCTTCGGCAAATTTACTATCCTGTCCGTTAGCGACAGTAACGACACCATTCATAACCACTTTGAAATTGGATCCATTGGCTGTGATTTCCATCGTATTCCAGCGACCACCTGCTTTGGGAACCGGATCGACTTTAGCAATATCCACAATCGCCCCAGTTGCATAAGCTTGCTCCGGGCGCGTATCCCAAATATTAATTTCATAGGCATTGCTCGATGAAACTTTATTTGGGTCTTGGCAACGAATGAAGATGCCACTATTAGTATCAGACTCAGCCCAAAATTCTGCTTTGATAATGAAATTCTTATAGGTCTTATTACCCACCAAAAAGCCCGAAGGTTTATTCCCCACGATCAGACCGTTACCAATAGTCCAGCTAGCAGTGCCAATGATGTTCCAGCCATTTAAGCTAACCCCATCAATGAGATCCACAAACCCATCTGCATTTTGGGCAAGGGCCCAATTTCCAGAGAAGAGAATAGATAGGCAAATGGCAAGTGTTGCTAGGTATTGATTTAAGCGTTTCATGAAATCTCCCTGATGTAGATTGAATGTTGCTGATATTTAGTCAATTACACAAGTCGAGACTTTCCCTTAACCTGCAATCAATAATCCAGTAGACTTAAGGTATGAATTTAAGAAAACTACCAATCCTCGTTTCAGCCACCATGATTGCTATGCTCTCAGGCTGTGGCTCTATTGAATCTGCAGCCCAACAGGACTGCACTTCGATTGGCTGGGTGATCGGTAGTAAAGGCTATGAAGACTGCTTTAAAGCCCGCGTATACGAGCGCAAGCTAGATTACTCGAATCCCCCAGGTGACAGGCCATCCCCATCCCTTTTATAAACTAGGGTAAACCCTTAATTCATTCCCTTGAGCGCCGTCAAGGACATAGAGGGTGAAATAACCCAAAATCAAGCGATTGTTTGCATATCTAGTAGGGCCAGTTCACTTCGCTTCACTTTGGGATGCTCAATCACTTTTGGCAATGCCAGTATAAAAATTAGAGATTAATTATGAATCACCCCAAGCCTTCCGAAGAAGTCAAAGTAGTTGCGCTCGCTACTGCTGATGATTTAAGGGAGACCATTCGTCGCAAGAGCAAACTCAAAGGTCGTCAAGTTGATGATGCTTCATTGGCACAAGTACGACAACTGATTGGTGATGCAGCACACCGTCGTGATTTATTAATTGAAAATCTCCACAAGCTTAATGATGAGTACCGCGCTTTGCATGATCGTCATTTAGTAGCTTTGGCAAAAGAAATGAATTTGCCAATGGCTGAAGTATATGAAGTGGCTACTTTCTATCACCACTTTGAAGTAGTGCGTGGTAATGATCCTGTTGCCGATATCACTATCCGCGTTTGTGATGGTATTGCTTGTGAATTGGCTGGCGCACAAAATCTATTAGCTAAGTTGCCCATGATTCTTGGCAACCCAAATGTCAAAGTCATTGCGGCTCCTTGCGTTGGGCGCTGTGAGCAAGCCCCAGTAGCAGTGGTGCACCAATATCCAGTTCTTTTTGCAACGACAGATAAAGTGCAAGCTGCAGTAAAAAATAATTTAACGACCCAGCCCATGGCAAAAGATGATGCCAATTTTGACCCAGCAGCTCTAGCAGAGCAGGGTATTTCTCAGCAGGGTGAGAATCAAGCAGTGTCTCCTGACTATGTTGGCTACGAAGCGTATCGCGCTCAAGGCGGATACGCTCTTGCAAAAGAAATTGTTGATGGCAAGCTTGATGCTGAAAGCATCATCAAAGCGATGGAAAATTCTGGATTGCGTGGTCTTGGCGGTGCAGGCTTCCCAGCAGGTCGCAAGTGGCGCATTGTGAAAGATCAAGTAGCGCCCAAACTCATGGCTGTGAATATTGACGAAGGTGAGCCAGGAACTTTTAAAGATCGTACGTATTTAGAACGTGATCCCCATCGCTTCTTAGAGGGTCTACTCATTGCGGCAAGCGTAGTAGGCATTGATGCCTGTTATATCTATTTGCGAGATGAGTACCATGGTTGTCGTGAGTTGCTTGAGGCCGAATTAGCTAAGCTCATAGCAAATCCCCCATTTAAATTGCCAACGATTGAACTGCGTCGGGGTGCTGGCGCGTATATTTGCGGTGAAGAATCCGCCATGATTGAAAGTATCGAAGGTAAACGTGGTGAGCCGCGGATGCGTCCGCCCTATATTGCCCAGGTGGGTTTGTTTGGTCGACCAACACTAGAGCACAATTTTGAAACGCTTTACTGGGTGCGCGATATCGTACAACGTGGGCCTGAGTGGTTTAGCTCCTTCGGCAGACATGATCGTAAAGGCTTACGCAGCTTTAGCGTCAGTGGCCGTATTAAGAAGCCCGGTGTGAAGTTAGCACCAGCGGGCATTACGATTCAAGAACTGATTGATGAGTACTGCGGTGGTATGCAAGATGGCCATCAGTTCTACGGTTATTTACCGGGCGGTGCATCGGGTGGTATTTTGCCTGCCACGATGAATGACATTCCATTGGATTTTGATACTTTGCAACCCTATGGCTGCTTTATTGGTTCAGCAGCAGTGATGGTATTTAGTGATAAAGACAAGGCGCGCGATATGGCACTTAATGTCATGCACTTCTTTGAACATGAGAGCTGTGGTCAGTGCACACCATGCCGCGTTGGTACTGGTAAGGCTGCAAAATTGATGCAAGCCAAATCTTGGGATCAAAATACCCTAGAAGACTTAGCAACCGTCATGATTGATGCTTCTATTTGTGGCTTAGGTCAGGCAGCACCCAATCCAATTCGTTGTATTGCTAAATATTTCCCGAACGAAATAGCCTAATATGAACGCACCAACTAATCCAAAAGAACTCGAATTAGCAACCGTCGAGTTCAAGCTAGACGGCAAGACAATCGTTTCCTATGAAGGCGAAACCATTCTCAAGGCCGCTAAACGCCACGGCATTGATATTCCCCATTTGTGCTTTAAAGATGGTTATCGCGCTGACGGTAATTGCCGTGCATGCGTAGTCGAAATTAATGGCGAGCGCACCTTAGCCCCGAGCTGCTGCAGAAGTGCCACCCCAGGCATGGAAGTCAAAGCTAATAGTGAGCGCGCTGTAAAGAGTCAGAAGCTAGTGCTAGAAATGCTCCTTTCCGATATGCCCGACGAAGGCTTTAAGTGGGTAGGTGATAGCAAAGCAGAAGAACAAAAAAATCAACATGGTGAGCTCAGTACCTGGGCAACTCGCATGGATGTCTCAGTGCGCCCTGAACTTAAGGCATTGCGTCGCGCCAAGGTTGCTCATGATATTTCTCATCCAGCGATGGCTGTTAACCTAGATGCTTGTATTCAGTGCAACCGTTGTGTACGTGCTTGTCGTGAAGAGCAGGTGAATGATGTAATCGGCTACGCCATGCGTGGCTCTCATAGCGAAATCGTCTTTGATCTCAATGACCCCATGGGTGATAGCACCTGTGTTGCCTGTGGTGAGTGTGTGCAAGCTTGCCCAACAGGCGCACTGATGCCTAAAGGTTTAATTGGTTCACAAACGGTTGATCGCAAGGTAGATTCTGTTTGTCCATTCTGCGGTGTAGGTTGTCAGATCACCTACAACGTTAAAGATGAAAAGATTGTGAGTGTAGAAGGTCGTGATGGCCCTGCAAATCACAATCGTCTCTGCGTTAAAGGCCGCTTTGGAATGGATTACATCCACAACCCACAGCGCCTCACCAAGCCATTAATTCGTAAAGTTGGCGTTCCTAAAGATGAGACTGCAGGCCAAAATCCTCAGGATTGGTCCAACATCTTCCGTGAAGCAACTTGGGAAGAGGCTTTAGAAGTCGCTGGTGGAGGCCTCAAGAAACTCAAAGATAAACATGGCTTAAAAGTATTGGCTGGCTTTGGCTCAGCTAAGGGCAGTAATGAAGAAGCCTATTTATTTCAGAAGCTAGTGCGCACAGGTTTTGGTAGTAATAACGTTGACCATTGCACGCGGCTTTGCCATGCATCATCTGTGGCTGCATTGCTCGAAGGTGTTGGTTCTGGTGCGGTCAGTAATCAAGTGAATGATGTTGAGCACTCGAGCATGATTTTCTTAATTGGATCTAATCCAACTGCCAACCACCCAGTAGCAGCAACGTGGTTTAAGAATGCTGCTAAACGTGGAGCAAAGATTGTTTTATGTGATCCACGCTTGACTGATATCAGTAAGCACGCCTGGCGTACGATGCAGTTTAAGCCCGATACTGATGTGGCTATGCTCAATGCCATGATCTATACGATTATTGAAGAAGGTTTGGCTGATCAAGAGTTCATTAAGAATCGTGCCAATAACTTTGAAGCTCTAAAAGAAAATATCAAGGGCTACAGCCCTGAAGCCATGGCACCAATCTGCGGCATTCCACCAGAGACTTTGCGTGAAGTGGCTAGAGAATTTGCGACTACCAAAGCAGCGATGATTTTGTGGGGTATGGGTATTAGCCAACACGTTCATGGCACTGATAATGCCCGCTGTTTAATTGCGCTTGTCAGTATCACGGGCCAAATTGGTAAACCAGGTTCTGGCTTACATCCATTGCGCGGTCAGAATAATGTGCAGGGTGCTAGTGATGCCGGTTTGATTCCGATGATGTTCCCGAACTATCAACGGGTTGATAACCCAGCAGCACATGCTTGGTTTGAGAAGTTCTGGGGTACCCCGCTAGATAAAAAGCCGGGCTATACCGTAGTTGAAATCATGCATAAGATCACTGCGCCTGATAGTGATCCCGATAAGATTCGCGGTATGTATATCGAAGGTGAAAATCCTGCGATGAGTGACCCTGATTTAAATCATGCACGTCATGCACTCGCTTCCTTAGAGCATTTGGTTGTGCAGGATATCTTTATGACAGAGACAGCTTTACTTGCAGACGTTGTTTTGCCAGCAAGTGCTTGGCCAGAGAAGGTGGGTACAGCAAGCAATACTGACCGTATGGTACAGATGGGTAAAAAAGCCATTGACCCTCCTGGTGAGGCCAAGCCGGACTTGTGGATCATTCAAGAAATTGCGAAGCGCATGGGACTCAATTGGAATTACCAAGGACCTGATGATGGAGTAGCTGCAGTCTATGATGAAATGCGTCAAGCGATGCACGGTGCAATTAATGGTATTACTTGGGAGCGCCTTGAAAAAGAATCGAGTGTTACCTACCCATGCCTCTCTGCAGAAGACCCAGGTCGCCCCATCGTATTTGATGATTCCTTTGATACTCCTGATGGCAAGGTGAAGTTGGTGCCGGCCGATATCATTCCTGCAAATGAAAGACCGGATGCAGAGTATCCATTTGTATTGATTACAGGACGTCAGCTAGAACATTGGCATACCGGCAGTATGACGCGCAGAGCAACAATCTTAGATGCCATTGAACCTATGGCAACTGTCTCGATGCATGGTGAAGATATGACACAGTTAGGTGTTAGCGCCGGTGATGTGATTACGGTGCAATCTCGTCGTGGTGAGGTAGGCATTCATGTGCGCAGAGATGACGGCACTCCAAGAGGCGTAGTCTTTATTCCATTTGCTTACTATGAAGCTGCAGCGAACTTGATTACTAACTCTGCTTTAGATCCATTTGGCAAGATTCCAGAATTTAAGTATTGCGCAGTCAAGCTTGCTAAAGGTGGACAGGCTGCTAAGGTGATGGGTTATGGAACCAATGACCCAGGTAGACAGGAAGTTGTAGCTCCATCTTAGTTTTGTCACAATTCTTAGATTCAAAAACCCCGCCTCAGTTGCGGGGTTTTTATTTGATCCTTGCTTGCATCGAACAATGTAGATACAATGTAGATACACCTAAGGAGGAGGTTTATATGCAAACTATTATTAAAAAGTGGGGCAATAGCCCAGCTTTGCGCTTAAATGCTGCTGTTATGAAGTCTGCCCATTTAAATATCGACCAACTTGTTTCCGTCAAAGTTCAAAAAGGGCGAATTGTAATTGAGCCAATGGTAAAGCAGGAATACCAGCTCGAAGAATTGTTGGCAGGGATTACCACCAAAAATCTTCATGGCGAAGTGGACTTTGGTAAACCCGTTGGCAAAGAACTTCTTTAATGGTGAGATCTTATGTGCCAGAGGCGGGGGATCTTATATGGCTGGAGTTTGATCCTCAGGCTGGTAGGGAGCAGGCTGGTCGCCGACCTGCAGTTGTGCTTACACCTGAGGCGTATAACAAAAAGACTAGCCTCCTGGTTTGCTGCCCATTAACAACCCAAATTAAGGGTTACCCGTTTGAGGTAATGGTTGAGATAGACGGTGTTGAATCCGTGATTTTATCTGATCAGGTCAAATCTATGGATTGGAAAATCAGAAAAGCAAAATATAAAAATAAAGTTAGGCCAGAGATTCTTGCTGAGGTGAAGGCTAAAGCCAAGTCTTTACTCTCTATTACGTAAATAATTTATGGCCAGTTCAAAACCTTCCTCTACACAAGCTCAAGAAGACTTACCGGTACTCATCATTGGGGCAGGCCTTGCTGGCTTGACCGTTGCCTTACATATGGCTGAGTCTCAGCCAGTGATTCTCATGGCTAAGCGGGGTTTAGGTGAAGCTGCTACTGCATGGGCGCAAGGTGGGATCGTTGGGGTGGTAGATAAAGAGCATGACAGTATTGATTCTCATGTTGCAGACACCATCGATGCAGGTGCAGGACTCGTAGTGGAATCGACTGCACGCTATATCGCTGAAGAAAGTGCTAACGCCATTAAGTGGTTAGTTGAGCAGGGCGTGCCTTTTACTGCTGATGAGACTGGCCCAATGGGTTTGCATCTCACTCGTGAAGGTGGTCATAGTCATCGCAGAATTGCACATGCTGCTGATGCAACAGGCAAGGCAATTCATGAAGTCTTGCTTGATAAAGCCAGAGCCCATAAAAATATTCAGATCTTGGAGCATTGGATTGCGCTTGATCTCATTACCAATCGCCATCTTGATGCAAAGACACAGCGTACTAAACCAAATCGTTGTTATGGCGTGTATGCGCTAGATATTAAAAATAATCGGGTGGAGACTATTCAGGCAAAGTCTGTAGTTCTGGCTACTGGTGGCGTAGGTAAGGTATACCGCTACACCAGCAATCCTGATACTGCCACTGGTGACGGTATTGCGATGGCTTGGCGTGCGGGTTGTCGGGTGGGCAATATGGAGTTTATTCAGTTTCATCCAACCTGCCTGTATCACCCTAGCGATCGCACATTCTTAATTACGGAAGCCATGCGGGGCGAGGGCGGCTTACTAAAGCTACCCGATGGCACTCCCTTCATGCAAGCGCATGATGAGCGTAAGGAATTAGCGCCACGCGATATTGTTGCGCGTGCAATTGACTTTGAAATGAAAAAGCATGGTTTAGATTATGTTCATCTTGATGCCACCCATTTAGGTGAGGCATTCATCAAAGAACACTTCCCCATGATTTATGCGCGTTGCTTAACACTGGGCTTAGATATTACTAAAGAGCCAATACCTGTAGTGCCTGCTGCTCACTATGCTTGCGGTGGTGTGGTCACTGATTTAAAAGGAAGAACCGATCTACCAGGCTTATATGCAGTTGGCGAAGCCACCTACACTGGATTACATGGGGCTAATCGCTTAGCCAGTAATTCATTATTAGAGTGTGTCGTTATTGGTAAGGCAGCCGCTGAAGATATCTCTGAGCTCAAAACACCAGTGATGCCAAACCTTCCTCTTTGGGATGAGAGTCAGGTAGAAGATGCTGATGAGCAGGTAGTCATTGCCCATAACTGGGATGAGCTACGCTCCTTAATGTGGAACTATGTCGGTATCGTGAGAACTAACCGAAGGTTGGAGCGCGCATTACACCGCATTAAGCTACTCAGATATGAAGTACAAGAATATTACGCTAACTTTAAAGTCACACGAGATCTGATTGAACTGCGTAACTTACTCGAGTGCGCTGAGTTGATTGTGAGATCAGCGCTCATGCGCCGAGAGAGTAGGGGTCTGCACTACAGTCGTGATTACCCTGGAACCTGGGCTGTTTCATATCCAACCATCCTGACGCCTCAGGCTGAGGGTGCAGAAAGTAGCAAAGAAACATAAACTTAGCATTTCTTGGGCGTTCTTAATGAGTGGGCGACTAACAGCTCTCTTAATGAGAGTGTCGCCAATATAGACGTGGGCATTTCTGAACCATTCTTCATCTGCTTCTGGTGCGTCATCAGGATCAACCCATTCTTCCTTCATATTTTTGATTTCACGTTCAGTTATCTCACCGAAAGCTGAACATGTTTTCCGGTTCTAGCAAGCATATCCACAAGAGAGTCTATGGTGAATTTAACGGTTTTTTTATGAACGACATCGGAAACCCTTGGACGGCTTACCCCGAGGATAATGGCAGCATCATGTTGCTTTAGTTGCTTTTCGTCAATCCACAAGGATAGTTCAGCCATTAATGACTCTTTAATAGCTAGTTTCTCGGAAATAATTTTCTTAGATTTTGCTTGTAGACTAGCCGCTTCTTTTGAAGAGAATCCAAGGTCGGAAAAAACATTTCCACCAATGGGGGTGATATGCGTGGCTTTATTTTGACGAGTCATTTTCTTATCCTTTCTGCTATAACTTCCTTATACCTACTGATCGCCATATCCTTATCCTGTTTACTGGTAAAGCGAGTCTTCTTTTTGAAGCAATGTAATACATAAATGGCATCTTGAAACTTTGCTACGTACATCACTCCATACCAACCGTCATCTAGATTGATGCGTATTTCTTTTGTTCCTGCCCCAATTTCTTCAAATGGTCTCCAGTCATCTGGATCCAAACCAATTTGAACTTGGCTCAATTGATGACCAGCTTCCTTGCGGGCATCGCAAGAAAAAATCTTTTCATCCTTAATATCCTTTAGGCTAGACCCCCTCCATTGAATGGGCTTTTCTGTTATTTTCATTAATTGTATCAAATTTTATACATTATTGTTTAAGTGATTTCCACTAGTCCTTGGGGAAGCACAAAAAAGTGGGGACTTGTACTACAGGGGGTAAATCACGGGATGATGCTTGCTATATTGAATCGCTAGTTTAGCTAGTAGCAGGCGATGAATCAACTAATGAGCTTAGTAGCAATGCGGGATTTTTAAAAGATATTGAGCGAGCACTTATAAGATTCTTATCGAAAAATCTACTGCATAGACATCTTTGGTGAGCTTGCCAAGAGAAATGCGATCAACACCCGTAGCAGCAATCGCACGCATCTGATCTAAGTTAATTCCGCCGGAAGCCTCGAGTAAAGCACGGCCAGCAGTAAAAGCAACAGCCTCTTTCATTTGGTTCGTCGTGAAGTTATCAATCAGAATGCTCTTAGCACCTGCCGCCAGCGCTTCTTCTAATTCAGTAAAACTTTCTACTTCAATCTGAATATCTACACCAGCATTGAGTGCGGCAGCATTTTTAAGCGCTGCAGTGATGCTGCCTGCAGCAGCAATATGGTTTTCTTTAATTAGAATACCGTGCCATAAAGCAAGCCGTTGGTTTTGGCCGCTACCTATACGCACAGCATATTTCTGGGCCTGGCGTAGCCCAGGAAGCGTCTTACGAGTATCTAGTACTGCGCAACCTTTGGGATTAGGGCTAACACCTGCAATCGCATTAACATGTTGGCGGGTAATGCTGGCAGTCCAAGACAGAGTCTGCAGGAAATTAATACAGGTACGCTCAGCAGAGAGCAGGGCTTGTGAGTCAGCCTCAATATCACATACTTTAGTATTGGTTTTCATGAGGTCGCCTTCGGCATAGTACCAAGTTACTTTAGCCTTGGGATCTAACTTTTTCAAAGTACCCTCAAACCAATCTACACCACATAGCACTGCTTCTTGGCGAACAAGTAACTGCGCGTGTACAGTTTTATTGGGTACTAGCTTGGCAGTCCAATCACCCGTACCAATATCCTCCATGAGGGCATCAGCAATATTGCGTTGACGTGCTTGCTCTAGGGATTCGTTATAGTCAAACATAGGTTAAGCAGCGCCAATATTCTTCACAAAGCCGTGCTGTGCTTTGGCTAGAAGATCAGGATGATTCTGAGTAAAGTCCAGCATACGATCAATGCAAGTTAAGGCTTTAAGACGCACAGACTCTTCTATGAAGATTTCACCAGAAGCATTCTTAAGGCAATCTAAGATTCCTTGCAAACCATTCATCGCCATCCAGGGGCAGTGCGCACAGCTCTTACAAGTAGCACTATTTCCTGCGGTAGGAGCTTCAATCAGAATTTTGTTTGGAGCCAACTGGCGCATCCGATGCAAAATACCTTTATCAGTAGCGACGATATATTCAGAAGCGCTGCCATCGACTACCGCCTTGATCATCGCTGAGGTAGAGCCCACCACATCTGCTAAATCGACTACTGCTTGCGGAGACTCAGGGTGAACCAAAATCATGGCCTTGGGGTGGGCAGCCTTCAGTACCTCTAATTCAGCAGCTCTAAATTCATCATGAACAATGCAAGCCCCGTTCCAGAGCAGCATATCGGCACCTGTCTGTTCCTGTATATATCTACCAAGGTGGCGATCAGGCGCCCACAATATTTTCTTGCCTTCCACTTTGAGCTGGTGCACGATAGCCAAGGCGCAGGAACTGGTAACCATCCAATCCGCTTGCGCTTTGACGGCAGCGCTCGTATTGGCATAGACCACCACCACACGATCTGGATGCATAGATCTAAAAGTAGCAAAGTCAGATGCATCACATCCCAAATCTAAAGAGCAGGTGGCATCTAAGTCTGGCATAAAGACCCGTTTTTCAGGACTGAGTATCTTGGCTGACTCACCCATAAAGCGCACGCCAGCAACAATCAAATTCTTGGCCGGGTGATTTTTGCCAAAGCGGGCCATCTCTAAAGAGTCAGCAACAATGCCACCAGTCTCTAATGCCAGATCTTGAATATCACCATCGACATAGTAGTGAGCCACTAAAGCAGCATCTTTTTCTATCAATAACTGTTTAATGCGGGCAATCACAGTAGCTTTTTCGGGTCCATCTAGGCATGGTGGAACTTTTGCCCAGGCTTGGGCAGTGCAAGTGGCCCCAGTAGAGTCTTGCTGAGGGTAATCAAAGGCAATTGGGGCGCTAACGGTTAAATTCATACTAAATCTTAACCTTTATTAAGAAATCGGATCAAAATCGAAGAGCCTCTGTTTCCTAGACTAGATGCTTTGTTCAATATTCGAGGAATATTGAAAGAGATTGTTTATGAAGCTCAAATTCCCGAATATGTAGACTCAAAACGCATCTATCCAAAATTGTTAGGAAGAAATATCAGGTCTTCTGGAGCCTATATACAGAGATAAAGAAGAGTAAAAAAAGAGATAAATCTGGATTTTTTTTTGAGGGGGCTATCAGAACTCTGGCGATGATGATTGAGGATTGGCTAAAGTATGTAGAGCTTGTTTTCCCGCAAATTAGCTAGCCACCCCATATTCCAGCTCGCAATAAAAGGCGGTATAGTGTACTTATACTCAGAATACTTAGTGATTTACCAATAAATAACGAGGTTTTATGCAAAACGATGTTTTCAAAAAACTAGCACTCATTTTTTGTGGGGCCGTAAAAGCGCCACTGACGAGCTTAATTTTGATACTTTGCTTCCTAGTTGTTGGCCAGTCTTCAGTAATAGCGGCAGAATCTGTAGCTTATAAAAATTGGATAGTTGATATTACTAACAATACTACTGAGGCTCATACTGCTAATGACTCTGGCTCTTCTTTCGGCCTTTTTTGTAGTAGAGATTCTTGCTTATTTTATGTGCACCAAAATTTTGATTGCAAGCCTGGGGAAAAATATTCTGCCTTAGTCAATAGTGGTGCGGTTAGTGGACCCGTATCTGTCGAGTGCGCAAAAATCAACGGCAATATTTTTCAAATACTCGTGCCCTTTAACCTAGTATTGGAAGCCAGTAAAAATGCCGAAGTGATTGGGTTTGCATTTCCCTTATCCAATGGCGCCTTTACAGTAGCGCGGTTTAGTTTGGCTGGCAGTGCTGAGGCAATGAAACGCACTCTAATAGAAGCGGCTAAGGCAAATCAACCTGCTGCTCCAGCACCCAGCGAGCCCTCCATCAGCCCACCTGGTAGCAAGGGATTAAAAGATATTGTGATCTAATCGCCTCGCGGAGAATGGGTATCTAGTATTTTGACTATGGAAATTCTGCTTATCCTCCTGGCAATTGCTGCTTTAATCTATTGCAGCTATCTTTTGCGAAAGTGGATTGTCGAAAAAGCGCCTTTTAATCAAGATATTCCGAGCGCTGCTTTTGAGATGAAAATTCCTCCCAATCTTCTCAATCTGGGGGTTTTAGGCACAACTGCAGTGCCCCAATTTTGTTTTGTCTCCGAACGATTTTTGTACTTTATGGGTTTAGATAGAGGCGCAATCCTCTCTCATTCAAAAGCCTTCTTAGATTTAATCCCTCAACCAGACCAAACTCACTTTTTGGCTCAGCTACAAGCCTGCGTCAAAGCCCGCAAAGATATCTATTGGGAGGGTTTGGCCTATTGTCGTGGTGAATTAAAGCAAATATCGTTTGAGGCCACCATTAAACCTCCTGCAGTAGGCTCTCTTTTCTATCAGGGCGTTCTCACTGATCTTAGCCCTTTAAAAAATGCACTAGCCGATAACCTTGTGCTTGAACAAGAAACCGTAAAAATTTTACGAGAGTTGCCGATTCCTCATATGTGGACCAGTCTGGACCGAGACGGTAAAACTTTATTCGTGAATGCTAAATTCACGGAGATTTTTGGATACCAGATTGGTGATGTACCCACTATTTCTGATTGGTTTAGATTGGTTTACCCAAATACCGCTTATCGTGACCAAGTGCTAGCTTGGTGGAATGAGGTTTTGCCTAAGACAGTTGGAAAAAATCAGGATCTTCCTCCTAGAGAATCCATGATCAAGGCAAAATCTGGCCAGATTTTAGATGTCATGATTAGTGCTACTGTTGTGCAGGGTTCTTTATGCCTATCTTTTCTAGATTTGACGCAACGAAAATTGACTGAAGGCCTTGCATTAAGCCTTACGGAAAATATCCCGATGGGAACCTATGCAATGGAGGTAACTGCTAGTAATAGTATGCGGTTTACCTTTTTAAGTAAGCGTTTCTTAAAGATGTTTGATATGGTGAAAGAGGCTGCATTAGCCGACCCCAACATCACCTTTAGCCGCCTTCATCCTGAGGAGTATGAACATTTCATTAGTCTTTATTTGGAATGCATTCGGGAAAAGCGTCCATTCAATTGGCAAGGCCGTATGCTTATTCAAGGACAGACTTATTGGTTTGAATTTGAAGCAATACCGAGAATGCTATCGAGTGGCTTGACTCTTTGGGAGGGGGTAGTTGCTGACCTGACTAGCAAAAAAGAGGTTGAAAAGCAGAATATTGAACAGGCTATTGAGATTCATGCGGCCCAGCAAGAGCTAGAGAGACTAAAAGAGGTTGAAGGCCTGAATGCCTCCTTGAAGAAAACGATTAGAGAGAAAAATAGACTTTTGAAGTCGATGACGACTGCTTTTAAAGCCAATAGCATGGGAAATATGATGCGCTCCATTGCCCATGAAATCAATAATCCGCTTGGGGCAATCAGTCTGACTACTGAGCTCTTGCAAATAGAACTGGCTAGTAATGAAAGCCCTTAACCTAGAAGACCAATTAGAGCGCTGCAATGAGTTAACTCACTCCATTTTGGCGGATAGTCAAAGGGCGGGTGGGGTAGTTGCGCGGCTACGCAAACTCTTTGTTTATGGTGAGGAGGCCTTTGAGGAATTTGATCTTTCTATAACGATTAATGATGTCTGTAAATTACTCCATAAAGAGCTCATTGAACATGAAGTTGCTCTTGAGGCAATCATTCCTCCAGGATGCAAAATCAAAGGAGATATTGGGCAAATTCAGATGGTGGTGCTAAATGCTATTAATAACGCGATAGAGGCTTTACAGCAGCTTAGTGAAAATCGCAAAATAATGATTAACCTGATTCACAAGGATCAACAGATCCTGATTGAGTTTAAGGATAATGGACCCGGCTTTCCAGAGGAGTTTCTGAAAAAAGGCCCCAGCTTATATCAAACCACCAAGAAGGATGGCATGGGGGTAGGGCTCTGGTGAACTGCTGTCAATTTAGGTCCACTACCAAAGAGAGTTTTTCTATAGTAAATCATTGCAGCAACATGGGTTGATTCTGCAATAGTTTGGGTACTTGGGTTTGGGGTGCTGGTGGCCTGTAACCCAATGCACTATGCGGCCTGACATGGTTGTAGTGCTTGACCCACTCCCCCACGATGATCTGGGCTTCTTTAAGGTTGTAAAAGATCTCCCCATCCAAAAGGTTGTCTCTGAAGGTGCCGTTAAAGCTTTCACAAAAGCCATTTTCCCAAGGACTACCGGGGGTGATGTAAGCGGTTTTCACTCCAATGCCGGATAACCAACTGCGCAGCTCTTTAGCAATAAATTCTGGGCCATTGTCCGATCGAATATATTGCGGGATACCATGGATCATCATGGCGTTTGCCAGTTGTTCAATCACTTGAACCGATCCAATCCTTCTAGCGCAGTGGATCGTTAGGCACTTTCGGGTGTATTCATCAATCATCGTGAGCATGCGGATCTTGCCCCCATAGGCATCTCTAATAAAGACAAAATCGTAACTCCAAACATGATTGGGGGCAGTAGCTCTTAGCCTCATGCAACTGCCATCGTTAAACCACAGCCTGCCTCTTGGGGGTTGCTTTTGTGGGATCTTCAGACCCTCTTGCCGCCAGATGCGAGCGACCTTTGCAGTAGTCGCTTGTCCCCAGCCGCTATTACGCATCATGCCCGCAATAAATCTATAACCGTAACGGCCATAGGTGCTGGCCATGCGGATGACTTCGGCTCTCAGCGGCTCTTCGTCATCTCTTGGCAGTGGCATATAGCGATACGCTGCTCTGGATAGCCCCACTAATTCACAAGCTAAGCGCTCTGATGTTGAGTATTTCTGCAGCAACACCTGAGCAGCTGTCTTGCGTTTAGTAGGGCTTAGAAGTTTCCCTTAATGACTTCCTTGAGCATGACTTCTCGTAGCGATAAGTCCGCTACGAGCTTCTTAAGCCGGGTATTTTCCAGCTCCAGATCTTTGTACTTACGTGCCTGATCGACTTTCATACCACCATAGATCTTGCGCCAACGATAGTAGCTTTGCTCTACCGTGCCCACTTCTTTACAAGCCTGGGCTAGGGTTTTGCCATTCGTTGTAAGAACATCGATTTGACGCAATAAGGTGACGATTTGCTCGGGTTTAAGACGCTGACCTTTTGCCATATTTAGCACTCCTTTAAGGTGAAGATTATCAAAAATCCTCTCTTTTGGGGTGGTACTAAAAATCAGGTCAGTTCAAAATAACCTTAAGCAAGAATTAATTAATCGCGAGATCTTGGCTCAAGAGGCTATAAGAATAGGCTTAGATAAAAAAATTGATCTTAACGCTCAATATTTGCAGTTAAAACAAACTTTATTAATTCAGGCAATGGTGCAAGAGTATCTGAGCAGCCATCCAATGACCGATGCCGTTTTGCAGGCAGAATATGATCGTCAAACCAAAGAGTTAGGGGGCTCAGGCCCTGCTAGTACGCAATATCGACTGAGCCAAATAGTGGTGGGAAGCCAATCTAGTGCCGTAGGATTAATTGCCAGAATTAGCCAGGGCGATTCTTTTGAAAAATTGGCTAAGGAATATTCTATTGATGCAGCTTCTAAAAAAGAGGGCGGTCAGATAGGCTGGGTTTCTTTAGGGCAGTTACCTCAAGAAATCGGTAGTGTTGTTAGCGCTCTCTCAAAAGGTGCCTCTAGTAGCACGCCAATTTCCCTCCGTGGGTCATGGTTTATTATCAAGTTGGACGATAAGCGGGAAGTAAAGACTAAAAGTTTTAGCCAATCGAAACCACAGTTAGAGCAGGCAATCATTCAAAACTATCTGGTGGAAAATGTCAAAATGCTTCGCCAGCGGGCTCGAATTTCTCAATAAATAAGCAGGGCTTTGCAGCTTGATAGATATTAGGGATACATAGGCTTAAAGCCATTGTTTTTGTAGGCCCATTGCTATACAGTCAAGTTCATGAATAAAGTTACAGCATCTACTTGCGATCAAGCCAAGCAGGTGCGGGAAAGTGGCTTAAAAAATCTGCTTTCAAAAAATAAAATCTGTATTTCCTCATTTCTAATTCTGGTGTTTGTACAGATTTCGTCAGTTTATGCTGATGCAGCGAAGAAAACAGAATCTGAAATTTCTGAGCGCTCAGGCTCATTAATAGCACTGCAAGTATGCTCGGGATGCCATGGGAAAACAGGCCAGTCAATCTCAAATCAATACCCTCATTTAGCTGGTCAACAAAAAGTTTACTTACGTATTCAGCTCGCTCAATTTAAAGAGCATCTTCGTAAGAGTGCCAACTCTATGGCATTCATGTGGATTTTCGGGGGCGATCTAAACGCGCAACAAATGAATGAATTGGCCGAATATTACGCAGCGCAAGCACCTATGAAGGGTGAAAAAAGTGACTCACCCTTAATTCGAAGAGGTGAAAAAATATATACAGAAGGCAATCCAAATTCTGGGGCACCTCCTTGTGTACTGTGTCATCAAAAAGGAGCTGTTGGTAATGCTGAAATACCTAGATTAGCGGGTCAATATGCAAATTATTTATATGACCAAATGAATATTTTTAAGCTCACTCAGAATCGACCAAATGGCCAAGCTATGATGGTTCTTACGCATGAATTATCTGATACTGATATTCGTGCAGTGAGTAACTATCTTGGATCTCTCAATAGTCAAGAGCAATAACGATTCATATTGTGAATCTCATCATTGCCTAAATCCATCATGATTGGCAAATCCCAAAATACCTTTCGAGGCCTCATTCCCCGCTTGTCTGGGGCGGTAGTAATTTTTTGTCTTGCGGCACTATTTTTTATTTCAAATACACATGGACAAAATATTTTCTCCGAAGAGATTGTTTTTATTAGTAAGCCTGGTTTTCTGTCAGACTCTAAAATCCTGACAACTATATTTAAACCATCTGGCTCGGGCCTATTTCCATTAGTCATTATTAATCATGGTAAAAATTTAGGTAATCCACATCAACAGGAACGTTTTAGGCCCATGGCGATGGTTCAATATTTTATTGAGCGAGATTATGTAGTGGTAGTTCCAATGAGGCATGGCTTTGCTCAATCAGATGGAGAGAGTACTTTCGCAGGCAACTCGGTAGAGCTATATGGGCTAAATGCTGTTGGGGATCTTAAGGTCACAATTGACTATGCCCATACTCTTCCATACGTTAATAAAAATATTACTGTGATGGTTGGCCAGTCTACAGGGGGCTGGGTAACACTTGCTTACGGTACAAGTAACCCGGACCCCTCTGTAAAAGGTTTAGTGAATTTTTCAGGTGTCGTCAAAGAACCATGTTGTTTTGGTCTTTACAATCAATTGATCGATGTCTCTGGTAATTTTGGCGAAAAAACTAGCTTGCCGACTATCTGGTTTTATGGTGATAACGATAGTTTGATTGATCGGCATACCGCAAACCTCATGTTTGTTCATTATTCACATGGAAATCCAAATTCACGATTTATTCCGTTTGGTCTATTTTCTAATGATGCCCATAATCTTTTTATGGATCCTGCAGGGCGGAAAATTTGGGAGCCATTTTTGACTCAGTACTTATATGACATAGGGGTTCCTTATAAACCCACTAAGAAGGTTATTTGAGAAAGCTGATCAAGTCCACATTGATTTAAAACCCATGAAAGAGCCTATCAATGGCCGCTATAACAATGTGCTGCTGATCTTTCAGGCTAGCGACTTCTTTTTTAAGGTACTTAGCGGGAACTGCCGCCATTCTTGGCGTATCCAAGATAAATTTTTTACCTTGAATTGCAAAGCTAGGCATTAAATCCTCCGCTGAGCTTAAATTTTGATACCTCCCACTTTTCCGGAGTGGTATTACTATTCGGGTATTCAGGCCGTCAAGTAGGTCAGTTTGGACATCAAGAATATAGGGCGTTGTTTTGGTGGGGTCATCAGCATTCTGATAGATGCTAAATCTGGCCATTAGAAAGTTCTCCACTTGTCGAGCGGAAGACCCTCTTCATCTGTAATTTGATTGTATTCGCTTATAAATTTTGCATTCTCGAGTTTCCAGAGCCGCTCCTTTTCTTGCCTTACAAGTGACTCTAAAAAGGCATCACATACTTTCGATATATTGATGCCTAACTTTTTTGCCTCAGCCAATACTTGAGTATTGAGCGTGAGATTAGCAGCCCTTTTTAAACTTTTTTCTTTGTTGTAAGTGCGGATGGAGTCATTGATGATCATGTCCCAATTATAGGTATAATTTATGCGTAGTCAATATGCGCATAAATTATGTGGGTATTCAAATAGGGGGCTAGAAAGGTAGCTGAGCCTCAGGCTTAGCAGCCAATAACACCGCCTTGAACTCCGCCTGAATACGCTTAATCGCCGCTTCACTATCCGCTTCAAAGCGCATCACCACCACTGGGGTGGTATTGGACGGTCTGGCTATACCAAAGCCATCGGCGTATTCCACGCGTACACCGTCAATCGTATTAATCGATTGCGAAGTAGGGAACTTGGCATTTGCTTTAATGGTCTCCAGTAATGCAAAAGGCTCGCCTTCAGCGCAAGCCAGTTGTAGTTCTGGCGTGCAAATAGCATTCGGTAAATCATTGAGTGTTTTATTTGGATCTTTTTCTTTGGAAAGAATCTCTAGTAAGCGCGCGCCAGTATAAAGACCATCATCAAAACCAAACCACCGGTCTTTAAAGAAAATATGGCCGCTCATTTCTCCGGCAAGAGGAGCGCCGGTCTCTTTAAGCTTAGCTTTAACTAAAGAGTGACCTGTTTTCCACATCAAAGGGACGCCACCATGCTGCTTTACCCAAGTTGCAAGATTGCGGGTGCACTTCACGTCGTAAATAATTTGCCCACCTGGATTACGAGAGAGGACATCCTTAGCAAAGAGCATCATTTGGCGGTCTGGGAAAATCACCTGACCATCCTTAGTGACAACACCCAAACGATCGGCATCACCATCAAAAGCAAGGCCTAATTCATTATCGGTGGTCTGTAGATTTTTAATGAGATCTTGTAAGTTCTCAATATGCGCAGGATCGGGATGGTGATTCGGAAAATGACCATCGACTTCACAAAACAGTTCTTGCACTTCGCAGCCTAAAGCCCTAAATAACTTACCGGCGAATGCACCACCTACGCCATTACCGCAATCAACTACGATCTTCATAGGACGGGCTAGCTTGACATCGCTCACAATCCGCTCTAAATACATCGGGAAGATATCAAAGCTAGAGCGACTACCGAATTGATTAGATTCGCCAGATATAAATTGCTTGGCTTCAATACGTTTACGCAGCGCCTGAATCTGTTCACCGTAAATCGCGGCGCCACCCAAAACCATTTTGAAGCCGTTGTAGTTCGGTGGGTTATGGCTACCCGTAATCATGATGCCGGACTTCGGCTTTTTGCCATTCAGAACTTGATTGGCGGCAAAGTACACCATTGGCGTAGCAATCATGCCTAAGTCAATCACATTGATACCGGTCGATAACAAGCCTTCAGTCAACGCCTCAATTAAGATCGGACCCGATAGGCGACCATCGCGACCAATCACAATCTCAGTTTCTCCAAGCTCACGCATCTCAGTGCCAAATGCCTGGCCAATGAGTTTGGCAATTGATGGATCTAAGGTCTGATCAATAATGCCGCGGATGTCATAGGCTTTAAAAATAGATGGAGAAAGTTGCACAGTGAATCCTAAGTGTTTAATAAATTAATACGTGCTGCAGTAACCGCATCAATATCATCACCAGCTTCGATATGATCAGAGCCGCTCACCAACGCTTTTTCAATTGGCTTAGCTAGTACTTTGCCAAACTCCACTCCAGGTTGATCAAAGCTATTAATGTTCCAAAGCGCTCCAAGACTCGCGGCACGGTTTTCATATAAAGCAAGGAGAGCGCCGAGATAAAAAGCGTTCAGTTCTGGCAGAAGTAATAAGTTACTGGGGCGATTACCGGGGTAGACATCGTTTGGATTATCAGCCTTCTTGCCATGCGCTAAAGCCTGGGCTTGAGCTAAACAATTCGACAGCAAAATGCGGTGATGCGCTACAGCTTCAGGGCGATCACTCATGGGCTTAAGTACTGCAATAAAATCAATAGGAACGACATCACGACCCTGATGCAGCAACTGAAAATACGAATGCTGAGCATTGCTACCAGCACTACCAAAGACTACTGGTGAGGAGTGCTTTACTGGTTTGCCATGACGGTCAACCGACTTACCATTGCTCTCCATATCCAGCTGTTGCAACCATTTCGGAAACCAATCTAGAGCATCTGCATAAGGAATGGCCGCATAGGCCTTAATGCCAAGGGTTTCTTGCTGATGTAATAAAGCCAAAGCCATGATCACTGGCAGATTTTGTTCTAAGGGGGCATTCTTAAAATGCAAATCCATTGCATGCGCACCTGCTAAGAATTGTTCAAAAGTCTTAAAGCCATATTGCAAAGCAATGGGCAGACCTACGGCAGACCATACTGAGTAACGGCCGCCAACCCAGTCCCAAAATGGGAAAATATTATCTTCCTCAATGCCAAATACTTTAGCGGCTGTAACATTTGCAGTCACTGCAAATAAAGAATTCGCTATCTGTCCTTTAGTGCAGTCATTATCTTTAAGCCAATTGACTACTGCTTTGGCATTCATCGTTGTCTCTAAGGTGGTAAATGACTTTGAAACAATGATGATGCGGGTGCTATTGGGTTGGGCGCGATCCAGAATGCGGGCTAACTCGGCAGTATCAATATTGGCCAAGAAGTGCATACGCATGCCACGGCTCTCAATACCTGGAACGTGGGCAAGGGCCTCTATTGCGAGGCGGGGGCCAAAGTCAGAGCCACCAATACCAATATGAATGACATCAGTGACACCTACCCATTTATTGCAGAGCGCTTCAATGCGTCGCCATACATCTGTAATAGCTGGCATGACATCTTGCCCATCTAACATGACGAGTGATTTAGAAAGATTACGTAGCGCAGAATGAAGAGCGGGGCGATCTTCGCTTAGATTAATACGTTTGCCAGCAAACATGTCGGCAATAAATCCTTCTAACTTAGATTTACGAGCAAACGAGAATAGCTTTTCCCACTGTGCCGCACCGATATTTTGGTAAGCGGTATCAAGCACCACATCAACAGCTGTATGGGTGCTAGCAGCAATATTTTCTGGGTTTTGCATAGGCCTAGGAGACATAGCTTGATTTTATCAAGAAGGGCTAGTAAATCCCCTAAAACACTGAAAATGCTAGGAATTCGGTATATTCGGAGTTATGAATGCAAAGTGGGATAAATAGATGGAGCAAGTTGACTGTGTTGTGATCGGCGCTGGGGTAGTTGGTCTTGCCGTAGCACGAGAGATGGCGCTTCAAGGCAGAGAAACGATCCTGCTAGAGAGAGAAGGCTCTTTTGGCACGATTAGTAGCGCTCGCAATAGCGAAGTGATTCACGCTGGCATCTACTATCCAAAGGATTCACTTAAAGCAAAGCTGTGCGTAGAAGGTAATCGACTCCTCTATGAATATTGCCGCACACATCAAGTAGGCACCCAAGCTTACGGCAAACTCATCGTCGCTGATGAATCCCAAATCAATGACCTTCAAGCGATTCTCTATAAAGCACAAAATAATGGTGTGCCAGGAATACAGATGATTTCAGGAGAAGAGACAAAGACACTTGAACCTAAACTCACATGTGCTGCGGCAATACTCTCTGAAAGTACCGGTATTGTTGATAGCCATGGTTTCATGCTTTCACTGCTTGGTGGCTTTGAAGATGCAGGCGGTATGATCGCCTACCATTCGCCACTCATGAGTGCAAAGCCCATTGGAAAAGACGCAGAGGGCGGTTTTGAATTAGAAATTGGCGGCTCCGATGGGATGAAAATCAAAACCAAAATCTTGATTAACTGTGCTGGTATGAGTGCATCTGCAATTGCACAAAAGATTGAAGGCCTAGAGAAGGATCAAATACCCAAAGCATTTTTTGCTAAAGGCAATTATTTTTCACTCTCCGGTAAATCGCCATTTACCCATTTGATTTATCCGATTCCAGAACCCGGTGGTCTTGGAGTGCATCTCACTTTAGATATGGCTGGACAAGCGAAGTTTGGTCCTGATGTGGAATGGCTTGATATAGAAAATGAAGAGCAAATTGATTACACGGTAGATACGAAAAGGGGAGAAGGTTTTTATGCAGCTGTGAGAAAGTATTGGCCAGAGCTCAAAGATAATGCCTTACAGCCAGATTATTCCGGGGTCAGGGCCAAAATAGTCCCACCCAATACCCCAGCAGGTGACTTCTGTTTCAACACCCCGCAAGACCATGGACTGCAGGGACTCTACAACTTGTATGGCTTTGAGTCCCCAGGATTAACCTCCAGCATTGCCATTGCTAGGTATTTAGAGGGAAAAATCAAAAATTCCTTATAATCTAGGGCTGAAATCGCAAAGGAAGAGTGGCAGAGCGGTTGAATGCACCAGTCTTGAAAACTGGCGAGGATGAAAGTCCTCCGTGAGTTCGAATCTCACCTCTTCCGCCAAGTAAATAGGCATTACAAGGCTTCATGACACTACACAGCCTTTTTATTAAAGCCATCCGCTGGGTGGCTTTTTCTTTGACCCCATAGTCTGCTACCAGGTATTGGTGTGCTTAGAGGGGTTCCAGCTGGTATAAAACCTAGATTGATTGTGGGAATTGAAGGTAGATCATTAGTTTACTTTATACCTATATGGGTATAATATAAGCATGTTAAATCCTTTAAAACCATTGTATTGGGTGGGCTCTTCTAAGAAAGACTTAATGTCTTTATCAGGGCTGGTTAGAGATGTTTTTGGGTATGCCTTGCATTTATCTCAGGATGGCAAAAAACATGCTCAAGCCAAGCCCTTAAAAGGGTTTGGGGGCGCAGGAGTTTTAGAGGTGGTTGAAGACCATCTTGGCAATACTTACAGAGCGGTCTATACAGTGAAGTTGGCAGATAGGGTGTATGTGCTGCATTGCTTTCAAAAGAAATCAACCAGCGGCATTCAAACCCCAAAACCAGATATGGATTTAATTCATGAACGTTTAAAACTCGCTCAAGCACATGCAAAAGGAAATACAAAATGAACAAAATTGAAATCAGCAGTGGCAATGTCTATGCTGATCTAGGTGATAACCAAGCGGAAGAAATGCTAGTCAAGGCCCGCTTGGCTTTCAAGATTGGTGAAATCATCAAGCAGCGCCATTTAACTCAAGTAGCGGCCGCTGATCTTTTGGGACTTTCCCAACCCAAGCTTTCTGGCTTACTGCGTGGTCAATTTAGAGGTGTGAGCGAAACCAAAATGCTTGAATGTCTCAACCGATTGGGTAGAGACGTGCAAATTGTGATTCGTAAGCGATCCCGTTCTCAAGCGGATGGACATACTAGTGTGGTATTTGCCTAAGTAGCGCTGAGTTAGTAGTTCGCATTGCACTCATTAAGGCGGCAGTTACTACTATCGCCACAAACCCCAGCTCATTGGCTGGGGTTTTTCTTTATCTCTTCAGTTCTTGAGCTATTACTGACTCTTTTTCTTCAGAGTCATCTTCTCACTATCACTATCCATGGCGGTCTTATATCCCGGTGGATATTTACTCCAAGCATAACCCTTAACCGCATGCTCATAGCCGTACTGAAACAGGGCGTTCATATACTTGGTATCAAACTCTTCCTTATGAGGCTCATTAAAGTCTGATCCAATGTAGGCAAGGTTAAAGCCAACTTGATCCATCTTGGTCATGGCATAGATGCGATACAGATCCCCGATACCTTGCGTCTGAATCAATTGTGCGATGGCTCGCCCCGCAACACTAATGGTGCGGCGCTCAGTTTCACTCCAGCGAGGGTCTAAACGTGAATTACGAATGATGTATGCCTGACGATTAAGGCGACGCTTAAGGCCTAAGTCATTCGCCCTTTGTGCTGCTGCCGATGGATATAAAAATACTTGGGTGCTCGCACCACCATCTACATGCATTTCTTGGAAGGCTTGACCATCTACTAAGAAATCAAACATTACTGGTGAGAACGCTCCAGGAATAGATGCGGAGGCGAGCATGATGCGACGAAAGAGTTCAAGTGCTTCGGGCGTGCCGATGGTAGCAATTTTGCCCATATTCCAGGCTACTGGTATACCAGCATCGATATTAGTAGTACCAATCAATAGCCAACGACCATTGGCGTTGTATTCAAAAGCAATTTTCTTGAGGAAATTGGCATCAACATATTTTGAGATTAATTGATAGAGCGGGGTGGAGTCGGCCAAGCCATCGCTAAAGATTCCAGACAGAATGCCACGCTCGATATAAACATCTTTCGGATTGATATTGGTATAGACCTCTTGTAGCACTGGATCATATTCTTTGCCCAGATAAGCGAACGGGGCAATTAAAGCGCCGGTGCTGATACCAGTCACTAAATTAAAAGCAGGTCTAGATCCTTGTTTAGACCAGCCTACTAAAAGCCCGGCACCGAAGGCGCCATCATCACCGCCACCAGAAAGGGCCAAGAAGTTAGCATCTCCAGCAAAAGCCTTTTTGCCACGAGCAGCTTCAATTTGAATCAGATCGGCTACTAGTGCATCTACGCTGGCCTGAGTGGAGATGAGATAGCGCACACTGGGTAAGCCGGCGATTTGCGCTTTACTGAGTGATTGGGCTGGCACGGCAGATTTACGCTCTAAAGCAGAGCATCCCAAAAGGCTGAGAGACACTACTACGCAGGCTGTAAGTGACGATAAACGCATAGATACCCTGAATGAATGAATTCTTTTAATTGTAATAGCTGCCTATTTCAGAGGTGTTACACAGCTTAGGGAGCAAATGCGCCACCAGCCTCGAGGGCCTTGAGTTCATCTCCTGAAATTCCCAGTTCAGCTAATACTTCACTCGTATGTTCACCCAACAGTGGAGGATGCTTGCGCACTTGCTGTGGTGTGCCCATTAGCTTGACTGCAAAACCAATATTAGGAACCCTACCTTCCACAGGATGATCAATGTCCATCCGCATTTTGCGATGACGACCATGATCACTATCAAATGCTTCTGGATAGGTATTAATTGGACCTGCCGGAATGCCAGCAGCCAGGAGATCATCTACCCATTCATGACTCGCTCTAGTGACGAAAGTCTTTTCTAATTCGGTGGCAAGTTCTAAGCGATTTGCTAGGCGCAGGGGATTGGTTTTAAAGCGCGCATCTTCACATAATTCAGGGCGAGCAATTTTGTCACAGAGTAATTTCCACAACTTTTGATTCGTAGCGCCCATCACGAAGTAGCCATCAGAAGCTTGCATCGCTTGATAGGGTGCACTCATATGGTTGGCAGTACCTAGCTTGTAGGGCTCAACCCCAGTACCCCAATATTGCGCACTATCCCAGATAGAAAATGCTAAAGCGGAGTCAAATAAAGAGGCGTCAATAAATTGACCTTCACCACTTTTGGTTTTACCAATGTAAGCCGATAAAATGCCGTAAATAGCAAAGAGCGCGCAACCAATATCGGCTACTGGAACACCGGCTTTGACTGGTGGACCATCAGGATAGCCAGTCACACTCATCACACCTGACATGGCTTGCGCCATCAAATCAAAACCAGGACGATCTGCCCAGGGCCCCGTTTGTCCAAAACCAGAGATGCTGGCATAAACCAAACCAGGATTGATGGGCTGAAGAGAAGGGTAGTCAATTCCCAATTTTTTCATCACACCAGGACGATAGTTTTCTACCAAAATATCTGCTGTCTTCACTAATTCAAAAAAGACTTTTTTGCCCGCCTCTGTTTTGAGATTGAGAGTGAGGCTACGCTTATTGCGGTTCATGTTCAAAAAGCCCATGCTGTCTGAACCCTTCATCTTGAATCCCATCGCTCCTCGGGTTTGATCGCCGGTACCCGGAGGCTCTATTTTGATGACATCAGCGCCTAAGTCAGCTAGGAGCATGCAGCAGTAGGGGCCAGCCATCACTTGGCTAACGTCTAATACTCTTACCCCAGCGAGAGGCAAAGGTCTGAGCGACCCCTTTAAATCATGGTGGATAGGTGTTTTACTCATTGTTTGCTTGTTTTTATATGATTAGAATGATTGTCTAATAGTATCAAAGACAACTAAAACAAGATTTGGAGACTGTATGTTGGTTCAATTACCAAAATGGGTGCTACGTAGTTTGATTGCTACAGCACTGAGTTGTGCATCATTTTTCGCGTTCGCTCAGCAAGCCTTTCCAACAAAGCCAATTCGTCTGATCGTAGGCTTTGCTCCCGGTGGCGGCACGGATATTGTGGCTCGTGCCATCGCGCCGAAGATGAGCGAAATCTTAGGTCAGAGCGTGATTGTTGAAAATAAGTCTGGAGCTGCGGGTACGATTGCTGCGGATCAGATCGCTAAATCCAATCCAGATGGCTATACCTTACTTGTTGGCCACTCTAATTCCAATGCTATTGCACCCTTCGTTCTAACCAATGTTCCATACAATCCCGCAACCGATTTCACCCCCATTACGTATTTAGGTTATGTGCCAAACGTATTAGTCGTAAAAGCATCATTGCCGGTGAACACAGTTGCGCAATTAATTTCTCTTGCTAAGGCGAATCCAGGACAGATGACCTATGGCTCATCAGGGATTGGTAGTACACAACACTTAGCAGGCGCCTTGTTTGCCAAGATTGCAGGTATTGAGTTAAATCACGTTCCATATAAAGGTAGTGGCCAAGCCATTATTGATTTGCTGGGTGGTCAGATTACGATGAACTTTGATACCTTGCCACCAAACTTGCAGCAGATCAAAGAGGGCAGCTTAAAAGCGCTAGCGATTTCTACTCCAAAACGTTTGTCGATTCTGCCAAACGTACCTACCTTCAATGAGGTCGGCATTACTGGATTTGATGTGACGAACTGGTATTCCATCATGGGGCCTAAAGGCATGGATCCAGCGGTAGTAAACAAGATCGATCAGGCAGTAAAAGCAGCGATGGCAGATCCACAAATCAAGAAGACATTGGATTCACAGGGCTTACAGCCTGAAGGGCCTGCAACACCTGCCGCATTTAGTCTGTTCTTGACTGGTGAGCTTGCTAAATACCAGCGCTTGGTAAAGAGCTTAAATATTAAAGCGGAATAAGATTTCTTTATGACGCAAGCAGATCAAGGCGTTAAGGTTGCGCAAGTAAACTTTGAAGTGCGCGGTAAGATTGCATACATTACTTTTGATCACGTGGCTGCACTCAATGCCATGACAGTCGCCATGTATGAAAGTCTTCAATCGATTTGTCAGGACATTGCCAAGAATCCTAACATTCGGGTAGCCATCTTTCGGGGTGCTGGTGGAAAGTCTTTTGTCTCTGGTAGTGATATTGCGCAATTTACGAGTTTTAAAGATGGAGAAGATGGCGTTCGCTATGAAGCAGCCATTCATGATTATTTAAATCCCTTGGCAACATTGTCAATACCAACGATCGCTGTGATTGATGGTATGGCAGTGGGCGGTGGTCTTGCCATTGCTACTTGCTGCGACTTTAGGATCTCCACACCTGATGCTAAGTTTGGTGTGCCCATTGCTAGAACTCTGGGTAACTGCCTCTATCCCGGCAATATTGCCTGGTTAGTTGCTCACATGGGGATGAATATCGTTCGGCGCATGCTCCTCTTGGCGGAAATGATTCCAGCAAGCGAACTTAAAAGCCAAGCTTATTTATTAGCTACTTACGATCCCGATCAACTGGGTAAAGAAGCAGATGCTTTAGCGGAGCGCTTATCTAAACTGGCTCCCATTACTCAAAAAGCTAGCAAACTCATCATGGCCAGAATTATTGCCAATCAACTACCAGATTGCGAAGATCTCATTCGTGAGACATATGGCAGTAACGATTTTAAAAACGGCGTCGCTTCCTTCTTAAAAGGTGAGCCGCCCGTTTGGACTGGTAAGTAAACTAACCTTAGTCCAAAAACATTTCTTGAAGATTGTTCAAGTAGCGTAGACCCAAACTCGTTGCTTTGAGCTTACTTGGGTTCTCATCTAGCAAACCTTTTTTACTCGCTGCATCTAGGCCTTTACTAATGACGTTCAAAGGCAAGCCAGTGCGCTCACTGAAGGTATTAGTATCAACGCCATCCGTCAGTCTTAAGGTATTGAGCATAAATTCAAAGGGAAGATCTTTGACAGAGATTTCTCGTGACTCAATTAAGGCATTGCCTTTGGTCTCCATTGCCTGCATATAAGTTTCAGGATGCCGCTCTCGTACTTGACGAGTAATTTTTGCTGGATAAGAAATCTTACCGTGGGCGCCAGCGCCAATACCAATGTAATCACCAAAGCGCCAGTAGTTCAGATTGTGTTTACATTCCTGATCTTTCTTGGCATAAGCAGAAACTTCATAACGCTGATAGCCTGCCCCAGTGAGTAGTGCTAAGTTTTGTTCGAAGATCGCATCGATCTCATCATCACTTGGTAACTTGGGAGGAAAATTCGCAAAATAAGTATTGGGCTCAAGCGTGAGGTTGTAAAGCGAGAGGTGAGGCGTCTGAAAAGAGAGTGCCGTTTCGATATCTGACCTTGCAGCTTCAAGGCTTTGATTGGGTAAGCCATACATCAGGTCTAAATTAACAGACTTAAAGTTAGCCAGTGCAATCTCTACTGCACATTTTGCTTCTACACCATTATGAATGCGCCCCAGCGCCTTGAGCTGTTCATCTTGAAAGCTCTGGATGCCTAAAGACACCCGATTGATGCCAGCTTTAGCAAAGCCAGCCAATTTCTCTGCCTCCACTGAGCCAGGATTGGCCTCCATGGTGATCTCTGCATCTGGCTCTAAATTGATGCGGGCGCGAACCGCGCACAGTAACTGATCCATGCCAGCAGCCGATAACAAGCTTGGCGTACCACCACCAATAAAAATACTGTGAACGTGGCGCCCCCAAATATTCGGTAGCTCAGTTTCAAGATCGGCAATTAGGGCATTGATATAGCGCTGCTCATCAAAACCACCTGCAAGATTTGCGGCATCTTTAATTTGATGCGAATTAAAGTCGCAGTAGGGACACTTCTTTTCACACCACGGAAAATGAATATACAAAGCCAGAGGCGGCAGGGCTGTTAGCGCAATGGGATTGATCACAGCGATTAAGTGCGCAACTGTAATTGACTAATCAGTTCACGTAAGGCTTGACCACGGTGACTGATTAAATTCTTTTGCACAGGATCAAGTTCTGCAACGGTTTTATTAAGCTCAGGCAAGAAAAAATAAGGGTCATAACCAAAGCCATTGTTGCCTGTCGCTTCATCCACGATCAAGCCATGCCAGCTGGTTTCCACAATGAGAGGGCTAGGATCATCAGCACTATTGACCAGGACTAAGGCGCAAACATAATGTGCGCTGCGATCAGATTGATTACTTAATTCAGAAATGAGCTTTTGATTATTAGCAGCATCATTTGCTTGCTCGCCAGCATAGCGAGCAGAGTGAACACCAGGTCTGTTATGGAGTGCGTGGGCACAAATGCCAGAATCATCGGCTAAAGCAGGTAAACCACTAGCGCTACTGGCATGACGTGCTTTAGCAAGGGCATTCTCAATAAAGCTGTTATATGGTTCTTCGGCAGGCGTAATGCCGAGCACTCCTTGCGGTATGACCTCAAAGTGAAAGGGCGCCAAGAGTGCCTGAAATTCTTTCAGCTTGCCAGCATTATTAGAAGCGAGAACGAGCTTTTGCATTAACTATTCAACTCAGGAAGTAGAGCTAATCAAACGGATTACTTCAATGCTTCTATTTGTAAGTGAGAGAGCTCTCGAATACCTTGCTCCGCCAGATCTAACAGGGCATTGAGCTCGGGTCTAGAGAATGCTGGACCTTCTGCAGTGCCTTGCACTTCAATCATGCCGCCCTTACCAGTCATGACGACATTCATGTCAGTGTCACAAGAGGAGTCTTCTGGGTAATCTAAATCGAGAACAGGAGTGCCTTGATAGATTCCAACGGAGATAGCAGCTACGCTATCAATGATGGGGTCTTGAGTCAGAACACCACTTTGAAGTAAGTGATTCACTGCATCACGCGCAGCAACATAAGCGCCAGTAATTGCAGCAGTACGTGTGCCACCATCAGCTTGCAAGACATCGCAATCTAAGTGAATGGTGCGCTCACCCAAAATTTCAAGATTGAAAATACTACGCATAGCGCGACCAATGAGGCGCTGAATTTCTTGAGTACGCCCGGATTGTTTTCCGCGAGCTGCTTCTCGATCACTGCGGGTATGAGTAGAGCGGGGGAGCATGCCGTATTCAGCGGTCACCCAACCTTCACCTGAACCTCTTTTATGTGGTGGTACCTTATCTAGAATGCTGGCAGTGCACAGTACCTTGGTGTCCCCAAAAGCAATCAGTACAGAGCCTTCAGCATGTTTAGTAAATGCCCTAGTAATTGTGACGGGGCGCAGGTCTTTTGGCTTACGCCCACTTGGACGGGTGATATTGGCGGGGTTCGGGGTACTCATGAGCTTTTGGTCCTAAGGTTGATCTGCAATTAGTCTATGCGTCTATAAAGAATCTACAATGTCCCTATGATATCGAGCATGACTGGTTATGGCAGCGCTTCTCGCCAAGTCTCCCTGGGAGCTGGCGTAGTTGCTGATCTGCAGGTGGAATGTCGGGCTGTGAATAGCCGCTTTCTGGATTTAGGATTTCGTCTTCCAGACGAATGCCGCGGGGCCGAGCCTGCCTTGCGGGAGCTGGTGACCCAGAGTCTTTCCCGAGGAAAAGTCGAATTTAGGGCGGCTTGGCGCATTAATAACAGTGGTGGGGCTGCCAAAGCCAATCCTCAGGCCCTGGGTGCCTTAAATCAAGATCGCTTAGAGGCATTGAAGGTTCTGCAAGCTCAAGCCCAAGAAATTTTCACAGATGCACGAGAGTTAAGCATTTCCGATGTCCTGCGGTGGCCAGGAGTTGTTGCTGAGCCGCGTGGTGAGGAAGAAGGTTGGATTGCAGCTACCGTCGAAGCTGGCAAAGCAGCATTGGCTGTTTTAAGCGAAAGCCGGAATGCAGAAGGCAAAGCCTTAGTTAGTGTTCTTACTAGCATCACTGGCAAGATGCGTGCCATCGTCAAGACGATTGAGCCTAAGGTTCCAGAATATGTGGCGCAGTATCAAAAAAAACTGACGGAACGTTTATCAGAGGCTTTAGCTGCTCAGGAACATGGAAAAAATGTCAGCGGGTCTGGCACTGAACTCATGGAACGCATTCGTCAAGAGGTTGTGCTCTATGCAGTGCGTATTGATATCGCAGAAGAGTTTGCTCGTTTGAAGACGCATCTTCAAGCTGTTGACACTGCACTAGCTGGCAAAGGCCCTGTTGGTAAACGTTTAGACTTTTTGATGCAAGAGCTAAACCGTGAAGCGAATACCCTCAGCTCAAAGTCGGTTTCTGAAGAATGCACCCAGGCAGCCCTAGAGCTCAAGCTCTTGATAGAGCAAATGCGCGAACAAGTACAAAACTTAGAGTAATCCGTACAATTGAATCATGACTAAGGCAAACCAAACCCCACCATATCAAGGCAGCATGTTGATGATTGTTGCGCCATCCGGTGCCGGCAAATCTTCTTTGGTCGATGCGCTACTCAAAGCGGATCCGGGTTTGAAATTATCTCTATCAACTACGACACGAGCACCTCGGTCTGGTGAGGTAGATGGTAAAAATTATCGCTTTGTATCCAAAGAAGAATTTACTCGTGAAAAAGATCAGGGTCACTTTTTAGAATGGGCAGAAGTGCATGGCCATTTTTATGGCACATCGAAACCTTGGATCGAATCACAAATGCAAGCGGGTAGTGATGTAGTACTTGAGATCGATTGGCAAGGCGCGCAGCAAATTCGGAAATTGATTCCAGCAGCACAGTGGATCTTTATTTTTCCGCCTTCAATTGAAGCTTTAGAGGAGCGTCTGCGTAAGCGCGGGCAGGACGATGAAGCCACTATTGCCAGACGATTGGCTGCTGCACATGTCGAACTACTGCATGCCCATGAGGCTGACTATATTGTGGTGAATGACTCTTTTGATCAGGCCCTGGTTGATCTGAAGCAGATTTTGGCCTCCAGCCGCCTGCGTTCTGGGCCTGCTATGGCCAGAAATCCAGCCCTTTTAAGGCGCCTTGGGGTCTAATCAGTTATTCTATAGGTATTGAAGCTAAATTTAAGTGAGTTCAGCATGGCCCGTATCACTGTAGAAGATTGTCTTAAAACTATCCCAAATCGTTTTGAACTGGTTTTGGCTGCGACTTATCGCGCTCGCCAATTGGTTCAAGGTCACTCCCCACGTGTTGAGTCCAAAGATAAAGCCACAGTAGTTGCATTGCGTGAAGTTGCTGCTGGTGTGACCGACCGTGACATGTTGACCAAAGTACCTTTGTAATTTAGGAGTTCCGTTGTGGAGCTCCCTTTAGGTGCAGCCAAAACAGCAGAATTAGCTGGAGAAGTCTCGCCTAACGAGTCCTCGCTAGGGGCTATCCAAGCTGAGTTGTTGAATACGGCTTCAGATACGCCCAAACAAATCAATCAAGACCCTAGTAAAAAATCTATTCTGGCGACATTGCTAGCGCAATCGAGCCGGCATTTATTCGGGCCAACTTCTGCGCCTGCTAAGCCTTTAAAACACCAAGTTGTTTCCATCGAGAACTTGCTCTCGAAACTGACTTACTTAAAGCCGGATGAAGTTACACAAGTTAAAAAAGCGTTTCACTTTGCTGATGCTGCTCACTTAGGTCAATACCGCCATAGCGGTGAGCCTTATATTACCCATCCTGTTTCTGTAGCAGAGCTCTGCGCTACCTGGCGATTAGACGCGCCGTCAATCATGGCTGCCTTATTGCATGATGTGATTGAAGACACTGGCTCTACCAATGCGGATTTGGTTCAAAAGTTTGGTACCAAGGTTGCTGAGTTAGTAGAAGGTCTGACTAAGCTTGATAAATTAGAGTTCCAGAGTAATGCAGAAGCACAAGCAGAGAGCTTTCGTAAAATGTTTATGGCAATGGCGCGCGATGTCCGCGTCATCTTAGTTAAGCTAGCCGATCGTACGCACAATATGCGGACCTTAGATGCGGTTCCCATGGAAAAGCGCCGTAGGGTTGCCGCAGAAACTATTGAGATCTATGCGCCGATTGCTCACCGCCTAGGCTTAAATATTATTTATCGTGATTTGCAGGATTTAAGCTTCCGTTATTCCATGCCAATGCGCTTTCGGGTGATTGAGAGCGCAGTAAAAAAGGCACGTGGTAATCGTAAGGAAATCATTGAAAAGATTTTGCAGAGCTCACGCACGGCATTTTTAAAAGCCAATCTCGAAGTAGATTTACGTGGTCGTGAGAAAACGCTCTATAGCATCTACAACAAGATGCGCATCAAGCATGTGAGTTTTTCTCAAGTCTTAGATGTTTATGCCTTCCGTGTAACAGTGGGTAGTATCGATGAGTGCTATCGCGCACTCGGCATCTTGCATTCTCTTTACAAGCCTATGCCTGGTAAGTTCAAGGATTACATCGCCATTCCAAAGTTAAATGGCTATCAATCACTGCATACCACGCTCTTGGGTCCATCAGGGGTGCCAGTAGAGTTTCAGATTCGTACGGCCGATATGCATGCAGTAGCTGAGGCTGGAGTTGCTGCTCATTGGGCCTACAAAGATGGCTCACCAGATATGAGTGAAGTGCAAAACCGTGCTCACCAGTGGTTACAATCGCTGATTGATATTCAGGATAGTAGCGGTGACTCGCAAGAGTTCTTAGAACACGTCAAGATTGATCTGTTCCCTGATGCAGTTTATGTATTCACTCCTAAGGGACAAATTAGGGCGTTACCGAGAGGCGCTACTGCACTCGACTTTGCATACTCGATTCACAGCGATGTTGGAAATACTTGCGTTGCCGTAAAGATTAATGGTGTGCAACTGCCACTGCGAAGCGAACTGAAGAATGGTGACATTATTGAGGTAATCACTTCAGCTAGTTCACAACCAAACCCTGGTTGGTTAGTCTTTGTGCGTACAGGTAAAGCCCGTGCATCGATACGTCATTCCTTAAAAACTAAACACTATTCAGAATCGTTGCAGCTAGGTGAACGTCTCTTGGCTAATAGTCTGCGTCAGCAGGGTGTTGATGCTGCCTTGTTGACTCCAGAGATCTGGGAAAAACTGTTGCACTGGACGGGTGATAAAACCCGCGAAGAGGCCTGTGTCAATATTGCTTTAGGACGCAGATCACCGCAAGAGTTAGCGATTCGTCTCAAGATCTTGATTGATGATGAAGGTGGTAGTGAGCAAATGCGTTTAGGCGCAGCCGATTGGATAGCGGCTACTTCAGAAGCGCACCACCATCAGCGCCAGGCCATTTTGGTTGATGGACGTGAAGGGAATTCCATTAGCTTTCAGACTTGTTGCCATCCGATTCCAGGTGATAACATCATTGGCTATCTTGGTAAAGGCGAAGGTTTGCAAGTTCATGCCAACGACTGTCCAGTCGCACTACGCATGTTGTCAAAAGATGGCGATAAGTGGGTAGAGGTAGAGTGGGGCAAGGAAGTGCATCGCGAGTTCGAAGTAGATTTAGCGATTGATACGCATCAAGGCAAGGGTGTACTTGCGCGGGTCGCTAGTAGTGTGACCTCTGCTGATTCAAACATCATGAATGTATCCATGGAAGATCGCTATAAAGAAGACTCAGTTACTATCCGTTTCACCATCCAGGTATATGACCGTCTGCATTTATCTAAAGTAATGCGTAGCTTGCGTGCGAATCACGATGTCATGCGGGTCACTCGCACTCGAGCAGTCTAAGTTTTGCAAGCTGCCTAGAGATACTGGACGTCTCGTATTTCAATCTCACAAGGTCCTGTGGGCGTTTGGATCACAACACTATCACCCAACTTTGCTTTGATTAATGCCTTGGCAATCGGCGATACCCAGCTCACATGCGCTTTCTCCAGATCAACCTCATCAACCCCAACAATGGTGATCACAGTTTCTTTTCCAGCCTCCAATCCTTTTAATGGTGAGTAGGTCACAGTGGCCCCGAAGAAGACTTGGTCTGCGTCAGCATCTCCATTTTTTCTGGCTACGTTATCGACAACGACAGCAAATTCCAGGCGTTGATTCAGAAACCGAATGCGACGGTCAATCTCCCGCAGCCGTTTTTTACCGTAGATATAGTCCCCGTTTTCGGAGCGATCGCCATTCGAGGCTGCCCAGTGAACGACCCGGACAACTTCAGGCCGATCGACGTTCAAGAGCTTTAGAAGCTCGGCTTTGATGCGTTCGTGGCCAGGGGGTGTAATGTAGTTTTTCTCTTCCATGGCATAATTATGGCTGTTGCGGCTGTAGCTCAGTTGGATAGAGTACTTGGCTACGAACCAAGGGGTCGTGGGTTCAATTCCTGCCAGCCGCACCATCTTATTGAGGGCCTAGTTGAAAAACTGGGCCCTTTTCACTTTCTCCAGCCCTTCATCAAGATCCCTTATAGTTGGGATAAGATCATTCAAACCCTGACAGATAGCCTTCTAGACCCCCATTTTTTGATAATGCCCATTGATATTAATAGTCCTAGCGTTGATGCTTCCATTGCGAAGTGGGTCTTGGTCGACCCTCAAACAGCAAAGGTGGTAATTACTGGCAAAGTAGATGTCTATTCGCTGACAAATGTCTGGACTCAAATACGAGCACAACAAAATAGTTGGCTTCAGAGTTCGGGTAATCATTCCTTAATTTTTGATGCGACGAACATCTCATCACTAGATGGTTCTGGGATTGCTTTTTTAATCGATATTGAGGAAGCACAACAAAAAGCAGGCGGTCAATTTTCCCTGGTGGGATTAGATCCCCGCTACGAACCTCTGTTAAAAGAATTTGATCCCATTAGTAATTTATTCCCAGTACTAGCAGTAAAAGCTAAGAGAGGTTTTATTGTAAGCACTGGCATGGCAACACAAAATCTCTTAGATGATGCCAAGGGCCTGATTACGTTTACTGGACATTTAGCAGCTGATCTTTTCTGGTCATTGCGTCATCCAAACCAGGTGCGCTGGGGTGATTTTGTGAATACCGCCGTCCAAGCTGGCATTGCTGCATTGCCGATCGTGGGTTTAGTATCCTTTTTGATTGGTGTTATTTTGTCTTTTCAGGCAGCCATTGGTATGAAGCAATTTGGTGCAGTCTCTTTTGTTGGCCCCTTGGCTGCATTAGGAGTCGTCCGTGAAATGGGCCCTCTGATTACTGCTATCTTGTTGGCAGGTCGCTCATCTGCTGCCTTTGCAGCAGAGATTGGCACGATGACCGTAAATAGTGAGGTCGATGCATTAGTTACTGGTGGGCTGAGCCCAATTCGTTTTTTAGTAGTACCTCGGGTACTCGCTGGAACCTTAGTTATGCCGGTACTGACTTTATATGCTGACATCGTGAGTATCTTTGCCTCTATGGTAACGATGCTGGCGTATGACATCCCATTTATTAATTTCTGGAATGGGATGTTGCAGACAGTAACGATTGAGGATATTGGCTCTGGATTAATTAAGGCCACCTTATTTGGCGTGGTAGTTTCTGCTGTGGGTTGCCTGCGTGGTATGCAAACAGGCACTGGTGCTGCGGCAGTGGGTATCTCTGCTACGCGTGCAGTGGTCAGCAGTATTGTGATGATTGTTCTAGTTGATGGTATTTTTGCTTATATCTCTTATAAGACGGGCTTTTAATGGACCAGAACGGACTCGCTATTGATGTTCAGAATTTGACCGTAGGTTATGGCTCAAATATTCTGCTGCAAAATCTTAACTTCTCAGTTAACTACGGCGAAATATTTGTCATTCTGGGCGGTTCTGGATGCGGTAAATCTAGCTTACTCAAAAATCTCTTTGGCTTACATCAACCCTTAGCTGGTGATGTGCTCATCGAGGATCAAAACATTACCACTGCAGTTGGTACAGAGCGCCAAAAGATCATGACTAGCTTTGGAGTGATGTATCAGCAGGGTGCGTTATTTGGTTCTATGAACTTACTAGATAATGTCACGTTGTTTATGCAGGAGTACACCAACCTGACACAAGATCAGATGGACTTGTTAGCACGTTGTAAGTTAGATCTAGTAGGCCTTCTGCCTTATGAATCTTATATGCCTAACGAGATTAGCGGTGGTATGCAAAAGCGTGCTGCAATTGCCAGAGCGATGGCTCTAGACCCTCTGATTTTGTTCTTAGATGAACCCTCAGCAGGTTTAGACCCGATTACCTCAGCTGATCTAGATAGCACGATTCTGGATCTCTCTAAAAATTTAGGCATTACTTTCGTGATTGTGTCGCATGAATTAGCCAGTATTTATGCCATTGCAGATAAGGTAATTATGTTGGATAAGGGCGCCAAAGGAATCATTGCCCAAGGCGATCCGAAAGTGTTAAGAGATAGCAGTCCCGACCCAAGGGTGCATCAATTCTTTAATCGCATGATGAGCAAGGAAGTAGCATGAGCAACAACTCAAATCCAAATTATTTTCGTTTAGGCGTTTTTGTACTTGCCGCAATCGGAGTGCTAATAGCGATTGTTTTGATCTTTGGATCAGGACAGCTATTTAAAAAATCTTTCATGGTAGAAACTTATCTCAAACAGTCTGTTACGGGCTTAGATACTGGCGCTGCAGTCCGCTTTAGGGGTGTGAAGGTAGGTCAGGTGACCCTGATTGGGCTTTCTGGTGATATTTACGAAAAAGATGTTCCATTTGAAAAACGCCTTCAGTATGTTGTTGTCAGGATGCAAATCTTTGGTGATAAGTTGACCGAACAGCAGATTGAGGATTTTGTAAAAAATAATCTACGAGCACGCGTGAAGTCTATGGGGATCACTGGCGTTAATTATGTTGAGTTTGATTTCAATACCGGGGATTCTGATTATGAGCTACTGCGGTACAAGTGGCAGCCAGCTGAACCCGTCATTCCATCTCTCCCAAATCAGGCAGATGAAATCATTATGGGGCTCCAGAAATTTGTTACTGCATTAAATAATTCCAATATTGATCAACTCATGGTTAATCTGAATTCTTTAATGGCAGGCGATGGTAAGGGCAATCAGGGTCTGGTTGGCTCTGTTCAATCGATGAATCTAATTCTTGCTCGCATTGCTAAGGCCACTGACAAAGATGAACTCAATGTCCTCGTGCGCGAACTCATTGGCACCATGGTGTCATTGCGCCAAACTGTGACCAGCATTCAGGGCGATACTGCTACAACGGTTGAAAACTTGAAGCAAACCACTGAAAACCTTAATGAGTTCAGTCGTATCGCGAGCCAATCTCCGTCGAGTTTGATTTGGGGTGAGCCGCCGCCAAGAATAGTGCCTCCGTTAAATGGTACGCAAGGACAGTCTGGAGCTCAAAAATGATCAAGCGCATTATTTTATCTGTAGTAGTTTTAGGTCTAGTTGCCTGCTCACTGCCAACCCGTGGCCCCGTGACTCCTACTAGCTTCCTGGTCAACCCTGAACGCAGTGGCGAGCCCTTAAAGACGCGTACAAGCTTTTGGCTCAAGATTGGTTCTGTTTCCGTCGCAGCGCCATTCGACGGTAGATCTTTGGTTTACCGCCTAGGTGATCAACGTTTTGAAAAGGATTTCTATAACGTCTACACCACACTTCCCGCTGAAATGATTTCGAATGCAGAGCGCCAATGGATCAATCAGTCAGGCATTTTCTCTGCAGCCGTAGGGCAGAGTAATAGCTTCTTTCCGTATTACACCTTGCAGGCAAGCGTGAATGAATTCTACGGGGACTATCGTGTCAGACCGGAGGCCGTGGTCAGTATTGAGTTTTTTCTGACGGTCGAAAGTGCTGGTAAGACTAACCCCATTATTGGCACTAATCGCTATACCAAGCGGATTGCTCTAAAAGACAATACACCGGGCTCATTAGTATTAGGTCAGCAGCAGGCTCTTGCTGAGATCTTCAAAGAGTACGAGCTTCAACTAGATAAATATGCTGCTAATCTGCCTAAGCCTTTAGGGCAGTAAGACTATGATAAGTTGTATCTATAAATAGCGATCTGGGAGATAGAATGGATTTAGGAATCAAAGGTAAAGTCGCATTGGTCATGGCATCTAGCCGTGGTTTGGGTCAAGCAATGGCAGTCTCATTAGCACGTGAGGGCGTGAAGGTTGCCGTCACTGGCCGAAGTCCAGAAGGTTTGCAAAAATCGGTGGAGCTCATACATGCTGCCGGCGGAACAGCCTTGGCCTTGAACTGGGATCTTTCGGATGCATCTGTCATTGATAGCTTAATTTCAAAAGTAGAAAAAGAGCTTGGTCCAATTGATATTTTGATTAACAACACTGGTGGACCACCTCCAACCCCAGCTGCCGGACAAGATCCTGCACTCTGGCAAAAAAGTTTTAACGATATGGTCTTATCGCTCATCGCGATTACCGATCGTGTTTTACCGGGGATGCGTCAGCGTAAATGGGGCCGTATTATTACCAGCACCACCTCAGGCGCCATTGCCCCAATTAAAAATTTAGCGATTTCAAATACCTTGCGTGCGGCGCTATTAGCATGGTCTAAAACATTGGCTGCCGAAGTAGCTCACGAAGGCATTACCGTAAACGTCATCATGCCAGGTCGGGTTGCAACTGATCGCTTGCGCCAATTGGATGAGGCAAGAGCAAAGCGCGAAAATACTGCTTATGAAGAGGTGGTGAAAGCTAGTTTGAGACAGATTCCGATGGGTCGTTACGGCGATCCCAAAGAGTATGGCGATGCTGCTGCCTTTTTAGCTAGCCAGAATGCATCCTTTATTACTGGTACCGTCATGCGCGTGGATGGCGGTCAGATTCAGGCAATTTGAAACAGTCATTCGTAAGCTTTTTGAGGGGTTTAAAGCAGGAGCTGCGCTCTCATGAGTTAGCCTGGCTATTTGTAGCGCTTACACTTTCAGTGACTGCATTATCGAGTGTCAGCTTCCTAGCTGATCGCATGCAAAGGGCGTTCCAGTTTGATGCTCGCCAATTACTGGCCTCGGATGTGCTGATTGCAGCAGATCAACCATTAGCAGAGCGTTTTCTGCTTGAGGCACGGAGTAGAGGGCTGCAGGTAGCGCAAACCATTGTGTTCCCTAGTATGGCAAGTGTTGGGACGCACAGTAAGTTAGCTTCTTTAAAAGCAGTCAGCCCACTCTACCCATTACGAGGCGCGCTACAGGTTCAGTCTAGTAACGCTACATTCAACTCAGGACCATCACCCGGTTCCGTTTGGATTGATCCAGTCATGCTGGCAAGTTTGCAAGCAAAGCTTGGAGATCAACTCAGTCTTGGACAGAAATCATTTCTGATTGCTGGTGTACTTGAGCGTGAAATTGACCGTGGTGCTGGCTTTATGAACTTTGCCCCGCGCGTCATGATGGCATTAGAGGATTTGTCAGAAACCGGTTTGATCGGTCTTGGCAGCAGGGTGACTTATCGATTGCTTCTAGCTGGCCCCGATGAGCAAGTGCAATCTTATGAAAAATGGGCAAAAAGCTATATCGATTCTGAGGGGCTACGCGGTTTGCGGATTGAGACGCTCGAAAATGCCCAGCCTGTCATGCGTAAGACCTTGGAACGAGCAGAGCGCTTTCTATCTTTAATAGCTGTCTTAACTGCGATGGTTGCAGCGGTGGCCATTGCTTTATCTGCGCGCCGTTATGCGCTGAAACAAGCTGATGGTTGTGCTGTCCTCAAATGTTTTGGTGCTACTGCAGCCATCATTCTAAAAAAACAAATCACCACGATTCTCAGTTTAGGTATCTTGGCTGCTGTCTTAGGGTCCGCTCTTGGCTATTTCGTTCAACTAGTGCTGACTTTCTTATTGGGTAATTTGATTTTGACCAACTTGCCTAGTGTCTCAATCTGGCCGATTGTGTGGAGCTCACTCTTTGCCTGGTTCTTATTAATTGGCTTTGCTGGGCCACCGCTATTTGCCTTGGTCAAGGTTTCACCGATACGACTCATCCGCAAAGAATTCGAAGGCATTAATAGCTCCTCTATTTGGGTGGCGATCTTTGGTTTGGGTACGGCAGCCATATTGATCGCACTTGCAGCACGCGATTGGAAATTAGCGTTTTGGGCTGGCCTGAGTTTTGGTGGTGCATTGGTTATTTTTGCAGGATGTGCTTGGCTCGTTCTCAAGCTCCTGAGCAGAATTACGACACAGAATTTCGCTATTCGTTTTGCAATCACTGCCCAAAGCAGGCGTTCTGGTTATGCGGTAATGCAAATTACCTCACTTGGCATTGCATTGATGGCTTTGTTGATGATCTTGTTATTGCGCCAAGATTTACTGAGTACTTGGCAAGGTAATATCCCAGCAGATGCACCTAATCGATTCATGATTAATGTGCAGGGTCAGCAAAAAGCAGAGATTACCCAGTCCTTAGTGAATGCTGGCGTATCAAAACCAGAGTTTTATCCTATGGTGCGAGGCCGTTTAGTAGCGATGAATGAACGCGACATTTCTCCGAATGATTTTGTGGAAGATAACGCTAAGCGTTTAGTGGATCGAGAATTTAATCTTTCCTATACCGATCAATTGCCGCCAGGTAACCGGATTACTGAGGGTAAATGGATCTCTGGTGATAGCCCACAAATCTCCCTAGAAACCGGAATCGCTAAAACCTTAAAGCTCAAGCTGGGTGATCAGCTAACTTTTGAGGTAGCAGGTGAAAAAATTACCGCACCAATTACATCACTTCGTAAATTAGATTGGGGCTCAATGCGGGTGAATTTCTTTGTGATCATGCCGCCCGCTCAATTAAGTAGTTCACCACAATCTTGGATTACCTCCTACTATCAAGCTCCAGATCAAGAAGTCCTTAATTATCAGATGAGTCAGGCCTATCCCAACCTGACCGTCGTTGATGTATCTGCCTCATTAAGACAGATACAAGATGTCTTAAATAAACTCTCCGCTGCATTGGGCTTGTTGTTTGCATTTACCATCGCTGCTGCAGTTTTAGTCCTCATGGCTGCGATTTCTGCTACTCAAGATGAACGCTTTAGAAATGCAGCATTGTTAAAAGCCATTGGCGCATCACGTAAAACATTGGCTAACATTGCTCGCCTTGAGCTTCTCGTGATTGGTTTAGTTGCCGGTACCTTAGCTGGTCTTGCAGCTGGAATGGCTGCCTGGGCTTTAGGACGCTATGTCATGGAAATCGAATTTAACGCTTTTGGGCAGGCACTCCTCATGGGAATTTGTTTTGGAGTCATTGCTTGCCAGGCTGCAGGCTACCGCTTTGGAAAAAAAATCCAAGCTGCTACTGCGATTGAATGCTTAAGAGAGAGTTACTAAGTTTTTAGGTAATTCAACGAGGCGAGTATCTGCAAAACGATCGGCCCAACTCTGACGTTGCAATGGCGCTTTGCGATCTAGATAAATCGTGAGAGGCCAAAAAAAGAGGGCTACCGCAAAGAGCATCTCAATGATTTGCCATTCCTCTAAATGAAACACCCACTGCAATAGAACGCAAGGGATGATCCAGAGAGAGCCATAGATGTAGCGCCATAAGGCTTGACGTCTTTTGAGGGTGTACCCCCTTTGATCGATCATCCGAATGCGCCAGGTTTGCATCGCTAGTGTTTGACCCGATTTTGTCCAGTACCAAACAAAGTAAATTCCCAAGACGGTATAGAGATATAAGAAGCTGAGCCAACTGGGCAGTGATACTCCAAACAAAACGCCTAGAGCGAGATTGGGGACTAAAAAGGTCAGAGCAATTACTCCAAGAAGTACGAGTTGCTCATACATGCAGCATGAAACGCGGCGCCAAAATTGCGGAGAGGGTAATACGCTAAGTTCAGTGGGCGTCATAGCACCGCTTTAGGATAAGTTAAAAATCTAATTATTAGATGAGCTGCCTTCAGGGGCGGGCGTGGCTTCTGCAGTCGGTATGCTTCTAGGATTGGGTGCTGGCGGTGGAGGGGTACCAGTGAGATTCACTGAATGTTGCTGAAGCGTAGGTGCACTGATAGCGCTTGGCTTTTTCTTAACTTGGGTATCAGCCAATTTTTTCTTTTGCTCATCACTCAGTTTTTGATAAGCAGTCCAAGCTTCTGCTTTTTTCTCAGCAGGAAACTTCAAACTGCTTAAATAGTTTTCTCGGGCAAGGCGACGTTCTTTTTGAGAAAGCTTTGACCAGCCAGTCATGCGGGATTGCAAACGTTGTTGATCTTGCTCGCTCATCTTGGGATAGATATTAGCCACCTGCATCCATTTCTTGCGGCTATCAGGGAGCATGTAATCCCAATCACTTTCCAGTGGAGCCAGAATTTGTTGTTGTGCAGGCTTCAGATTTTCCCATGTGCCGTCAGGTTTCTTTTCTGGAATGGCTGCAGATTTTCCATGTGCAGCACTTGGCCCAGATTGCGCTACAGCAGAAGAGACGTTAAAACCAAGCACACATATTCCCAACGCTACATAAGCGCTAGCAATCAATGACTTCGGTTTAGGTAACATCTATTGGTGTGAAATTATTTGCTTTGCACTGAGTCTGCAACATCATCGCCAGAATCAGATAGAGGGCCATTTTTAAGAAAGGCCAAAAAGCCACTGTCTGCATAAGCGTCTGGTGGGACATCATCGGACAATAGCGCTGCATCTACTTCGGCGATATCGTTGATACGTGAATCATCTTGCCATTGGGCAATACCAATGAGTCCAAATACTAAAACCACTAGTGGCGCTATCCAACCTACTGTGTCCCAAATTCCATTAGATCCAGCATTCCAGTTGCCAGTAATACCAGCGAATACTGGCTTTTGAGCAAGTACTTTTTCTGCTTTTCTGACAGAAAGGGCCTTCATACGGGCAGCATGGAGGCGGTCTTTAATGCCAGCAGGCAGGCTCTGAGCGCTCTGGCTCAGAAGGGCGGCACTAGCACGGCCAAATTGGTCTGCTTGGGTCTCGGTAAATTGCTTATCTTGGTGTTTCACAGCGTAATTCCTTTTAATTTCAATGCTTTAGCTAGGGTTTGTGTGGCTCTAGAACAATGGGTTTTGACACTTCCTTCACTACAACCCATTGCTTTAGCGGTCTCAGTAATACTTAGCTCATCCCAATAACGCATCAGGAAGGCTTCTCGTTGACGTACAGGTAATTTAGCAATTTCTGACTCCAAAGCCTGTAAAAGCTGACTTTGTTCGAGCTTTTGGGCGCCATCTTGGTGAATTTCACTGTCATCTGGGGCTGAAAGTGACTCTAAAGGGTCAAAATCATCGTTTTCATCAGTTTTCTTGCCCATATTAGAAAAGAGGGTGACCCAGGCGTTTCTGACCTTTTGACGTCGAAACCAGTCATGAACCCGGTTTTGCAAGATTCTGGTGAATACCAAGGGTAGTTCAGCTGCTGGCCTATCACCGTATTTTTCTGCCAGCTTGATCATGGCATCTTGAACAATATCTAAGGCAGCGTCCTCATCACGCACGGCATAGATCGCTTGCTTAAATGCGCGCTTCTCAACACTGCTTAGAAAATCAGATAGTTCTTGGGCTGATGCCATGCGTTGAATTAGACCTGAATCGGTGAGAATTGGGATATTTTAGGGGATTGCTATAGAATATAAGGCTTACTACCAAGATTCTCATTTACGAAGTGGTTTTTCCGGTAGCAGCGCCGTTCGAACTCGGGCCATAAGCAAGAGATAGAACAGACCAAACAATTTTTTGCCGAAAATTGCAAAGGACGAAAGAAAATGAATACAAGCAGCGCCGAATTTTTAGCTACTAAAGCTAATAAAGACTCAGCAAATCCAAATATCGTAGCCGCACCTCCAGAAATCATTGGTGCGGAGATGATTGTGCAGGCTTTGCACAAAGAAGGGGTTGAATACGTTTGGGGTTACCCAGGCGGCTCTGTTCTCTTTATCTACGATGAAATTTTTAAACAAGACAAGTTTGAGCACATTCTTGTGCGCCATGAGCAAGCAGCAGTTCATGCGGCCGATGGTTATGCACGTGCAACCGGTAAGGTTGGCGTTGCATTAGTCACATCTGGTCCAGGGGTAACCAATGCGGTTACCGGAATAGCGACTGCTTATACCGATTCGATCCCCATGGTGATCCTCTGCGGTAACGTACCAACATATGCCATTGGTGAAGATGCTTTCCAAGAAGCCGATACGGTTGGCATTACTCGTCCAATTGTGAAGCACAACTTCTTAGTAAAAGATGTAAAAGATCTTCCTTTGGTTTTGAAGAAAGCCTTTCATATTGCGCAGACCGGTCGTCCAGGTCCAGTATTGATCGACATTCCAAAAGACATCTCTGCCGCTAAGGGCCCATTTGTTTATCCAGAAACCTTGGAGATGCGCTCCTATAACCCTGTAGTCAAGGGACATAGCGGTCAGATCCGTAAGGCTGTAAGCTTATTGCAAGAGGCACAGCGCCCCTACATCTATACTGGTGGAGGCGTGATTTTGGCTGACGCAGCGCCAGAACTGAAAGAATTCGCTGACTTACTGGGTTATCCAGTGACCAATACCTTGATGGGCCTTGGTGGATTTCCGGGAAGTAGCCCGCAATTTGTTGGCATGCTTGGTATGCACGGAACTTATGAAGCGAATATGGCGATGCAACACAGTGATGTGTTGATTGCGATTGGTGCGCGTTTTGATGACCGCGTGATTGGCAACACCATTCACTTTGCAAGCCATCCAAGAAAAATTATTCATATCGACATCGATCCTTCTGTGATTTCTAAGCGTGTGAAGGTTGATGTTCCCATTGTTGGTAACCTAAAAGAAGTGTTGCAGGAAATGACTGCGCAACTCAAGGCTGCTGGCCCACGTAAAAACGGTGAGAAAGTTGCCGCGTGGTGGGAGCAGATTAATGAGTGGCGTAAAAAAGATTGCTTAAAGTACGACGAAGCTTCTCAAATCGTGAAGCCACAATATGTTGTACAAAAGTTATATGAATTGACTGGTGGCGACGCTTTTATTACATCTGATGTTGGTCAACATCAAATGTGGGCTGCTCAGTTCTACAAGTTTGATAAGCCCCGTCGCTGGATTAACTCCGGTGGCCTTGGCACTATGGGCGTTGGTTTGCCTTATGCCATGGGTATTAAAAAGGCATTCCCAGATAAGGATGTTTTCGCTATCACTGGCGAGGGTTCAATTCAGATGTGTATTCAAGAACTCTCGACTTGTAAGCAATACAACACACCAGTCAAGATTGTTTCATTGAACAACCGTTACTTAGGGATGGTTCGTCAGTGGCAGGAGCTCACCTATAATAAGCGTTATTCCAGCTCATATATGGATTCTTTGCCAGACTTTGTGAAGTTGGCTGAAGCCTATGGTCACGTTGGTATGTTGATTGAGAAGAAGTCTGATGTTGAGGGCGCGCTCAAGGAAGCCATCCGTCTGAAAGATCGTACTGTGTTTATGGATTTCCAAACCGACCCAGAAGAAAACGTTTGGCCTATGGTTCAAGCGGGCAAGGGCATTACTGAAATGCTGTTGGGGAGCGAGGACCTTTAATGCGACACATTATTTCCATTCTGATTGAGAATGAACCGGGCGCATTGTCGCGAGTAGTCGGTCTATTTTCGGCTCGGGGCTACAACATTGAATCTTTAAGTGTGGCACCTACCGAAGACTCTTCTTTATCCCGAATGACGATTGTCACCATTGGTTCAGATGACGTGATTGAGCAGATTACCAAGCATTTAAACCGCTTGGTAGAGGTGGTGAAGGTGTTTGATCTGACCGAAGGTCCTCATATTGAGCGCGAGCTCATGATGATCAAGGTGCGCGCTGTCGGCAAAGAGCGTGAAGAGCTTATGCGAACAACCGATATTTTCCGCGGCCGTATTATTGATGTGACGGACAAGAGTTACACCATCGAACTAACCGGTGATAGCGCTAAGTTAGATGCATTTATTGAATCGATCGATCGCGCATCGATTCTGGAAACGGTGCGTTCAGGCGGTTCTGGTATCGGACGCGGTGAGCGCATTCTCAAGGTTTAATTTTTTCAACTGATTTACTAAGCAATAAATATATATTTATCAATACAAGGAAATAGCATGAAAGTTTTTTACGATAAAGACGCTGATTTGTCCCTCGTTAAGGGCAAAAAAGTCACCATCATTGGTTACGGTTCACAAGGCCACGCACACGCATTGAACCTGAAAGACTCTGGCGTTAACGTCACTGTTGGTTTGCGCAAAGGTGGTGCATCTTGGACTAAGGCTGCTAATGCTGGCTTGACAGTAAAAGAAGTTGCTGATGCAGTTAAAGATGCTGATATTGTCATGATGTTGTTGCCTGATGAACAAATTGGTGAGGTGTACGCTAAAGAAGTGCATGGCAATATTAAGCAGGGTGCTGCTTTGGCATTTGCCCATGGCTTTAACATTCACTATGGTCAAGTTCAGCCACGCGCTGATTTGGACGTCATCATGATTGCTCCTAAGGCTCCTGGACACACAGTTCGCGGTACTTACTCACAGGGTGGCGGTGTTCCGCATTTGATCGCTGTATATCAAGATAAATCTGGCTCTGCTCGCGATGTTGCTTTGTCCTATGCAACTGCTAATGGCGGTGGCCGTGCTGGCATCATCGAAACAAACTTCCGTGAAGAAACTGAAACTGATTTATTCGGTGAGCAAGCTGTTCTTTGTGGTGGTGCAGTTGACCTTATCAAAACTGGTTTCGAAGTATTGGTTGAAGCTGGATACGCTCCAGAAATGGCTTACTTCGAGTGCTTACATGAGCTCAAGTTGATTGTTGACTTGATCTATGAGGGTGGTATTGCGAATATGAACTACTCGATCTCTAATAATGCTGAATATGGTGAGTATGTAACAGGCCCACGTATCGTGACTGCAGAAACTAAGAACGCAATGCGTCAGTGCTTAAAAGATATTCAGACTGGTGAATATGCAAAGAGCTTTATTCTAGAAAACAAAGCAGGTGCTCCAACCTTGATGTCTCGCCGTCGCTTGAACGCTGAGCATGAAATTGAAATCGTTGGCACCAAGTTGCGCGCGATGATGCCTTGGATTGCTAAGAACAAGCTGGTAGACCAAACCAAGAACTAAGCATTTAAATAATCGTAGTTTCATAAGAGGCTTAGAACAAAGATGATGTATCCACACCCTATTATTGCGAAAGAAGGCTGGCCGTATTTGGCACTAGTGGGGGCTTTGGCTTTACTAGTCCACTTTTTAGGTGGTATTGCATGGTCATGGCCACTCTGGATTATCTTTATTTTTGTTCTACAGTTTTTCCGGGATCCGCAACGCATTCCTGCAATTGGTCGTGATTTAGTGCTATCTCCCGCTGATGGCCGGATTGTCGTAGTGGAAAAAGCCAATGACCTTTATGCTGGTCGTGAAGCTCTCAAAATTAGTGTTTTCATGAATGTCTTTAATGTCCATTCCAATCGTAGCGCCGTGAATGGTTTGGTGAAAGATATTCAGTATTTCCCGGGCAAGTTTGTGAACGCAGATTTAGATAAAGCATCTACTGAGAATGAGCGCAATGCCGTTGTAATCGATGTTAATGGCCAGTTAGTGACCTTAGTTCAAGTTGCTGGTTTAATTGCGCGCCGGATTCTTTGCTATATCCATGTAGGTGACCGCTTGAAAGCAGGTGAGCGCTATGGCTTCATCCGTTTTGGTTCACGAGTGGATGTTTATTTACCACTGACCGCTGTGCCAATGGTTAGCGTTGGCGATACCGTGTTTGCAACCAATACAGCCTTGGCTCGCTTGCCAGGTCTAGACTAATCAGCACGAATTACTAGGACATATCTTGGGTACATTTCGCCGTCGTGGCCGCATCGATCGTAGTCGTCTTCCAGATAGACGTCCAGGATCCGAGGATGATCAATGGGCAGCAGACTTGGGTGATGGGGTTGATTACGAAGTAGAGGAGTTGCAGCATAAACCTCGCCCCCGGGGCAAAGGTATCTATTTGCTGCCAAATGCATTTACAACAGCAGCCTTGTTCAGTGGCTTCTTCGCCATTGTGAATGCGATGAACCACCAGTTTGAAATTGCAGCAATCGCTATTTTTGCTTCCCTAGTGTTAGATGGCATGGATGGTCGTATTGCGCGGATGACGAATACTCAGAGTGCTTTTGGTGAGCAATATGATTCACTAGCCGATATGGTGTCATTTGGTGTGGCGCCAGCTCTGGTCGCTTATGAGTGGGCCTTAAAAGATTTAGGTAAGTGGGGTTGGTTAGCCGCTTTTACTTATTGCGCGGGCGCTGCTTTGCGCTTAGCGCGCTTCAATGTGAACACCGGCGTAGTTGATAAGAAGTTCTTCCAAGGTTTGCCAAGCCCAGCGGCTGGCGCCTTAATGGCTGGGTTTATTTGGCTTGCTGATGACAATAAGATTCCAGTACGCGACACTGCCATTCCCTGGATTACCTTCTTTATTGCGGTCTATGCCGGCTTGACCATGGTTTCCAATGCCCGTTTTTATAGTGGCAAAGCTTTAGATGTCCGCTACCGGGTGCCATTTGGTGTGATGGTCTTAATGATTCTGACCTTTGTATTGATTTCTTCCAATCCGCCTTTAACCTTATTCGGAGTTTTTGTAGTGTATTCCATCTCTGGCTATGTGATTTGGGCCTGGGAGCGCCTCAGCGGGAAGCGTTTTAGCTAATTTTTGAATTTTCGGGTATATTAATTCCATGTTGATCAATTTCTCACCTTTAACAGGCCTCCTTCTACTGGCACTAAGCATTAAGCTTGGGGCGGGTAAGGCCTGAGTTGATGAGATCAAAGTAATTCATCAACCACCACATACCAGCCCCAGCTAATTGCTGGGGTTTTTGTTTTTAAGATTCAGATTCAGTAATTGTTAAAGTATTCAAAACCGGAGAGTAGTGATGAGCGATAGAGTAATCATTTTTGATACCACCTTGCGTGATGGCGAGCAATCCCCTGGCGCTTCCATGACCAAGGATGAAAAAGTTCGCATTGCTCGTCAATTGGAGCGACTCAAGGTCGATGTGATCGAAGCAGGGTTTGCTGCCAGCTCCGAAGGTGACTTCCAGGCGATCTCTGCGGTATCTGCGGCTATTAAAGACTCCATCGTCTGTTCCTTAGCTAGGGCGAACGACAAAGATATTACGCGTGCAGCAGATGCATTAAGGGCGGCTAAAGCCAAACGTATTCATGCATTCTTAGCGACCAGCCCATTGCATATGTCCGTGAAGTTGCGCATGACCCCAGAAGAGGTTTTGGAGCAATCTAAGCGTTCGATTCGTTTTGCTAGAAATTTGGCTGATGATATTGAGTTCTCTGCAGAAGATGGCTATCGCTCAGAGCTAGATTTCTTATGCAGAGTTGTTGAGGGTGTTATCAATGAAGGCGCCACTACTATCAATATCCCAGATACCGTTGGTTATGCGACTCCAGAGCTATACGGTGAGTTTATTAAGACCTTGCGTACCCGTGTGCCCAATTCTGATAAAGCAATCTGGTCAGTACACTGCCATAACGATCTGGGTATGGCAGTTGCCAACTCATTAGCGGGAGTGAAGATTGGCGGAGCTCGTCAGATCGAGTGCACTATCAATGGCTTAGGTGAACGTGCAGGCAACACAGCCTTAGAAGAAATTGTGATGTCTTTGCGCACTCGTAAGGATTACTTTGATATGGTGTGTGGCATTGATGCCAGTCAAATTGTTCCGGCTTCTAAGTTGGTTTCTCATATTACGGGCTTTGTGGTGCAGCCTAACAAGGCAGTGGTTGGTGCTAATGCTTTTGCGCATGCATCTGGTATTCACCAGGACGGTGTTTTAAAGAATCGTGAGACCTATGAAATCATGCGCGCAGAAGATGTGGGCTGGTCTACCAATAAGATCGTCTTGGGTAAGTTATCAGGTCGTAATGCTTTTAAGCAACGCTTGCAAGAATTGGGTATCACGGTTGAAGCTGAAATAGAGCTCAATGAAGCATTTGCTCGTTTTAAGGCCTTGGCTGATCAAAAATCAGATATCTTTGATGAAGACATCATTGCCATCATGTCTGATTCTGCTGCTGCAGAAGAAGGTGAACATTATCACTTCATCTCTTTGAGTCAGCATTCTGAAACGGGTGAGCGGCCTAAATCACGGGTTACTTTCCGGATGGGTGATAAAGAAGTGAGCTCAGAGGCTGAAGGTAATGGCCCGGTGGATGCTAGCTTAAATGCGATTGAGGAAATTGCTAAGAGCGGGGCAGAGCAATTACTCTACTCAGTCAATGCCATTACTTCGGGTACTCAATCCCAGGGTGAGGTTACGGTACGTTTAGCTAAAGGTGGCCGAATTGTGAACGGTGTTGGGACAGATCCCGACATCATTGCCGCCTCTGCTAAGGCCTATTTATCAGCCTTAAATAAGCTGCATGACCCTAGCCAAGCAAAACTTAATGCGCAAATGACGCCTTGATAAGCTACTAAGACTTCTACTTATTTAAATCAGAGTCTTTGTAGTATTTAGTTCCCTTGCCGGTGATTTCAGCGGCAAGGCCTGTATCTGTCAGTTGGTACATTAAGACTCCGGGAGCTACGATAGTAGCGTCTTGATAGGCGCCACCATTTTTTTCATATTTAGCTGCTGCTGTTGCTTGCCCGCCAAAAGTCCACCCAGAATTTACAAAGTCATTTAAGGCAGCTTCAGTTTGGAATATAAAAATATTCTGAAATGATTTAATGCCAATGCCAATACCTGCTTGAACTTCTGCCATATTCATATAAATGGGTTTTGCTCCTGATTTGCTAATGACAACACCACTTCCTGTGCCGCCACCGGCAATCAAAATTTTCATACCAAAGTTACTAAAGCTTGCATATCCAACTGATTTATCAATGAGCTCTTTTGCTTTTGGTTCAACTTTATAAAGATGCTTCAAGATCTCATCATTCTTTTTAAGAATATCTTCCTTTTTTTGGGCGCTTGTTTTGTCGGGACCAAATGGATTTGAGAATTGGGCTACAGCAACTTGGTTTTGGCCTACTCCCAGTATTAATAAGGTAAGCAAAGAGCGTAATATTGGATACATATTTATAAGTTGTTGATTTATATAGTTATTTTGATAATTCAATGAAATTGATATCTATAGCATACCAATAGTTCGGGGCTGATTCTCTGTTTTAAGGCCCCATCTGCTACAATTCGAGGGCTTTGATTTGTAAAGCTTTTTTGTTTTATTTTGTTAATAACGCACGACACAAATTGGGTGAAAGCTCAAGTGTTCGCAAGTAAGGAGCATTAAAAATGGCAGTTGCTGATATTAAGACGGCGGAAATCGTCAAAGAGAACGCGCGTAGCGCAAACGATACGGGTAGCCCTGAAGTTCAAGTTTCATTGCTAACAGCCCGCATCAATGAATTAACCCCCCATTTCAAGGCTAACGCTAAAGATCATCACAGCCGTCGTGGCTTGTTGAAGATGGTTTCACGTCGCCGTCGCCTCTTGGATTATCTCAAGGGCAAAGATTTGGATCGCTATCGCGCACTCATCGACAAATTAGGTCTCCGTAAGTAATTCTTATCGGTATGCAATGCCATCTTTCTTAGGGTTGTTTCTTCTCAGAACCAGTCTTAAGCAGATGGCATGTTTTTTGGGCGCTTTTCGATCATTTGTGTAGGGGATCGTGTCATTCCAATGAGTTTCTGAATGCCCCACAGAGTCTCATTGGAATGGCATCCCTTTTGATCATGAATCGCTCCAGTGTTGTCGTGACACTGCTTTATCCCACGACAAGCGCAATGCTCATGTGAGTTTTGTGTGAACAATTTGGAGAAGATCAGAATGACTATGTTTAAAAAAGCAGTAAAGAGTTTTCAATGGGGCAACCATCAAGTAACCATGGAAACAGGCGAGATTGCTCGCCAATCTGGTGGTGCCGTCATCGTTAACGTGGATGACACTGTAGTAATGGGTACTGTAGTTGCCTCTAAGTCTGCAAAGCCAGGCCAATCCTTTTTCCCATTGACGGTAGATTATTTAGAAAAGACTTACGCAGCAGGCAAGATTCCTGGTGGCTTCTTCCGTCGTGAAGGCCGTCCATCAGAGGGTGAGACCTTGATCTCCCGCTTGATCGATCGCCCATTGCGTCCTCTGTTCCCAGAGGGTTTCTTGAACGAAGTGCAAGTGGTGATCCATGTCTTGTCTATCAACCCTGATGTTCCTTCGGATATCCCTGCATTAATTGCTGCCTCTGCAGCCTTGGCTATTTCTGGTATTCCTTTTGCTGGTCCTGTTGGCGCAGCTCGTGTTGGTTATGCTAACGGCCAATACCTTTTAAATCCAACTCGTACAGAACAAGCCACTAGCGAACTCGATTTGATCGTTGCTGGCACACAAGCTGCTGTACTGATGGTGGAGTCAGAAGCAAACCAACTTTCTGAAGAAGTGATGTTAGGTGCAGTTGTGTATGGTCATGACCAAATGCAAACCGCCATCAATGCCATCAACGAATTAGTAAAAGAGGCTGGTAAGCCAGAGTGGGATTGGACTGCTGCTCCTAAAGATGAGCCATTTATCGCTAAGGTTACTGCCTTAGCTGAAGCGCCATTGCGTGAGGCTTATCAGATTCGTCAAAAGGGTGCGCGTTCAGACAAGCTGAAAGAAATCTCTAAAACAGTGTTAGCTACGTTAGCCCAAGAGGGTGACGTTGACGCTGTTGCTGTAAGCGACATCATGTTTGAAATCGAAGCGAAGATTGTTCGTAGCCAGATTTTGAATGGTGAGCCACGCATTGATGGCCGCGATACTCGCACTGTTCGCCCAATTGAAATTCGTAATGGCGTATTGCCACGTACACACGGTTCTGCATTGTTTACTCGTGGTGAAACTCAAGCATTGGTAGTTGCTACCTTAGGTACTGCACGCGATGAGCAAATTATTGATGCGCTCGAAGGTGAATACCGCGATCGTTTCATGTTCCACTACAACATGCCTCCGTTTGCTACTGGTGAAACTGGTCGTGTAGGTAGCCCTAAGCGTCGTGAAATTGGTCACGGTCGTTTAGCTAAACGTGCATTGATTCCAGTATTACCAAGCGCTGAAGACTTTGCATACAGCATTCGTGTGGTTTCAGAAATCACTGAGTCCAACGGTTCATCTTCAATGGCTTCCGTTTGTGGCGGCTGTTTGGCAATGATGGATGCAGGTGTTCCAGTAAAGGCGCACGTTGCTGGTGTAGCCATGGGCTTGATTCTGGATGGCAACCGTTTTGCTGTGTTGACCGATATCTTGGGTGATGAAGATCACTTAGGCGATATGGATTTCAAAGTAGCAGGTACTGCAAATGGTATTACTGCACTGCAGATGGACATCAAGGTTCAAGGTATTACTAAAGAAATTATGCAAGTGGCTTTAGCGCAAGCTAAAGAAGGCCGTTTGCACATCTTGAGCAAAATGCAAGAAGCCATGGGTTCAGTTCGAACAGAATTGTCAGCACATGCTCCACGCATGGTCTCATTCAAGATTCATCCAGACAAGATTCGTGAAGTAATCGGTAAGGGTGGTGCAACTATCCAAGCTTTGACTAAAGAAACCGGTTGCAGTATCGATATTAAAGATGACGGCACTGTCACTATCGCTTCTACTAGCGCTGAAGGCATGGCTGAAGCAAAAGCACGCATCGAAGGCATTACTGCAGAAGCTGAAGTAGGTAAGATCTACGAAGGCCCAGTAGTGAAGTTGCTTGAGTTCGGTGCTTTGGTAAATATTCTTCCAGGTAAAGATGGTCTCTTGCATATCTCTGAAATCTCTAACGAGCGCGTTAAAGAAGTCAAAGATTATTTGCAAGAAGGTCAAGTTGTGCGAGTGAAGTTATTAGCTGCTGATGAACGTGGTCGTTTACGTTTATCTCTCAAAGCTGCAATGGCAGAAGAGGGCGGTACGATTGCTCCTTTAGCTGGCGCTGCTGCTGAAGTGGCTCCATCCGCCGACGAAACAGCTTAAGTTACTCACGTCTACTACTGCGAGAAGCTCTTATGCGCGTAATGGAAATAAAAGAATTTGGCGCACCAGAAGTGTTGGTGCCTGCCACTCGTCCGGATCCAGTGGTTCCGACTGCTGGTACCGGCGAGATTTTGATTAAGGTGCTTGCTGCTGGTATCAACCGTCCAGATGTGCTCCAGCGCAAGGGTTTTTATCCCGTGCCAGCCGGAGCTTCTGATATTCCTGGTCTTGAGGTTGCTGGTGAAATTATTGGCGGTGACCTAGCTCATGCAGATAATCTCTTTGGTCTCAAGATTGGCGATAAGGTTTGTGCTTTAGTGCAAGGGGGTGGCTATGCCGAGCTCTGCACAGCTCCAGTTGCCCAGTGCTTGCCCTACCCAAAAGGTTTTACTGATCAAGAGGCTGCTGCATTACCTGAAACTTTCTACACCGTATGGAGCAACGTCTTCATGCGTGGTCAATTAGCAGAGGGTGAAACCCTCTTGGTACAGGGTGGTTCTAGCGGTATTGGTGTTACTGCCATTCTGATTGCTAAAGTTTTGGGTCATAAAGTATTTGTGACTGCAGGCACCGATGAAAAATGTGCGGCATGCGTTAAGTTGGGTGCTGATTTAGCGGTGAACTACAAAACTCAAGATTTTGTGGAAGAGATTAAGAAAGCAACTGATGGTAAGGGTGTCAATGTCATTCTCGATATGGTGACTGGTGCTTATGTTCAGCGCGAGATCGATTGTTTGGCTGATGATGGACGCATTGTCATCATTGCGATTCAGGGTGGATCAAAGGCGGAGGTGAGTACTAACCAAATTTTGCGCCGCCGTTTAACTATTACTGGCTCAACACTACGTCCTCGCCCAGTCTCCTTTAAGAAGCAGATTACAAAACAGCTTTATGACAATATCTGGCCTTTGCTCAATGCAGGGCAATTAAAGCCAGTGATTTACAAAACCTTCACGCTAGATCAAGCGGCAGATGCCCATAGTTTGATGGAATCATCAGAGCATGTTGGCAAGATTGTTTTAACGGTCTAGAAACTGTTACTTAAAAATGCGACCACTCATCATCATCGGCAATTGGAAAATGAATGGCAATCTTGCTAGTAATCAAGATTGGATCAAGACCGTTGCCCGTGGCATGGAAAGCGGTATGCCGTCTGGTCGTAAGTTTGCTGTTTGTCCGCCATTTCCCTATTTGGCGCAATGTGCAGCATTGATTAAAGAATTTTCTTTAGCTTTTTTAAGTCTTGGCGCACAAGATGCTTCAGCTTATGTGTCTGGCCCCTATACCGGTGAAGCAGCAGCTTCTACCTTAAAAGAAATGGGTTGCAGTTACGTGATTGTTGGCCACTCTGAGCGTCGTCAAACGCATCATGAGGCTGACGAGCTTGTAGCAGCGAAGGCCTTACAGGTGTTAGATAGCGGTATGACTCCAGTGATTTGCGTGGGCGAAACTGCGGATGAAAGAAACTCGGGCAGAGCGGTAGAGGTTGTCCGTGGACAAGTAGCAAAGCAGTTATCTGTGCTCCAAGACCGTTTAGCAGATTGCTTGATTGCTTATGAGCCTATTTGGGCGATTGGTACTGGTAAGGTTGCTAGCGCTCAGGTTGCGCAGGATATGCATCGCGCTATTCGTTTGCAATTAGCTGAATTTGACGAGGACGTTGCTTCTCATGTTGGAATTTTGTATGGCGGCAGTATCAAACCTGACAATGCCGTTGAGTTGTTTGCAATGCCTGATATTGATGGCGGATTGGTTGGGGGAGCTTCATTAAATCCCCAAGAGTTTCTGGCTATCTGTAAGGCATAGATTTTTATTTGGAGATAAATTGTGGAATGGCTTAAGACTTTATTGATCGTAATGCAGGTAGTTTCAGCATTGGCTGTGATTTTGCTAGTGCTATTGCAGCAAGGTAAAGGCGCGGACATGGGGGCAGCTTTTGGTTCAGGCGCCTCGGGTAGCCTGTTCGGCGCTAGCGGCTCAGCCAATTTCTTATCGCATACAACAGCTATTTTTGCTGCAGTTTTCTTTATTAGTACTTTGGGAATTACTTGGCTTGGTAATAAGAAGGAAGTTGCTCCTGGAGTCCTCTCTGGAACAGTTGCACCGGTAGTGGCTCCAGCAGCTCCAGTGGCGCCAGTCCAGGATCCAACAAAGCCTGCAGTTCCTAAGTAAAACAGTAGGTTTTTACAGATTTGCCTGCCCGTAAATGAGGGTAGTGAAGTGTTGCAATGCAGTAGAATTGGTAGGTTTTGCAAGATGCCGACGTGGTGAAATTGGTAGACACGCTATCTTGAGGGGGTAGTGGCTTAGGCTGTGCGAGTTCGAGTCTCGCCGTCGGCACCAAAATGAAGAATTTGTATTAAGTGTATTAATGAATCATGAGCTGTTTTAAGTATTACCAGACGAACGAATCAGGACCATTTTGAATCTCGCTAATTACTTTCCTGTTCTACTTTTTATCCTCGTAGGTATTGGGGTGGGATTGGTCCCCATGTTCCTCGGCAAAATTTTGGCTCCTTCGAAGCCTGATGCTGAAAAACTCTCTCCATATGAGTGCGGTTTTGAAGCTTTCGAAGATGCGCGTATGAAGTTCGATGTGCGCTATTACCTCATTGCCATTCTTTTCATCCTCTTTGATCTTGAAACTGCATTCCTATTTCCATGGGGTGTAGCTTTGCGTGATATTGGTTGGTTTGGCTACGCCTCTATGGTGATCTTCCTTTTGGAATTCATTGTGGGATTTGTGTATATCTGGAAAAAGGGCGCTCTCGACTGGGAGTGATCGATATGGCACTAGAAGGCGTTCTCAAAGAAGGATTTGTTACCACCACTGCGGATCAGTTGATCAACTGGACGCGTAACGGCTCTTTATGGCCAATGACTTTTGGTCTGGCTTGCTGCGCGGTAGAGATGATGCATGCCGGCGCATCGCGTTATGACTTAGACCGTTTTGGCGTCGTATTTCGTCCATCGCCACGCCAATCGGATTTGATGATTGTTGCAGGCACTTTGTGCAACAAGATGGCTCCAGCCTTACGTAAGGTTTATGACCAAATGCCAGAACCACGCTGGGTCATTTCCATGGGTTCTTGCGCAAATGGTGGTGGTTATTACCATAACTCCTATTCAGTAGTGCGCGGTTGTGACCGGATTGTGCCAGTAGATATTTATGTTCCTGGTTGCCCTCCAACAGCTGAGGCCTTAATTTACGGAATTATTCAGCTGCAATCGAAGATCGCGCGCACTAGCACGATTGCACGGAAGGCCTAAGTCATGTCAGATCGTTTAGTTCAATTAGCTGCCAATCTAGAAAAAGTTCTAGGTAAGCGTGCGCGCTCGATTGAGACTGCATTGGATGAGGTTACTGTCGTGGTGAACGCCGATACCTATTTTGAATCAGCCATGCTATTACGTGATGATCCATCGCTCGCATTTGAGCAATTGATTGATTTATGTGGCGTTGATTATCAAGACTTTGGTGATGGCACTTGGAGTGGCCAACGTTTCGCTGTTGTCAGTCATTTACTATCACTGCAGCATAACTGGCGTTTGCGTGTCAGAGTATTTGCGCCAGATGATAGTTATCCATTGGTGGCTTCAATCACGCCAGTATGGAACTCTGCTAACTGGTTTGAGCGTGAAGCATTTGATCTCTATGGCATCTTGTTTGATGGTCATGATGACTTACGCCGCATCTTGACTGATTATGGCTTTATTGGTCATCCATTTAGAAAAGATTTTCCAATCAGTGGCACTGTAGAAATGCGCTATGACCCAGAGTTAAAACGGGTTGTCTATCAGCCAGTCACGATTGAGGCACGTGAGATTACTCCCCGCATCGTGCGCGAAGAGCAGTACGGAGGCCCGGTTTAAGTTATGGCCAAGATTAAGAACTACACTCTCAACTTTGGGCCTCAGCATCCTGCGGCCCACGGTGTATTACGCCTAGTACTTGAGCTTGATGGTGAAGTGATTCAGCGTGCAGACCCCCATATTGGTTTATTGCATCGCGCGACAGAAAAATTAGCAGAGACACGTACGTGGATTCAGAACGTTCCTTATATGGATCGCTTGGATTACGTTTCTATGATGGCCAATGAACATGCTTATGTCATGGCCATTGAGAAGTTGTTACAAGTGGAAGTTCCGCTACGCGCACAATATATTCGTGTGATGTATGACGAGTTGACTCGCTTACTCAATCACTTACTTTGGATTGGTTGTCACGGCTTAGACGTGGGTGCGATGGCAGTGTTCTTATATGCCTTCCGTGATCGTGAAGATATTTTTGATATGTACGAAGCCGTTTCTGGCGCTCGTATGCATGCTGCTTACTATCGTCCTGGAGGCGTCTACCGCGACTTGCCAGATCAAATGGCGCAGTACAGTAAATCGAAAGTTCGCAGCCCGTCAGCCGTGAAACGTTTGAATGAGAGCCGCAGCGGTTCATTACTCGACTTCATAGAGCAGTTTAGCAATGGCTTTGATGCTAACGTAGATGAGTACTGCAATCTCTTAACGGATAACCGTATCTGGAAACAACGTCTAGTCAATATCGGTGTCGTCACGCCTGAGCGTGCATTGCAACTTGGCTTTACTGGCCCCATGTTGCGAGGTTCTGGTATTGAGTGGGATCTACGCAAGAAGCAGCCATATGAAGTCTACGACCGCCTCGACTTTGATATTCCAGTTGGTGTCAACGGCGACTCATATGATCGTTATCTAGTCCGCATGGAAGAGATGTATCAATCTAATCGCATTATTAAACAGTGCATAGCCTGGCTCAAGGCAAATCCAGGCCCTGTGATGAGCGATAACCATAAAGTAGCGCCACCAAAGCGTGTGGATATGAAAACTAATATGGAAGAGTTGATTCACCATTTCAAACTCTTTACCGAAGGCATGCATGTTCCGAATGGCGAAGCCTACTCAGCGGTTGAGCATCCAAAAGGTGAATTCGGTATTTACTTGATTTCTGATGGCGCTAATAAGCCGTATCGCCTGAAGATTCGTGCACCAGGATTCGTGCATCTTTCAGCCATGGATGAAATGTCCCGTGGCCATATGTTGGCTGATGCCGTAACGATTATTGGCACGCAAGACATTGTGTTTGGAGAGATTGACCGCTAATGACAATGACTCTTCAATTCTCCGATAAAACGTTGGCAGAGATTGCTCGCAATGTTGCGAAATATCCGCCAGAGCAAAAACAGTCTGCAGTGATGGCTGCTTTGATTGCGGCCCAAGGTGAAGTAGGTTGGGTATCGCCTGAAGTGATTGCAACCGTTGCCCAGATTTTAGAGATGCCAACTATTGCAGTAGATGAAGTGGCTACTTTCTACAATATGTATAACACCAAGCCGATTGGTAAATACAAGCTGGTGATCTGTACCAACTTGCCTTGCCAATTGACCCATGGTGCAACAGCTGCAAACTATCTTAAAGATACTTTAGGCATCGGCTTTAATGAAACCACCTCTTGTGGCACCTTCACTCTAAAAGAGGGAGAGTGTATGGGCGCCTGTGGCGACTCACCAGTGATGTTAGTGAATGATAAGCGTATGTGCAGCTTTATGAGTAAAGAAAAAATTAATTCACTCTTAAGTGAACTTCGTGCAGAAGGGAAAGCGCCATGATTAGCTTGCACGACCGTCATATCAAGCCTTTGATTCTTGCTGGATTGAATGGCGACAACTGGCGCTTAAAAGATTATGAAAGTCGTGGTGGCTATCAACAATTACGTCGTTTGTTAAATGACAAGGTTACTCCTGATGCCATTATTGCAGAATTAAAGGCTTCATCACTACGTGGTCGCGGCGGCGCAGGCTTCCCAACGGGATTGAAGTGGAGTTTTATGCCACGCCAGTTTCCTGGACAAAAATATTTAGTTTGTAATAGTGACGAAGGTGAGCCTGGTACTTTTAAAGACCGCGACATCATGCGCTATAACCCACATGCTTTGATTGAGGGCATGATTATTGGCGCTTACACCATGGGTATTAGCGTTGGCTATAACTATATCCACGGTGAGATCTGGGAAGTGTATTCACGCTTTGAAGAGGCTTTAGAAGAAGCGCGTGCTGCAGGTTACTTAGGCGACAAGATTCTGGGAAGTGATTTCTCCTTCCAGTTGCATGCCACTCCAGGTTGGGGCGCCTATATCTGTGGCGAAGAAACTGCTTTGCTGGAATCATTAGAGGGTAAAAAAGGCCAACCACGCTTTAAACCACCATTCCCAGCCAGCTTTGGTTTGTATGGCAAGCCAACTACTATCAATAACACTGAAACATTTGCAGCCGTTCCCTTTGTTTTGGCAATTGGTGGTCAAGCTTATTTAGATCTGGGTAAACCGAATAACGGCGGCACCAAAATTTTCTCTGTATCTGGCGACGTAGTACATGCTGGAAATTACGAGGTTCCATTAGGTACCCCATTTGCTGACTTACTCAAGCTTGCTGGTGGCATGCGTGATGGCAAAGCATTAAAAGCAGTGATTCCTGGCGGCTCTTCTGCCCCGGTAATTCCTGGCGCGCAAATGATGGATTTGACGATGGATTACGACAGCATTGCTAAAGCTGGTTCCATGCTGGGATCTGGTGCCGTGATCGTGATGAATGAAACCCGTTGTATGGTTCGCGCCTTAGAGCGTTTGTCTTATTTCTATCACGAAGAATCTTGTGGTCAGTGCACCCCCTGTCGTGAAGGTACTGGCTGGCTGTGGCGTATTGTTCATCGCATTGAACATGGTCAAGGGCGTCCTGAAGATTTAGATTTACTCAATGATGTAGCAGCCAACATTCAAGGACGCACGATTTGCGCTTTGGGTGATGCTGCTGCAATGCCAGTCCGTGGCATGTTGAAGCATTACATGAATGAATTTGTCTATCACGTAGAACATAAGCGCTGCTTAGATTCTGTACAACCTTTATAAGTTATTGAGCCGGGATATCTTCAAGTGAGCATGGTAGAAATCGAATTAGATGGTAAGACAGTAGAGGTTCCGCAAGGTTCGATGGTGATGCACGCCGCGAATAAGCTTGGCACCTACGTCCCTCATTTCTGCTATCACAAGAAATTATCTATTGCTGCTAACTGTCGTATGTGCTTAGTTGAAGTAGAGAAGGCACCCAAGCCACTGCCTGCTTGCGCTACTCCAGTGACTCAAGGCATGAAGGTATTTACCCATTCAGCTAAAGCAGTTGAGGCACAACGCTCCGTCATGGAGTTCTTGCTGATTAACCACCCATTGGATTGCCCAATTTGTGATCAAGGTGGTGAGTGCCAGTTACAAGATTTGGCAGTGGGTTACGGTAAGTCGAATTCACGCTATGACGAAGAGAAGCGGGTGGTATTTCATAAGAATGTAGGCCCTTTAATCTCGATGCAAGAGATGACCCGTTGTATTCATTGCACCCGTTGCGTTCGTTTTGGCCAAGAAGTTGCCGGCGTCATGGAATTAGGCATGGTCAATCGTGGTGAGCATTCAGAAATTACTACCTTTGTAGGTCAAACAGTGGATTCAGAGCTTTCTGGAAACATGATTGATATATGCCCCGTTGGCGCATTGACTAGCAAACCCTTCCGGTATGCAGCGCGTACTTGGGAATTGGGTCGTAAGCGCTCCGTCAGCCCACACGATAGCTTGGGTGCAAACACTACCGTACAGACTAAAGATAACAAGGTTATGCGTGTCGTAGCTTTAGAGAATGAAGCAATCAATGAGTGCTGGATTAGTGACCGTGATCGCTTTGCCTATGAGGGTTTAAATAGCCCAGACCGTCTTACTACGCCAATGGTGAAGCAGGGCGGCCAATGGCTTGAAACCGATTGGCAGTCAGCATTAGATTATGTGGCGCACTCATTAAAGACTATTTCTACTGAAAGTGGTCCAGAGTCTATTGGTGCATTGGCCCATCCCATCTCGAGTACTGAAGAACTGTATCTCTTACAAAAGATGATTCGTGGCTTGGATTCAAGCCAAATTGATACGCGCTTACGTCAGACTGATATTACAGCTGCTGCAAGTGCACCATGGCTAGGTATGCCAATTGCTAAATTGAGCGAGCTTGATCGGGCTCTGATCATCGGCAGCTTCTTGCGCAAGGATCAACCGATTATGGCGGCACGTATTCGGACTGCTGCTAAGCGCAACTTGCAAGTGATGCGGATTGATGCTGGCGGTGACGATTGGCTTATTCCAAGTAATCAGATCTCAGTGGTGCCTAGCGCATGGCTTAGTAGCTTGAGTCAAGTTGCGCTAGCAGTAGCTAAAGCAAAATCTGTCTCTACTCCTGCAGGAACAGCCAATGTATCCGTCTCTCCAGCAGCACAGAAGATTGCTGACAGCTTACTTTCTGGCTCTACAAAAGCAGTGCTTCTCGGTTCTGCAGCCATTGCACATCCCCAGGCATCCGACTTACATGTGCAGGCCC
>Ga0194056_10000012_pt1 | contig 69676 bp, 70 predicted proteins | sample SepL4413m_MetaG_FD_155458 | JGI IMG/M metagenome (GOLD analysis project Ga0194056, IMG submission 155458) | Anoxic zone freshwater microbial communities from boreal shield lake in IISD Experimental Lakes Area, Ontario, Canada - Sep2016-L442-13m | ecosystem: Environmental > Aquatic > Freshwater... | reverse complement strand
AAGCGATAGCAAAACCTCTTGGCAATCTTACCAGAATGGCTACATTATATGGGGAGACAACTCTGGTGCATGGGAAAGTAAAGGCGCTATACGTGATCGATGGGCTCAGCTAGGATACCAAAATGGCGTAATGGGATATCCAACAGGACCAGTTATAACTACAAGCGATAGCAAAACCTCTTGGCAATCTTACCAGAATGGCTACATTATATGGGGAGACAACTCTGGTGCATGGGAAAGTAAAGGCGCTATACGTGATCGATGGGCTCAGCTAGGATACCAAAATGGCACTGCTGGATTCCCTATTGATAATGAAAGATACGACCCAAACACCAATACATGGTCTCAAAGATATCAGAATGGAGTAATCTATTACTCTGACCCGCTAGGCGCCTGGTTCACAAAATAAATGATCAACCGAAGATAGAGATTTAGTCTATATCCTTTGATACTTGTTTCTCAAAGCTTTTAAATGAATGCCTGTTCTTCAATAACTCCTGAGCAGCTATTGCATGGCTAAAAGCCGTTGCTGGATTCTTTCTTATATTACACAATGCCTCAACATATCCATCAATATCTTCAATATCTACTAAATGGCCAGTTTTGTCGTTCTGCACTAATTCACCTATCCCACCAGCATTGCTGGCAACTATTGGTAATCCAGCAGCCACCACCTCTAGTAATATGTTTGGCATTCCATCTGTGGCCGATGTGTATAAATATACATCATAATCCTCTAGCGGAAGAGATTTAACACCACCAGAAAAAGATCCTTTATATCTAATATTCGTACCATTAAAAAAACTTTTCTTGTAATGCTGCAAATGGCCGTAAGCATCTATCTGGAACTCATCAGTGTCAAGTTTCTCAGCTATCTTTTTTAGAATGTCTGGTCTTTTTTGCAAAGAAACTCGGCTAGCCCAAAGGATCCTCAATGGGCGGTTAAGATTAATTTTCTTTGGCTCTATCATATTCTCCGTGTCCTCGGGTTGGTAATGTACTATGAACTTATTCTCGTCAAAAGCATTATTTTCTAAGGCCTCGTCAACTACTTTACGGTTATCAGTAAATACCTTATTCACTACTGGCCAAATCTCTGTTAGATATGGGTCGGCAAATGAAATTATATGGTCGCTTTCTTTGGAGTACTCTCTCATAAATAATGAAACATTGACTATATAATTATTTTTTTTAATTAAATTTTCATGCTTCCTTATCCACCTATACCAATGCTCATCATTCACTATGTGTAATCGCTTCACTTTACTTTGAATAATAAAATGAGACCATAAAATACCACTCTCCCATTCAGACAAGCCTTTAGTTATTCTGCCAAAATCAATAAAATCTATACCATCAGGGAAAAACTTGCAATTAAGAGTATCTTCATTGAAAGGCATAGTGGATAATACGGCAATCTGCCAATCTGGATGAGCAGCTTTAAGCGCTCGCATATAATTACCTAATAACTTTTCAGTACCCCCCATGCCACTCATAAATGGAGCTAGAAATAGATAGTCAATATCCTTATTGGTTTGCTTTGCTAACTCTTGGTAAACCAGCCCCAACTTTGTATTATGCTGGTTAAGGGATAATGGGTGAAATTTTAAATGAGATATAGATTCTTTATCAGGGTATAGTTGGTTCTCAATTGAATTCACATCACTCCATGCATCAATTAATGGCTGCGTGATTCTAGAAACTGCTCTTCTATATAATATTTCACGAATAATTGGCGCTGCAATTCGACTCAATCTTGGGGCTTTTTTCATGCACTGAACGGTAAGCTTATATAATAGTTTAACGAGAGGCTTTATACTAAAGGACACCCCCCATTTTTTATTAGCCATACCCTGAGGAAGTTTAATCGACCTAATAAAATCATGGTCTAGCAGGTGGGTATAATCAAGTACTGTGCCGATATGTGCAGTCGTTACTGAGTTAATACGACGCCTATAAAATATTACCGTTTCTGGGGCTATCTCGCAGGTGATACCAGCAGCACGTATGTCACAATTCCATAAATAATCCTCAAACCCGAAACCATTTATAGCTGCCTTATACCTGAACGTCTTAAAGATTTCGGCAGGCGCAGTGGTCATTATAGCCCAGCGATTCCAATAGCTCATTATAATAGCATCCTCTTCTTTAGAAAAAGACGGCTCCATGACCCAAAGAACCTTATCCTTCTCATCGAAGCTAAACTGTAATTTAAAGTTTGGTTTTACAACAGTTAATTCTTTTTTGTTTTTTGCTATTTTATAACTCTCTAACAACCAGTTACGTGATGGTATGTCGTCACCGTCAAAGATAGATATAAATCTGCCCCTAGAGACATCAACTGCATTGTTGCGGTTATCGGCCGGATTACCAAAGCTACCTTTTACAATAACAAATCTAGGGTCGCCATCCCAACGCTTATAATAAGTGTCTGTCGCATCGTCGGGGTTATCTAGCCCAATAATAATTTCATAGGTAATACCATGCTTATCTAATTCGTCAGTACAGCGTAAAATGCCCATAATAGTTTTATGAGCAATAACACCCTCTCGATGAGCAGTTATTATTATCGATAAATCTACGTTCTTTTTCTTCATCATTCTCTCCCTAAATTTATATTTACCACAATACCACACTTCATGTAACAGGCCCGCATATAACTAATCAGATCATTGATTCAACCGACTATATTCTGATGCTACCTTATCGGGCCCCCCTATATCAACAACCTTGCCACAATCAATCAGGACTACCCTGTTGCAGAATCTACGTACTGTTGACATATCGTGAGTAACAAGTATTACTGTTTGCCCCTCTTGCCTGTACTGTTCAAAAATGTTTAGGCATTTACGCTGAAAGGCTTCATCACCGACGGCTAGGACTTCGTCAAAAATTAAAATCTCATTTTTTGCTTTGATGGCAATCGAGAATGCTAATCGAACTTGCATACCGGATGAATAGTTCTTTAATTTTTGATCCATGAATGGGCCTAATTCGGCAAAATCCACGATTTCGTCATACATTGAGTCCATTTGTTTGTGCGTAAAGCCCAGTAACGCACCGTTCAGATATACGTTATCACGACCAGATAGTTCTGGATTAAAACCAACGCCCAGCTCGATAAAAGGAGTCAATCCGCCATTTACAGCTATGTGACCAGCCGTCGGGGTATATACCCCTGCGATCAGCTTTAATAGGGTAGATTTGCCACTACCATTGCGCCCGACGATACCGAAAAAGTCTCCTTTGTTAACCTGGAAACTAACACCATCTAGGACTTTTTGAGTCACCTTTTTATTTTGCTTTACGATATTTACAACTGTCTGTTTAAAGGTCGAATTCTTGTTCTGTGGCAGAATGAATTCTTTGTGAATATCTATTATGTCGACAGCTATCTGTTTATCGGTCATATTATATATCCTCCGCAAAATATTTAGATCGGCGTTTGAAATATAACCCGCCAATAGCCACAACCAAGGCAATAATAGCGAATGGGATAAATATCGTAAATGAATGAATAGCAGACCAAATAGTGACACTTGATTGCGTTGCCAATAAGTAACGCGCGTCTTGGATGATTTGCACAATCGGATTCAAAAATAAAAATGCATGATATTTTACTGGTACTGATGATAATGGAAATATTATTGCGCTCGCATAAAACCCAACCTGCAAAAATACCTCCCATATATAAGATATGTCACGAAATTTTACATAGAGCGTCGACAACAAAAAAGATATCCCCAAAGTAAATATAAATATCTCAATTATCAGCGGGAACACTAATAACCATTGGAAGCCGGGGGTCACGCCATTAATTATGGCAAACATAACAAGGACTACAAGACTCAGGCCTAAATTTATCAAAGCAGATACTGAACTAGATATAACCAACAAATATCGTGGTATGCTTATTTTTCTAATTAACTCTCCTCTGGACACAATAGCCAAGGAGCCTTGTGTGGTTGCTTCTGCAAAAAAGTTCCACAATATAACACCCGTTAGTAGATAGACGGGAAAATGTTCAACGTCTTTGCCTAATGGAATTATATATACGAACACTACATATAAAACTGCAAATAAAAACAAAGGTCTCAGTAATGACCAAGCATATCCCAGAACCGAACCCTGGTATCTAACTTTAAAATCTGAACTAATCATCTCGCGCAGAATTGCACGATTACGTGAATTTAAATATTTCATCTGTTACCCATTATACCATCTGCGCTGTTGCTGTATACTATAAATAACCATGAATGAAATGATAAAAAAACGAATTATAATAATCCGAAACTCTAACAACGAAGATTTAAATGGCAGTGATAGATTCCCTGTATTCCTAGCCCAAGAATTAGCTAAAAACGGCTACGACCCGACCATCGTATCCCAATCCCCTAAACTATTAGCATTCGCCCGAGACAACAGCATTAAAACAACCCGAGGTCGTTGGTGGAAACGCCAAGATTGGAGTGGCAAAAAAGCCATATTATTACCAATCTACATTATCTGGCAAATCATGTTAACGTTCTGGTATTGGGGATTTTTCATCAAAAAGAATCCACAGGTTATACAGATTCAAAGTCGCGATGATTTTATCGCCGCCACTATCGCCGGACGGATGTTAGGCAAACGTGTCATATGGACCGACCACGCCGACCTACGAGATATATGGAAGAATGTTGATCGATGGTTCAAGAATCCTGTCGGCAAACTAGTCCATTTTGCAGGCAAATTTGCCAACAAGATAACCGTTGTCAGTGAAAGCGAACGAGTATTAGTCAGCGACAACCTGGCCGCTGGTGGCACAGTATGGCAGAAGGTCCAAGTTGTGTATGATGGTGTCATCGATTCGGCCGCTCAGTACAAGAATAAGGGCAAGGATAAGTCTTTCAAGTTCTGTGTCGCCAGCCACCTAACAACCGAAAAAGGCATCAGCGAAGCAATCAGCGCGTTCAACAAACTATGCCAGACCCACAAAAATATCAAATTAGATATTATTGGTGACGGTCCCGAAGAAGTTAAATTCCGTGAAGAGGCCGAAGGCAACCACGATATCAATTTTGTCGGCCACCAAGATAACCTGTTACCGTATATCGGTAATGCTGATGTATTCATCCGACCAACCTACCACGAGGGATTCAGCGTCGCCCTAGTTGAAGCTAGCATGTTGTCATGCCCCATAATCGCTACCGCCGTCGGTGGCAACGTCGAAGTCGTCCACAACGGTGAAACTGGCATATTAGTCCACCCCAAAGACGCATTGGCGTTATATGACAATATGGAATTATTATTAAAAGATTCTGCCCTACGACAAAAGCTAGCAACCAACGCCCGCAAACAATACGAACAGTTATTCCAATTCGATCAAATCGTGCAAAAGTGTTTCATCCCAATCTATGAAGGTATAAAGAAGAAATAAACATGTCACCAATAAATAATCTATCTATGAACATCAATGACAAGATTGTTAATGTAACAAAAATTAATGGTGAAGATTATATATGCCTAACTGATATGGCGCAGAGTGCTGGCTCTGAGAGAGCACTACATAGTTGGTTGCGATCTAGAAATACAATTCTATTCCTAGGTCTATGGGAACAATCTCACAACAAAAAGTTTAATCTACACGAATTCGTGCAAATTAGAAATCGGACCGGCGAGAATAGTTTTAACCCTTCCATAAAAGAATGGGTATCCTCCACTGGTGCTATCGGCATTGTGTCGAAAACAGGCAGATACGGTGGCACATATGCGCACAAAGATATAGCCTTTGAGTTCGGTACATGGCTAAGCCCTGAATTCAAACTACTCATCATCACTGAGTTCCAAAGGCTCAAAGAACAAGAAAGCAAGATAATTGAATGGGATTCGAGACGATTTCTATCACGTGTCAATTATCGCCTGCATACTGATGCTATAAAAAACCATTTAATTCCATCGCTAAGTGAAGCCTCCATAAAAAAGTACATATATACAGATGAAGCTGACATGTTGAACAGATTGGTGTTCGGCCAAAATGCAAATGAGTGGCGATCTAACAACCCCTCTCTAGCCGTGGGGCAAAGAAACCAACGCGACTATGCATCTACTCAGCAATTGGTCATATTAGCTAACCTAGAAAGCCTAAACTCATATTTAATCTCTGACGCAACAGATCGCGCCAAAAGAATCAAAACACTAGCACAAGAAGCTAAACGCCAATATAATGCTCTTATAGATAGTCAAGAAATTAATGAAGAAAGACTAAAGATAACTTTATGAAAAAAATCAGCATTCTAATCCCCGCCTATAACGAACAAGAAGTTTTAGCCCCATTATATGACCGCATCAGCAAATTAGCCGACGGCATCAAAAACTATGATTTTGAATTCCTATTCGTAAATGACGGTAGCCGTGACAACACATTAAATATCATCAAAGACTACGCCAAATCCGACCACCGCGTTTCATTTGTTAATTTATCCCGAAACTTTGGCAAAGAAGTCGCCATGTGCGCTGGATTTGACCACGTAACAGGTGATGCCACGGTTATAATCGACTCTGACCTGCAAGACCCGCCCGAATTGATCCCCGAAATGATCAAATATTGGGAAGAAGGCTATGACGACGTCTATGCAAAGCGTGTCAGTCGTGACGGTGAAAGCTGGCTGAAAAAGGCAACCTCGGCGTTGTTCTACCGAATCCTGCAAAAGACAACTCACATTCCAATCCAGATTGACACTGGTGATTTCCGATTGCTAGACAAACGCTGCATCGAAGCGTTACGGCAAATCCGCGAATCACAGCGCTACACCAAAGGCATGTACAGCTGGATAGGGTTCAAGAAAAAGGAAATAACCTACAGTCGTGACCCACGCGCTGCCGGTACAGGCAAATGGAATTACCTGAAACTGTTCAACTTTGCAATTGATGGCATCACATCATTTACGATCGCCCCGTTACGCATATCAACAATCCTGGGCGTACTAGTATCAATCATCGCATTCATATTTATAATCATACTAGTTGTGAAAACATTGATGTTCGGTGACCCGGTCGCCGGTTATCCATCGCTAATGGCTGTTGTATTATTCCTGGGTGGCGTACAATTATTATCATTAGGGGTTATCGGTGAATATATTGGCAGGATATTCAACGAAACCAAAGAACGACCACTTTATCTAATAGAGGAGTATCACAATGGACGAACTGATAAAAAAACACGCTGATAAAATCCGATTTGTACTAGTCGGTGGCACAAACACCGCAATAGATTTAACCATATTATTCAGCCTGTTCAACCTGATCGGATTGCCGTTTTTTTACAGCAACGTTATATCGACATCTGTCGCCCTGACGTTTAGTTTCTTTGTAAACAAGAGGTTCACATTCCAAGACGGTCACAGGATAACCAAAACAAAAATGGCCACATTCCTAGGTATAACATTAGTCGGGTTGTGGCTAATTCAGCCTATAATCATATTGATCGTCAGAGGCATATTCGGACAATTCATAACCGACGACAATATATTATTATTGGTCGGCAAAGCTCTAGCGACATGCGTAACACTAGTCTGGAACTATCTGTTATATCGTAAATTTGTTTTCAAAAACAATTAGAGGTCTCGATAGACTTCTTTGCGGTGGACTACCCTTATAATTATAATAATTAGCTCACCATTGTTTATGCTGTAAACAATCCTATAATCAGCACACCTAACCCTATACATGTTACCCGTACCCGTCAACTTGGAAACTCCGTCTGGATAGGGGTTCTTTATTAAAGCCTGAATCTTTTTTGCGACTACAATCCTAATACGAGTTGGTAGTTTGCGTATTTGTTTTTCTACTGGTTTTCTAAACAGTAGATTATACATAACCCTACAAAAGACCTTCTGATTTTAGCTTTGCGACTAGATCTTTAAACGGGTAGACTGGTTCGTTCTCTATAGATTTTGCATATTCAATATCTTCCAGATCTTCAAGAATCTGATATTTAACAGCATCCTCAATCAATTTTGAGACTGTTTCATCTGATTCTGCTGCACGTATTCGCAGTGTGCGAAATATCGTGTCGTTCATTGTAATTGTTGTGCGCATATTATTTCTCCTTGGCTACATAATAGCATACATGCATCAAAACATCAATATGTACTAACTACTAATCTGAGCAATAGTCAATCGGCGATCGCGGCCTTCACCTTCGGAAAAGGTTTGGATATCGCTGTATTCGCTGGCGACTTGGTGGACTATGCGTCGATCAGATGCATTTAGATCTAGGACGCGTGAATCACCAGTTTTACGGACTTCTTCGATCCATTCGGTGGCCTGTTTAGCAATGCGGTCGTTACGCTGTTTTTTGTAATCAGCGATGTCGATGTTAACGCGGGTCAATTCGCCTTCTTTGCTGCGAAGTACTGTTGAAACGATGTACTGCAGGCTACGCAAGGTTTCAGCGTTACGGCCGATAAACAGACTGTTTAATTCATTGGACGGCACAGACAGCTCGATAACGTCTTCGTCGCAAGTTGATGAGACGGTGATATTAGCACCAAAGAATGATAATAAGTCTTCTAGATATTTCTGTGCGAATTGTATTGATTGTTCTTTGTCCATGGTTATATCTCCCCTTATTTTTTAAACTTTTTCGGTGCCGTATCCTTTGCGATGATACGGGTGATTGTGCCCTCGGTAGCTAGTTTGGCACGGGCTTTGGCGGTGGCTTTTTTACCTGGTTTTTTATCAGTTGCCTCATCGGCAATCGCAATCATCTCGGTAGCGTCTTTTTGCAGAATACTGCGTTGTTGCAACACTGCTACTACGTTAGAAACCGTATAATAAAGGGCGAGTGCGCCAGGTAGGTTAATCATAATAAAGAACATCATAATTGGCAGAAACTTAGTCATTTTGCTCATAACAATGGCATTCATCTCGCTTTGATCGGCGGATTTGCCATCGGCAGCTTCGGCCATGACATCACGCAGTTTCTTCTTTGTCGTTTGTTGAGGTGTTGTTTGTTTGGACATAATGTATTGAGTCACAACCGCAACTAGCGCCAATATGAACAGAACAACATTGATATTGAATGGGTTAGAAGTGATGGCTACTTTGGTCAGATCTAGGAACCCTAGCATTTTGTCGTTGAAATTATCTGGATTTGCAACGATATCTTTGATCGGTTCGAAGCCTTTCAAAAATCCATATGTAAACATATCAATTTTGTCGCGGTTAATGGTAAAGAATTGGATGACAGTATATAGGGCAATAAAAATAGGTAATTGGATGAATAGGATGCCGATTGATCGGAATGGGCTGACGTCATGTTTTTTATACAATTCCATCATCGCCATGCTTTCAGCACGTTTGTCGCCTTTGGTGGCTTTTTTGATTTTGACCAGTTCCGGCTGTAATTTTTGCATCGCCTTGACCTGGTGCAATTGTTTTTTGACCAATGGCCACATCGCAAAACGGACTAATATTGTAAAAATTACTAACGCTACGCCAAAATCACGACCAGGTATTAGGCTGTAAATACCTAGTAACAAGTTAAAAATTGGCTGAATGATCAATGTATCAAATATATTCACGGTTAAACTCCAAAACTGCTATTATTTATAGCTTATTATATCAGCTTTTTTGGATAATTTATAGCGGACGATTAGTTTTTAACTATTCCCGCCTGCCCTAATACTTGACTAATTTGACTAATTATTTCATCGTATGTAACAGTCAGTAATTCGTTATTCGTAACGATAATAACGACGTCATACACCCCTGTAAATTCCGGTAATTGACTGCGAATATATTCATATACTCGACGACGGATGCGATTACGGCCGACTGCGCTTTTCAATACCTTTTTACTGACGACTACCGCTATTCTAGAATTTTTACGGGTTTTATTATGGATGGTTTTCAAAGTCACAGACCGTGAACGAATAGCCTGCCCGTTCTGATAAACATATCGCAGACTGCCGTGACCATGGAACCGATTGATAAAAGATATCATTATAATTACATTATACCTTAGGTGGGTAGATTATAGATTTTAGATTATGGATTATAGTATGAATCTCAACGAATATGTCACTATTTTGTCCGGCTAGACCAAATCTGTCACTGGAATTAAAAATGTGATTAATAAAAACCCCCGCCCTGTTAACGTGGCGGGGGTTTGTTATCCGTCAGTTTATTTAAACTGTCAGTTTAGCGCGACCTTTGGCTCGGCGTCGTTTTAGCACATTGCGACCATTTTTAGTAGCAACGCGTGCGCGAAAACCATGCGTGGTTGCACGATGACGGGTATGTGGTTGGAATGTTCGCTTTGGCATATCTGTAATAGTGTACCTAAAATCTGTTGATTTTACAAGGTGTTATTTGAATTTTGATGATTTGGATTTCATAGTATATGAATCTTATCCCCATAAACATCCGTGTTTTCCACATATTTATTGGGGTGGATGCCTACTGTGTATAACTAGCACCCCTATACTCCCCTTTTGTTTTTATAATATTACGGGTTGTGGAAAACTATTGAATCATAGTATACTTGGAATTAATAAAGAGTGTTTTAAAGGGGTTTATTTATGCATAACGCGTTGTGGCAAAGTGTGCTTGGTGAAATCGAATTGACGGTTTCGCACGCAACATTCACAACTTGGTTCAAAAACACTGAACTGGTAGACAATAGCGACGCCGGGGTTGTTATATCTGTTCCTAATATATTTGCTAAAAAACAGTTTGAAGTTAAATTCAACGACCAAATCAAAGGCGTACTAGAAAAAAACGGCGTCACCCCAAAACAGATTAATTACATAGTTAATATATCTGGCAAACGCACCAGAGTTAATCGTGAAACTACCATCGACGCGACTCCACAAATAACTGCTGATCAATTAATCGCCGACAACTCCCCTACCCAACCAGCCGTACAAATAACCGGTGGTTTAAATCCTAGATATACATTTGATAATTTCATCGTTGGTTCCAGCAACGATCTAGCCTATACTGCCAGCCGTGCCGTATCCGAAAACCCTGGCGTTAAATATAACCCTATATATCTATATGGTGGTGTTGGTTTGGGTAAAACTCACTTGATGCAGGCTATTGGTAACGAGATTATCAAAAAAGACCCTAAATCACGAGTTCTATATATTAGTAGTGAAACATTCGTTAATGAGTTCCTGGATTATATTAGATTCAAGAAAAAAGGCTTTTCAGACAAATACCGCAATGTAGATGTATTAATTGTTGATGATATGCAATTCATCGCCGGTAAAGAGAAAACTCAAGAAGAATTCTTTCACACATTCAACCACCTACATCAGAATAATAAACAAATCATTATCAGTAGCGATAAACCACCTAAAAGCATTCCAACCCTAACTGAACGTCTGCGTAGCCGATTTGAAATGGGGATGGCAATTGATATCCAAATGCCAGATTTTGAAACTAGATGCGCGATTCTAAATATCAAAGCATCTCTATCCGGTGTCACATTAAAACCAGAAACAACTGAATACCTAGCTAATAACATCAAAACTAATATCCGTGAACTAGAAGGTGCATTGAATCAATTATTGGCTTACGCCGAAATGCGTGGTATCGAACCAGATATTTCAACTGCCGAAGGGTTACTAGGAAATATTCGTCATTCCAGGCCACAACATGTATCTAGCAAGAAAATTATTGATGGAACTGCAAAACATTTCCAATTAAATGTGGCAGAAATTTGTGGCGATAAACGGGACAAACATATCGTAGTCCCCCGCCAAATTGCAATGTATCTGTTACGCAGTGAATTACATCTGAGTTTTCCTAAAATTGCTGGTGAATTAGGGCGTAAAGACCATACAACTGCCATCCACTCGGTTGAAAAGATTGAAAAAGCTATAAAGCTAGATTTCATGATCCGCGAACAAGTGGCGTCAATCCGGGAGAAACTATATGCCTAAACCATGTGTAAAAAATGTGTACACACAGCGGAATAACAGTAGTATATTCAGTGCCAATCTATCCACAAATCGTTCAAATACAACCAACAACGACCAACCTTTGTGGATACAAATACAATTTATACGACCAATTACCCGCCATTTTACCTCCCCCCTATCCACAACCTTAAAACTGCTATTTAATCTGTTGAATAAAAGTTTTACCCACAATCCACAACACCTATTAATGAGACTAATAAGATAAAATTAAAGAAAGGAACTAATAATGGAAATCACAGTAACTCAAGAAAATCTAACAAAAGCTTTGTCAGCAGTTGGCCGAGTAGCTAGCAGTAAAACTCAATTACCAATCCTAGGTAATATATTACTTCGCACAGATGGTAACAGATTATTAATTGCAGCAACTAATCTAGAAATCGCAATTACTCAATATATTGGTGCCAAGGTGGCAAAACCAGGTGCAATCACAGTCCCAGCGAGGTTAATGTCAGAATTCATATCTAGCCTACCCCGAGAATCAGTTGAATTAAAAGTGGTAAATGATAATCTACATATTAAAAGCGGTAAATATATATCAACAATTAATGGTTTTATAGCTGATGATTTCCCGGAATTACCTACAATTAATGAAACTTCATCAATCCAATACTCAATAAAAGTAGAAGATTTCAAAGAAGCTGTATCTCAAACTGTAATTACAGCTAGTAATGATACAACCAGACCGGTTCTAACAGGTGTTTATTGGCATTCTCATCAAGGACAGCTATATTTAGCTGCAACAGATGGTTATAGGTTATCAGAACGTCGATTGACAGAGACAAAATCTGAAGTTTCTGCAATTATTCCAACCCAGACATTACAAGAAGTATTACGTAATATTAGTGAATCTTCTAGTGAAATTGATCTATTATTCGATGAAACCCAGGTTAGGTTTAGAATTGGTGAAACCGAGATAATTAGCCGATTAATAGATGGTAATTTTCCAGATTATCGTCAATTAGTACCGGCCAGTTCAGAAACTACAGTTGTTATAGATAAATCTGATTTTGTTCGCATAACCAAAATTGCTGGGTTATTCGCCCGAGAATCTGGTGGCAGTGTGACGATTACGACCGATAACAAGAAAAAAAGCGTTTCAGTTCATTCAATTGCGTCCCAATTCGGTGAAAATACATCCGAAGCCGAAGCTGAAGTCACAAACGACGGTCAAATAACGTTGAATTCCAGGTATCTCAGCGAAGCATTGTCGGTTATAGATGGTGAATCCGTCGAATTTAGCTTTAGTGGTAAAATCGCTCCGTGTATATTGAAATCAACTGAACCAAAAACAGATTATTATCATATAATTATGCCTTTAAAAAGTTAGAAAAATATAGCAATGGCGGTGGTAAAAAAGCTATCAGTCCAAAATATTCGTTCGCACGATAAGTTTGATATTATCTTGTCACCTACCGTTACGGTGATTACCGGTGGTAATGGCAGTGGCAAGACTTCATTAATTGAAGCATTATATATTTCGCTACAAGGTAGATCTTTTAAGGGTAGCGATAGTGATGTTTTGAAATTTAAATCACCTTGGTGGCGTATAGATGTCGAATTAGACGATTTGATTAGGCGAATTACTACTTTTGACCCCAGTTTGACTAGCGGGCGCAAGAAAATAATAATTGATGGTAAAACAGTCTATAGATTACCAGCCCGTTATAGATACCCAGTGGTATTATTTGAACCAGATGATCTACGGTTACTGCATGGGTCACCAACCAGGCGCAGACAGTTTATAGACAGGTTTATTAGCCAATTAGACCCTGTGTATCTAAATTCGATTCACAAATACGACAGGGCTTTAAAACAGCGCAATAACCTATTGAAAAAAGACCATACCAACAAAGACGAATTGTTTATTTGGGATGTGGCGATCAGTGAATACGGGGCGTATATAATTGAAAAACGAATTGCGTTCATTGAACAATTAAATAGTCGATTAGACGAAGAATACAACCTGATAGCCAAATCAAAAGACGTCGTATCAATACATTATTCACACACCTATATTGGCGATATTAAACAGAAATTATTGAATGACCTACATAAACACAGCGAGCGCGATGCTATTACTGGTTTTACTAGTACCGGGCCGCATCGCCATGACGTGATATTCCAGTTTAATAACTTCCCTGCCCTAGATGTTGCATCACGTGGTGAAGTGCGCAGTATTGTGTTGGCATTGAAATTTTTAGAAGTTGATATAATCGAACAAATCGTTGGGCAAAAACCAATTATATTATTAGATGACGTTTTCAGTGAACTAGATAATGATCGTCAAAAACGTCTGTTATTGTCACCAAATCAAATTATAATTACATCGACTCAATTACCGAAAAATATAGAGGTAAAGATTAAAAACGTTAACCTTGATAAATCTAGTTTGCCCAAATAATTTCTAATGTTGCTGGATCGTAGCCTGATCCCTTGATATTTCCTAATGCATAATCTCTTAAATCCGCATCTGGAGCTTCGTTGGTAGGTATTAACTCTATACATACGGCTATTTTAGAATTATCATTAGGATATTGTTTGGATGGACAACTGGTGGCAGTGTAATATTTGTCTGAGATTGGTAAAATATTAAGTATAGGGTTATTTTTAATATCATTAGCTATATCTCTATTTCTAGATTCGCTAGTGAATGATTCAATAACGTCCTGGATAGAAGGATCGTTTAATAGGGATATTGCAGAGTCTGTTATAGGCGTAAGAACTAACAAAATATCATTAGTTTCACCGTTTTTTATATCAATTTCTTTAGTGTAATCTTCAAATTCTTTTTGGGATACGGTAATAGAATATTTCCCCGGTGAAACAGTTATAGTATCACCATTATTAATAGTTTGCTTGTTATTATTTATAGATACATATACTGATTTTGGGGCAACACTAAAACGTATATATGATTTTGGTATAAGGTAATATATTATCAACCCAATACATAATAAACCAAATACTATTGCACTAATTTTAACTATTTTTCTACTGTTCATTTCTTTATAATCCTTACTGCGGTTGCGTCGCGATTAAGTGTCCAGTCTAAATAACCTCTTGATTGAACACTAGGAACACGGCCTGAATTATCTGTTTTGCTCAAGGCGGCTTCTGCTATTGGGTTATCCTTATCACCAGTGAATATTAGCGTATGGCCAACAACCTCCTTGTCTGTTTTCCCTATTGGTACTACTGTACCAGAGATTATTAGGACGTCACCTGGTTTCAAATCTTCAAATTTTGCGTGAGGGATTAATAAAAACTTTTCAGGATGTTTTTTGACATAAGCCAATTGTTCAGATGCGACTACTACCGGATAGTCAGGATCTGCTCCGCTTGATCTGATAACAGTTGAAACAAACCTACCGCAGTCACTATAGGCTCGGTCTATATTGCCAAGAACGTATGTCCCTGGATTATATTGTTGGCGAGCGGCGACATAGGCCGGTGATGCATCCTCTTGGCGGAATTTGCCATCTGCTACTCTGGTTGGTAACGCTAGGTTCTTGGCGGTTTGAACTATATCTCCCGCAACAACGCCATTTATTACATCATTGCTACTGTCACAGGTAGAGGGGCTTTCATAAGAAGAGTCATTCTGGTTGAGCATGCCATACAGTGTATTGTACACAGTGTCAGCAAAAAGTTGTTTTCCAGCATCTGTTGGGTGAATATTATCTGTTGGCTGAACACTATCGCCTAGGATATATTTGCCAGGGTCGGTGTCAGCAGCATCAGCCCAATCGGCAATCACTACATTACTATAGCTATCTGCAGCATTTTTAAAGATTTTATTATTATTAATATATTTGTTTTTGTCAGATGAGTTGTAGTTGGTTAATAATACTAATTTTCTATCATTACCGACCGTATCGACAAGGGCTTTTACTTTTTCTTCAGTGATTTCTCCATTTGTATCATTTGTTCCTACTGCAAAAACTACGATGTCTCGAAGCGTTGCGGCTGTTTTTTTTGCGATTTCAAGGCCTGCTGCAAATTCTCTACCGGGTTTGGCGTCTATCTTAACCTTTGGTAGTTTTTCAAGTATATTCTCTTTACTGCGATCGGCTATAGAGGCACCTATAATAGTTACATTACTACCATCGACGGTTGTATTATTAGTGCCATTTTGGACAAGGGTATTATATATAGTTTCAGCAAATAATTGTTGGCCGGCTGCAGTTGGGTGGACACGAAGGTTTGCCGGTTGGATATATTTTTTCTCATTTGCACCGGCTGCACCGGCCCAATCGGCAACTGATATATTGCTGTAGGTTTGGGCTGCTGCTTTTATTACTTTATTATTATTTGCGTAATCGCTAGCCGCTCCGGGGGCTCCATAGTTGGTTAGTAGTACTATTTTTTTGCCTGCGCCAACTGTGTCAACTAGCGTTTTTATGTCTTTACTTTGCAAATTAGAATTGTTTGTTCCTAGTGCGAACACAACGGTATTTCGAAGGGTTGTGGTTTTTGCAATCTCAAGGCCGGTTGAGAATTGTCTGCCAACCTTGGAATCTATAGCGACTCCAGGTAGTTTAGCTAACAATTCTTTCTTGCTGCCATCGGTGATGGAATCCCCTATTATGGTAATGTCTTTACCATCAATTTTTGCTGTGCCTGCCGCGCCTGTGCCACTCGTGATTTTACCTTTATAACGTTTGTATATTTCTTCAGCCTGCTTGCCACGATTGTATGTTACTTGGGTAGATTTGTCTCCAGAACCCTCAAACCCTATGTCGTGAAAATTAACGTCTTTGACTTGTTGGGTTGGGTTATCCCATATTATGCCCTCTGGGTGTGTTCTTGTTGGGTTGTTGCCGTGGAATATAATTGCAGCTGCCATTGGGGCTGATGCTGATCCGAAAGGAGATGTATCCTTAATGGCCTTTAGTCGTTGCATCATCTTACTTAGTGAATTGTAATTCATTTCTTGCCATATATAATCTAGTTGGACGCCATAATCAGTCGCTTTTTTGCCTTGGTCTTTGGCGAGTTTAACTAATGGTTTTTGTCTAGAATCCCATGTCCATTGGGCTAATCCAAAACCTTGGCCGTGTTTTGGCGCCCTACCAGCAGCCAAATCTGCATCAGTAGCATATGTATATGGGCTAGTTTGTAATATAGCTGGGTTGAATGTGTGGGCTGATTCGGTCTCGATATTACCAGCAATACCAGCAGCGACTGCTAGGCTGAGGCCTTTGCCGGTAAAGTATTCCAGCATTATTTTGATCTTTCCCTCTTTGTCGGCGCTATTATCAACATCTGTTGCCGAGGAATATTGTGCGCTATCTATACAATCGACAGCGTCTGGGTTGTAAAACAATATGTCATTTGAGCTGAAAAAATCAACATCATATGCCAGAGCCTTTAATGGCGCGAACACAGAGAACAATAACATAGAGACGCATAGGTATAGTTTAAATCTTTTCATATGGTCCCGCACGCGTTCTTGTTACTGTTGATTGCCAGATAGTTGGGGTATTCTGGTTTTGCTACTACGTTATCTGTGTCGACCTGATATTCGGCATAAACCCTGGTCTGGGTTGTATTATTGCGGAATGTGCCATTAAATAGGGTTGGTATCAAATTTAGGGCGGTCTTTGCTGTATCAATCATTGAAAACACCCTAGATGATGACTCTAAAGTTGATTTTGATAAATCGGTATCTATATTATCGTATATTGTTGCGCTAGTAGTCGTGGTGGTGCTGTCAAAATCTTCTTCGTCCATTGATTGTTGGATTCGATGGTCGATGGTGTATAGAGCGTAATTAGCTTGTTTTTGTTCTGTGATTTTACAGTTGTTAGCTTGGTCGGTCTTGCCAGTGGTGCATAATTCAAGCCATTTTTGCAGATCGCTATCAGCAATAGGTTCGCCTGTAGTATCGTCTATGTCGCCGCCTATATCGATTAATACGTCCATAGGATCTTCGTTGAGGTATTCAGGGGGGATACCATAGATTATGTCGCAGAAAGGTCCAGCAGCGATATCGTTGTCTTTGATGTCTGGGTCGTCACACATTTTGTATTGTTCTGTTGGGTCCGATTCGGCGCTGGCGGCAAATGGTTTTAGTATATTACCAAATGATCCCAGTGCAATCTTGCCCATAGTACTAACAGTATTAATAATAGAGCCGTTGGTTAGATTAGAGCTAGCATACAGGTCACTGACTTGATGTACGATACTGCCCATCATAGTGTTGGGGCTGCTGATATCTAGCGGGCTTTTGGTTGCGCGGTCTTCTTCGGCATAAGCTAATTGTGTATCAGATTTGATTTGCTCATAAGCAAGTGCCTGGTGCGTAGTTAAAGGCATGCTGCCACCAGCATTAGATGTTTGTCGTATTCGGTGGGATATACCGGATATTAGCGCATTACCCAAGGCTTTACCCTCTAGATTATTGGTTAATCCGTCAAAGAAGAATCCCAGGATGATTTCGGTGGGAAGAAATTGCATAGTGGCACTGATTATTGGTTCGGCAAATTTCTCTACCAAGGTGGATAATGACCAACCAATTACTATATTTGCGATTGCCGCAATTGCGGTTGCGCCCAGTGTTTCTCCAGCATTTAACGCCAATGCTGCGTTGATGGCTTCGCCTGTTACCGGGTTAGTCATCACTTTACAGGCTTCATTTTTTACGGGGCTGCTGGTTATCTTGGCAATACTCTTTAATGTAGCGTTTGTTGTGGAGCCTGGTGCATATTTTTTGTAGCTGTCATCTGGCGATTTTGTATCGCCGTTTATAACGTGGTTCATGCCGAATGATTGCATGGCGGATTCACCATTAGTGTCTTTTTGTGTTAGCAAATTACCTATAGCCGTCATCTGTTCGGGACTGGCATCGCCGGCCTTTACCGCACCAAGGGCTGCAAATATAGGTGAAGCAAATTTTATCAATTTGGCCATCTGGAAGGATCGGGCCGCTCTGGTGATTAGACCAGGTATGTCAGTCACTAGACATATAACACCGGCAGCAAGGCTAGCAGCATTACCACCACCTGATTTACCAGCTTTGATTACTTTTTCAGTGACTTCGGTTGCTTCTTCTTTCAGTGTATTTTTTGCCACAGTTTCAGCTTCTACTCCACCATTTTTTACGGCAGTTTTTGCAACATCATCGCCCATTTCTGAGGCAGTGGAGGTTTGGCTTTTTATCTCGTCTGATGTTTTTGCATTTTTCGTTGTGTTTTTATTGCTGGTTGTGAACCTTGCTGCGACAGCCTTGCCAACCTTATCTGACAGGCTCATAAATCTGGTTTTGGATGCTTCGGTGAATGCTGCCCGGAATTTGGCGTCGTTTTTAATTGTTTTGTACAGGTCTTTGGCTTCGATCTCTTGAATTCCATTACTGCCGATAAAGGTGTATTTCGCTGGGCGTTCGTTAAAGCCGAACTTCTTTTTAATTAGATCGCCTTCTTTGTTGAGGGCTCCTATGCCGTTTTTTTCTAGTTGGCTTAGAAACCTGTCAGAAGGTAACGAAAACTTGCAAAGAATCGTTACAACTGCACACGATCCGCTAGTGGCAGTGCCTGTCATTTTGGCGGCCCACATTTTATGAGTACGGCTTGTTAGGACGGCTTCTTGTTCGCCATTGACGCTGCTGAGCGTATCGCCTAGGATTGTTTGCGCCAGATTGGCTGGGTTGCCTAACATTCCAGCCCCTAGCAGCAAGAATAAAACCATTGATAATATAACCGCTATCGGGCCTTTGCTTTTTTTCTTTTCGCCGTCACCCCCTGCTTTGCCGCTTTGAGGTATAAAATTATTAGTCCAATTATTGTCAGATTCTTGCTCGGCTTGTTTTACCCCGTCAATATCGCTATTAGATTGAGCTTCTGTCTGGCTGGTGGTATTGCCGGCCGATTCGGCCTTGTTCAGATCATTGAACGTACTGTTATAGTGTTTTTGCCCTGGGTTCAATTCGTCATCAGCACTGGGTGCTTTGATAGGGTTTTTATTATTGATTTCTGGTGGGGTGAATGCCATAGTTACCTTTGTTGGGGTTTAAACCTTGGATCCCGGGTCGATGTAGCTGTTGGTGCCATTTTCTTCCATTGGTAATGGTTTTGTTGGCTGGTCATTGTTCTGGGGATTTGTTGTTATCAATTGTTTCTCAGTTGGGCTGGCTTCGATTTGGATGTGGACGTGACTTTGGCCGGCAAAGAATAGCCCCTGCCCTACTGGGAAATTAGCTAGGCGCTTTTTTTCTTCTTCGGTTAGTTTGAACACGTCGGATAATACGTCGACTGCGCTGGACGATTGTTTTAACAATATTTGCATTGAACTGTTGGCGACGATTGCTCGGCCCATTTTACTGCTCATGAAATCTTCGACGTCTTGGGTAACAGTGGTTAGGCCTAGGTAGTATTTGCGAGCGCGTTTTGCTAGGGAGAACATGAAACTGGCCGAATCGTCATATTTCATTAATTGCCAGGCCTCATCAACGATTAACATGCGTTTTTTCTTTTCGGTGCGGATGATATTCCAGATGTGGCTGAGGATGACGTACATGGCGACTGGGCGTAATTCGTCTTCTAGGTCGCGAGTATTGAATACAACCATGGTGTTGTTAATATCGATATTGGATTGTTGGCTGAATATGCCGGCAAATGTACCAGTGGTGTATTTGCGTAGTCGTTGGGCTAATTGTGGGCCCGTACCACCCATGTGCAATAACGTGTCATATAGATCACTGATTACTGGAGGCTGTGAATTATGTGTTAGTGGATCGCTGGTGATGCCTACGCGGGCGTATGTATCGATTAGGGCTTGGTCTAGGTCAGCTTCTTCGGCAGGGGTTATTGATGCTAATGGGACACCAGCGGCAGAAACTTGAGTACCGCCTAACATTAGTTTTAATAATCCGTGCAAAGTAATCAGATTGGCACGTAATGCGTTGTCGGCTTCATCGGTGTCAATGACGCGCGGTAGATCAAACGGATTAATGCGGGTGTCAGAATTGAGGCTTAGTCTGATATAGCTGCCGCCTACTGCATCGGCTAGTTTTTCGTATTCGTTTTCGGGGTCGATGATAATTACTTCACTACCCGTCATCATAGATCGCAAAGCTTCTAGTTTTACGGTGAAAGATTTACCAGCACCGGATTTGGCGAATACGACCATGTTGGCGTTTTCTAGACTGAATCGGTCGAATATAACCAGGCCGTTATTGTGCATATTAATGCCGTACAGTACGCCGTTTTCTTGGGTTAGGTCGGCGCTGGTGAATGGAAAGCTGGTGCTAATGGCGCCAGTATTCATATTGCGGCGTATTTGTAATTGGTCGCTCATCTGAGGAATTGTACTGTTCAGGCCTTGTTCTTGTTGGCTGCTGGCGACCTTGCTGAATATCATTTGTTGGCCGAATAATGTTTCGATTTTGTGTTGGACAAAGCTTAGTTCGTCTAGGCTGTCGGCATACAATGTTACGTACAATCCATATCTAAAGAATCGCTCGGCACCGACTTGTAATTGATCACGCAATTCTTCGGCGTCACTGATAGCAACTTCGATACCTGGGTCACGTATGCGCCCACGTTCGTTATTGATTGATGTCGAGGCTTCTAATTGAGTCACTTTTTTGCGCAAGTTGTTTAGGACTACCTGGCTGTCGACTGGGTAGACAAACATGCTGACATCTAATACTTCATCGATATTAATTAATGAGCTGAGCCAGCCAGTGTAAATCTGTCTAGGGTAACCATAGATATACAAGGTACGGCCGTATTTGGTGCCCAATCGGAAGTGTGAAGAATGGATTTCTAGGCTGCTAGGTGCGATCAGGTCGCGCAAGGTTGTGACGCCTTTTAAAAACGCCTGTTCTACTTCGGCTTGTTCTAGGGCTCGTTGTTGAGCGGCTATTTCGGCAGCATCTAGTTTTTTGGCCATTATAGTATTTCTCCTGGTTTGATAATTGGTGCTGTGCCTACGCCCTTTTTGGTGTAGGTTGATGTTATGGCGTCAAAATCAACTAATGGTTCACGGACAGCTGTATCAGGGTTGTAAAAATTGTAATATAATTCGCCTAATTGCTTGGTGTTTAATTGGATACTTTGGATACCTATTTGGAATAACCCGGCCATTACACCATCAACGCGGTTTTTGATCTCGGTTTTGGCTTTGTCATAAGCTTCGGCATCGATTTTGGTAATCTGGTCTTTGTTGGATGGGAATAGTTTGCCGAAAAAGCCCTTGCTTTGTGCGACTAGATTAGACAGGTCGCCGTTCGGGAAATAAGGTATGGCTATAAAGAAAGATTTGTCCATGATGTTGGCTTCTTGGGATAGGACTTCAATAAAACCAATGTAATCGTCCATTAGGATGTTTAGCAACATATTGTCTTGGTTTTTACGGATGGCCGCTAGCCTATCCAGGTATGGGCCGATATCGATTCGTTGAGATCGGATTAATATTTGGATTGGGTAATTTAATGAATTCAAAAAGTTTTGGTAGCTGAATTCGACGCCTTCGCGTTCGCGGCTGCTCATTAGGTCAAAATTGATTGATTTGCAGGCCACAACGGCACGGAAAGACCCGTCGGCCATGATAACCATATTGTCGCGCACCTCGGATAGCAATAGGCTGTTCTGGGTAGAGCTGGGGTTTTTAGGTTTGGTTGGTGTGGTTTTGTCGGTGCCACTGGCAATAGGGGCGCTAGGACTAGCGGCTGGTTGTGGCTGAATTGTAGGTTGATTAATCGGTGGCATTCCCCTGTTACTCCCCACTCCTGGTTAGTTGCGTATCTATCGTAATGAGATATATACTTCTTCGTTCTTGCTCTGTTGTTCGTTGATGCGATTAGCCTGGCTGGCAATCGTCGCAATCGATAAATCAGAACTATTTGCAAGATTTATTATACCAGCAGACAGTGGCTTTTCGCTAGTGTTTAAGTCGGGTTTTGTGCCATTATCTGCCATATCACCAATCGGTTCGATGACAGATTGTTGGATTTGGTTCGGGTATGGGTTATATGACAGGTCCACATTGGGGTCGTCTGGGGCCTGGTTGGTTGGTGGTGTTACTGGCTGTGGGTCTTCTGTCACTGTGGCGATTTGTTCTTGCATTTGGTCCATTAATTCTTGGCGGTGGCGAGCGTCGCTTTCGTCTAGTCTATCGTTCAAGGTTTGAGCAGCAAATGTGTCGACATCTAATATATCTTCGGTGTTCTGAGCTTCCATGTAGGCGTCAGTGTTCATGGCGCTGCTGGTTGGCGATTGCACGCCGGCACGGACCGCCCAACCTTGGCTGTCAACCACCTCGGCTAGATAACTGAATCTTTTTTGGGCTTCGCCTTGGGATATGTCTTTGGCCCTGTTGACCTCGACAGTTTTAGGCACAGTGACCTCTATTAATGATTCAATGCCATCTGGGTCCCATTTGCGTAAGTGCGGTTTCAGGAAGAACGATGCCATTGCGGCCATGTATATTTCCATTGGCTGGTCTTTGCGTAGCGGCAGTGCCAATGCGCCAAAGAATACGATTATGGGCATCGGTATAATTGCCAGAGGTACGAATAATTGCGCCAACCCCCAAGCCAATGCTCCAGACAGTGCAACGATTATTAGATATATAAACTGGCGAAAGCTAAACGGACCGATTAATTTGTCATCAGCTTCAACATCCTGGGGTACTTTGTATACTGCCATATTGCTTATAGTATAACAGAGAGATTAATTTTGGGGTATGGTGATGTCTATATCCCGTCATCATTGATGTAGCATTAAACGGTGATGTTTTTGATGCTATCCAAAATATCTTGCTGTTTTGAGGCACGTCCTGCGTAGATTGGTTCTTCCGTACCCTTTGCTGCCGCCACAAGTTTTGTTGTATCCACGACTTTCGTTTCGATTGTAATTGTGCCATCGACTTCTTTCTTGGCGCTTTTATATGAGGCAATATTTTGGGCGGTATCAAGCACAGCTGACGCTTCAGCTTTACTGATACTGACGAGCTTGTCCGATGAATAGGTATTGTTGGCAATAGCCTGTCCTCGTAGGTTGTTGGCACCTTTCAGGTCGAGGTTAGCTAATGATTTGAGCTCAGCTGATACGCCCTTGCTTACATAGCTAGGAGTGCCGGATGAAGTTTCTAATATTTTGCCGAATGCTTGTATTGTCGCATTGTCTGGTCGTGTTGATGAATCCGCAATACTGTTAAGTATATTGTCAATACCTTCTATGTCATTAGTATCAACTGTCTTTTTCATTGCTGAGGCTCTTAGGGCCAGGTTCTTGCCAGCATCATATATTCGACCATTGACGTTTACACTTTCGCCCATTGATAGCTTTTGGATGTCCTCTTGACTAAAGTTGTCGATCAATACGCCATTGGCCGTCATTTCATCGCTAAATAATTTGTCTAATGTCATCTCGGCACCTGCCATAGCTCCCACTTGCGCTTTTTCGCTTTTGCCTGCCATTTTGACCAGGAATTTTTTATCATTTTTAAGTTTGTTGGCTAGATCTTCAGACTGTGTAAGAGCAAGGCTGCGTTCGGCGTTCTTTTTGCGCATGTCTCTTTCGCCACTATGTTGCATACTTGATTTGTAGAAACCGCCCAAAAATCCACCTTTTCTGGTTCCGTTCATTATCTCTGCATCGCTTGCCGCTTTGTGTGTAGCGGCTCTTTCGTCGGCTTTCATGGCGCCCTTGGCGCCCTTGCTTGCTTGTAGTGCTAGACCTGTTAATGCCCCGGCTACGGCTCCGACCATAGCACCGCTCTTGGATACTATGAATGGCAATGCGCCCAATGGCAGTAGCAGCACAATACAGGCCATCAGATGGTCGAACCAACCATTGCCTTGTACAATAGAAGCTACCAATTGAGACCCCCCAAATAATAGTGCCGCTAACGGGTAGACTAATAACATTGACAATAGGGTGTCTTTCCATTTTTTGAACCAATTGGCCGTGTTTGGTAGCAGATATGCAATAAAGGCTAACGGCGATAATATCGCCAGGATTGGTATAATTACTAACCTAAATACCAGTGTGAAAATTGCAGCTAATAGGGCAAATACGCCAGCGAGTAATACGGGCAGGGCTATCCATAGGGCTGCCTGGGGACTGAGAAGTACCAAGCCTACCGCGATAGCGCCACCAGCGGCTGGTATTGCTAATGTAGTTAACGAAGTAATCAAACCTTCTACTGCCTTAAGTTCCAGTACAGGAGAAAGATTTATCAAGAGCGCATACAAACTGCCGCCTATTATATTGGCCAGGTCGAACATTATCTGCATCATCAAAAATGACAAGTTGATTAGTATGGCACCTACTATTAGTTTTGGCAGTAGTTTTTTGATGCCATAATTATCCAGCCCAAAACTGGTAAGTTGCGAGAATATCATAATTAGAAAGACTATGACAAATATAATGTTTGCGATATTTCTCATAGCTGACCAGACTTGGTAAACGCCTGTTTGTTGCCCTCTTTCGTCTGTGGCTGTTAGGGGCTTGGTTTTGAATAACCCCGAGAACATTGACCATGCGCCAGAGTTTACGGCTGTGAGGGTTGACAGTAAAGGACAAGCAACCCAGGCTAACCCTCCGGCACTGCTACCACATGTCGGACCACCAGGTACGTCGGTGTCGGATTTGCCATCGCCTCCGCCAGTAATATCAAGGCCGTTTTTTGCTATCAAGGCTTTTTCTGCTATTAGAGATTTGATGTATTGCGAGTAGGCGCCGGGGTGGCCGTTTGACTTTAGCATGTCTACTATTTCCCCACAGTTTTTCTCTATGGTACCGCCTCTGGCCGCTAGCTCCATTGCGCGCTTTGCTCCTTTCGATTTAGGCTCAATACCCGAAAATGAGATTAATTGAAGGTCCCCTGTGGTGTTATCTACCCAAGGCAGGTCTTTATAGTTATAGTCGTCGGTGTCACTTGGTGTAAGGTCGTTACCCTTGCCATTTTCGATATCGCCAGTACAAAAACCAACGCTTAGTGCATGCCGGTAATAGTAATAATAAGTTGCACCTGCCAAAGACCCACTGTAGGTATCCCAATTGTTGACCTTTATGTCTAACCCACCGTAGATCTTTTGTTTGATATAGTCAGCCAGTTTTGTGTTTATTTGTCCAGCAGTTGGGTTATTTTCTCCGCTGAGAGTTATTTTTATCCTTTTGTCGGATGCTTTGTTTGCTGAACTGTCAATACATTGTTGTACAGTGGCGCCAGATTGGTCTTCCCATCGCATCCCTATATTGCAATACAGCTCGTATCTATTCGCTATCCCCCAGACTTTTAGGGCCTCGTTAATCATTTCCCATCGATGGCAATGCACAAAACCATCCCAGCCATGATCAGTCTTTTTGCCAGTATCCCAATTTAGAATATCGGTGTTTTGTAGATATAGCCCTACTCCAACGTTTTTCATAAGGTCTGGGAATAATGCCCCCTTGTCAGCTTCGGATTTTGCCTGGTTCCAACCTGCTTGGTATTCGTCGATACACTCAGAAATTACATTATAATATGTGATAGATTTAATTTGCCAATCTAGGTTGTTTTTGTTTTCATAAGCCAGAAAACCCTTATAGGTTGCCTCGTTGCTCTCGAGGGTTGCTATTCGGGCTTTTTCCTCTTCGGTGAGGTCAGAAGTGGCGTCAATAAGCCTCTTTTCTGCACATGTGGACGAATCATAATTGGCGTATGTAGGGTCTTTACATTGGGTAAGGGTGTATTGTTGCACGCCAGTGCCGGTTCCACCACATTCTGGTGGATCAACTTCAGGGTCGCCTGTACAGGTGACGGCCATAGCGTTTTTGCTATCATTTATTGCTACCACTCCTATTAGCGAAATAGCTAGAACAACCAACAGTGCCGTCATCGGCGTGAATACAATTTTAGCTATCGATTTTTTTGTTATTTTATTACCCATTTTTTTGAACATCATAATATATAACATTTAACCATACGGGTTATGGTTTTACAACAAAAGCTTGTAAGGAGTGAAAATATGAAGTATTTTATAAGTAGTATGAAAATAAAAAAGTTGTTATTAGTAGCGTTCACTGTGTTGTGTGTTGCCGCGCCTTTGGCGTATTCTGCTACGGTCAACGCGTTGACTTGTGGTGGTGCCGAAACCTCTATTATCAAATGTGACGAAGACAATGTAGACAGAAAACTTTCTGATAACGGTATCTGGGGAGTGCTAAATATGGCTATTAGTATATTAACCGTTGGTGTTGGAGTCGCTGCAGTCGGAGGCGTTGTGTATGGTTCGGTTTTATACGCCAGTGCTGGTAGCAGTACGGACCAGACCAAAAAAGCCAAAGGCATAATAGCAAATGTTGCGATGGGGGCTGTCGCCTATGCTTTGATGTACGCAGTGTTGAACTTTATCATACCGGGAGGGGTATTCAATTAATTTTATGAAAAAGATATTTGTAGTGATTATTATGATGGTTGCCTTTCTGGGGTTGCCGATTATCGGTTCGTCTACAGTTTATGCAGCTGGCAGTTGTGACAGGGCTTTTTTGACGTTCCCTACGTGGTACAGGGGGCTGACGGATGGTGACTGTAACCTAATGGACCCATCACAATTCAATCGCAACCCTACAACCGGTGCCATAGACGTTGCCAATGGCAATGGCGGCCTGTCGGCTTTTATCTGGCATATAGTATTGAATATCATTGAAATCGCATTGCAGGCGGTAGTATATATTACAGTTATTTTTATACTGTACGGCGGGTTCCAATATATAACTAGCGCTGGCAGCGCTGATGCTGTTAAAAGCGCCAAATCAACGATTACCAATGCTGCCATAGGTTTAGTGGTAGCTTTGTCCGCCACAGCCATAGTTAATCTAATAGTAGGAATTTGGAAATGATAAATACTATTTTTTTGGCAGCCATTGAAAAGATTGATAATGTCTCACCTGTTATTACGCCAGAACAAGTATTACAGAACGGTCTGAATATCGCCTATTTTGCTATAGGTATTGTTGCAGTCGTGATGATAATTGTATCTGGTTTTACGTTATTTACATCTGGTGGTGATGCCGAGGCTGTCAAAAAAGCAAAAAATACGATTATGTATGCCGTCATAGGCCTGGTTGTCGTTATTATTGCCTATGCCATAACCAAATTTATAATCGACACGGTGGGCGTATGAGATTGTTCAGAAATGTGGTACTAGTAATCGGTATGGTTGTTGGTATTGGTATGCCTATGTTATCCCCTGTTGCCGGCGCTGCAGATGATCTGTATTTGTGTAGCAATCCAATAAACGCAGACAGCACTATTTGTCAGAATCTGGCCAATAACAAAAACCAAAACTTCCAAGACATAGTTGTGAATATTATAAATGTTGTTCTGTACGCAATGGGATCGATGGCGGTATTGATTATCATTATCGCTGGGATATTGTATGCAACATCGGCGGGCAATGATGATGCGGTTAAAAAGGCTAAAAACACGTTATTATATGCTGTAATTGGTTTGGTAGTGACTATATTAGCGTTTGCGATTGTGAATTTTGTGACGTCTACATTGATCAAACCAAGCGTTGTTGCACCAGTGACGCCAGTAGTTACAACACCATAACCATGATATAATGCAGATTAGGTATTAACAACGAACACAACATCTGTTATAAATATAAGCAAGTATAAACGAAAGGAATTAGAAAAAATGAAAAAATCAATAAAAAATGTAATAGCAGCCGTATTGATGATCCCCGTCATGGCACTAGGTTTAGTGACTATGGCCCCAGTGGTCAGCCCAGTCGGCGCAGCTACAGTGTCAACAACAACATGTGGTACAGGGATCCAAGGTGGTGCGGATTGTTTTAAGGCTACGGATAAACCTACATGTTTGTTTGACACAGCGACTGTAAAAGGTTGTGTGATGACGACTATAGTAAACTTTGCCCTGTATTTCATCGGTGCAGTCAGTGTGTTGATGTTGATCATCGGTGGTATCCGCTATACGATTTCTGCCGGTAATGACAAAGCTGTTACAGCAGCCAAGAACACGATTATGTACGCTGTTATCGGTGTAGTAGTTGCGGTATTGGCATTTGCAATCGTTAACTTCGTACTGGGTACGTTCATTAAATAGACTGGTCAGTTTAGTCAATCAAATACCCGCCATCATGGCGGGTATTTTTGTCGCCATACCACTGCCCCGTCGCCCAAAATAATACAGCCTATTTTCATAGGCTGTATATTGATTCGTAAATTATATTATTGAATCTGGATCTTTTTGGCTTGTTCTTGTTTGACTTTGGTAAAGCTGATCGTTAGAACGCCTTCTTTTAGAACGGCTTCAACTTCGTCTTCTTTGACGCTAACAGGTAGTGCCAATGTTCGGCTGAATTCGCCCCAATAACATTCTTGGATATGCCAGTTGATAGCATCTGTATCGTCGCCACTGTTTAGTGTGCCGCTGATAGTTAGAATGCCGTCGCTGATGCTGACATCTAGATCTTCTTTGTTGACACCGGCTGTGCGGGCTTTGACAACCAATTTATCGGTTGTTTCGTACACGTCGACTGCTAATTGGCCTGGGAATTCTTCTTCGGAATCATCCCAATTGGCATTATCAGCAACTGCTGGTTCGTCCATTATTAGTGTGTCGTCATTTAAGAAAGCTGCTGCCAGCTCGTCTTCTATTAATAAATCGTCTTGTTTACGGGCCATGATATCCTCCACTTTCTCTAGGCTCTATTGACAAATAGTCTCTCACATTATAACCAACATATCCAGTATAATCAACTATAAGGAGTGCTTAAACGTAAAAAACACAATGATAGATGAGATGCTGTCAACCATAGCTCCACACCACTGTTGTGGGTGTGATAAAATCGGCTGTTTGTTATGCGACAATTGTAAAAACAACATCACATCGGAATCAAAACCCATTTGTGTGGCCTGCCGTCGCCCTACCGCTAATATGTGGCTGTGTAGCGATTGTCGGGTGCCGTATACGCGGGCTTGGGCGGTTGGAGAACGTAGCGGGGTTTTACAGCGGTTGGTCGGTGATTTTAAGTTTCAACGGATGAGGTCAGCGCACAAGATATTAGGAGAATTGTTGGCGGGCGCCCTGCCTGACCTGCCGCCCGACACGGTTATCGTCCCCGTCCCTACTACGTCCGGGCATATTCGTGAACGGGGCTATGATCATACGTTGTTGATTGCCCGGCATGTGGCCAAATCTAAAGGCCTGCAATGCAATCAATTGCTGCAAAGAGTCACGAATACCAAACAGCGCCAGGCTTCTGTCAAACAGCGCGAGACGCAAGCCAGGCAGGCTTTTACCACCAAAGGTCCAATCGATGGTAACGTGCCGTACCTGTTAATTGATGATGTCGTGACAACTGGCGCCACGGTCAAATACGCCAGTCGTGCGTTGATACGAGCCGGGGCAAAGAATGTCTGGGTGGCAGTGGTCGCGCGGCAGTTGCTTCAGTAGATTTTAGATTATGGATTATAGATTATAGTATGGGCCTGTGAGCAGAATTTATGATTAAATTTCGGCCGGGGGCTGTCATTAACACCTATAACATGCTAAAATATCACATAGATTTATATTTGTGATTGAGATTTATACAAAAATCTATAATCTATAATCTATAATCTACTCCCCCATGGAGAGGTGCCCGAGTGGTTTAAGGGAACAGTCTTGAAAACTGTCGTGTCAGCAATGGTACCGCGAGTTCGAATCTCGCCCTCTCCGCCAAATTAAAAATATGACCCCTGTGGTCATATTTTTAATTTGACTGAGGCGCGAGATCCGAACTCGCGGGCGCCGTGAAACGGCGTGACCGCGGGTCGGCGAAGTAAATGAAGCGAAAAAGTGTTTACATTTTTTCGCAAATGAGCGTAGGAGCGAAGCGATATCTCGCCCTCTCCCCAGAGGAGATGCTTTCGCTTCCTTTTATCGCTTCGCCAAATCTCTTCTGAATCTCAGATTAACAAACGGAGGAGCGAAGCGATATCTCGCCCTCTCCGCCCCCTGTTTAGCCTTGACAATATATCCCGCTTGTGCTAGTGTAAAATTAATAATAAATTAAAACAAAAAACAAAAAAGGAAAAAATAAAATGAGCGAAACAATGCCATCATTTTCAACTCCTCCGCCAGAAAACATGGACATGGTCGAAAAACCAGTGGCGGAAGCCATGGCTTATGAATCAAAAGATGCCGAAGAGGCTGCCTCTGGATATGGTCAGAAAGCAGAAAATCTAACGTTTGATGCTATTGAAATGAGTAATAGGCAAGAAATTCAGAAAAGCCTTTTGGAACGAGGAGCTGCTGTGGATGGTAAGCTAATCGACGATCAACGAATATTAGAATCGCTGTCTGGCTCTGGGCAAGCTCTAAAGGATGAGGCCTATGCTCGGCAGAGAGCTAAAGATATAGCCGACGCTACAAAGGCCGCTTACGAGAAAGCGCAATAAATACCTAAATTGTTCATAAAGCTCCCCTGTTCGTCTAGGGGAGTTTTAAATTTTGTTAGACGTTCGTTCCGCCACTGCTACCATTCATGCCAGGCATCAGTGTAGTTAGGACGAAATTGATCGCTGCATATGCCAATACTGCCACGACTAGACCTATAATTGCATATAAAACAGTGTTTTTTGCCTTGTTGACAGATGCTTCTTTGCCGCCCGATATCACGTAACGGATCCCGCCGACGATAATCATTAGGACGCTAATGGCGCCGATTGCGAATAGCAATGTGCTGCTGATGATAGTGAACACGCCGTTCAATCCGAATAAGGTATCAGGCTGGTTATCAGCACGAGCCGCCAATACTCCTGTTTCGATAGCGCTTAGTGCCATAGTCGGTAGTGTTGCGACCAAATTCAAAACTGCGACTGCAACCGCGCCGATAGTTATTTTTGATCTGATTTTGTTGGAAGTCTTTGTCATGATTATTTGGCTATTAAACCATATAGAGATATTATAGCAAGCGTTCTAATAAAAAACCACCCCCAGTGGGATGGGTAGGAGTTAGATTTTGGATTTTAGATTATAGTATGGGGCTCGGCAAAATTTATAATTAAATTTCGATTAGGGGCTGTCATCAACACCTATAATATGCTAAAATATCACCTAGATTTGCGTTTGCGACTATAGATTTATACCAAAATCTATAATCTATAATCTAAAATCTACTTGCCCTACGGAGGGGTACCCAAGTGGCTTAAGGGGATGGTTTGCTAAATCATTAGTCTGGGGAGACCTGGAGCGGGAGTTCGAATCTCCCCTCCTCCGCCAATAAAAAATACTCGACCAAAAGGTCGGGTATTTTTTATACCGAAGGTGGGGAAATTCGGACTCCGCGCTGATTTTTGCGACGTGGTCGCAAAAATGCGGGAGTATCGCTCCGGCTAAAGCCTTCGCTCCTCCGCTTGCTTGAAAATAAAATACCCGCTGGGGCGGGTGCTTTATTTTCTTCGCTGCGCTCCGCCGAATCTCCCCTAAATCTCGGGCGGGAGTCGGCGTAGCGATTGAAGCAAAAGAAAGCGCCGCAGGCATTTTCTTTTGCGAATGAGCGGAGAAGCGGAACAAAGTGGAGCACTATCTCCCCTCCTCCCCAAGACGGTTATATTCTTGTCCGTCCCTGTCCCATCTTGACAATTCATGACGCTTGTGCTAGTGTAAAAGTAATAATACAAAAAATAAAAAAAGGAAAAAACAAAATGAGCGAAAAACTGAAACCTTTCGGACCAAATATCGGTTCATCAGAAGCAAATGTACAAGAATATCAGGCATCATACCCAAATGCTGTTCTAGATGAGGGCCAAACAGAGGCTATGGCTTACGCATCAATTCCTGCAGAAGAAGCTCGGGTACAGGCAGAAAAAAACGCCAAGGCCGTTGTCAACTCAGAGGCATACCGTGAAGCTGGTGTAAAATCTGGCGCTAATTGGGCAGGTCCATCAGGTGATGAAAATAAGGATAGAGAAAATCAGGAGATAGCATCTGAGGGGGCAAGTGAACTTCATGCGCTACATCAAGAACAACGCGCTCAACTAGTGATTGCTGACAATGCAAAGCGAGAAGCTGATCGATTAGCTACTGACGCCGCCGAGACTTATAGCAAGACTCAATAATAGGATAGGTCAGTTTATGATCTAATAGCCCTCGCCTTTCCGGCAGGGGCTATTTTATCTTCCCCTCTTTCTTCAAATCCTCAGTTTTCTTCGCGCTACAGCTTTCGCACCTAAATTCAGGCGTGGCGTGTGATTTGTCGTAGTTTTTCGCCCGTACCAACCGATAGCCGCGAAAAACAGGTTTGTGACAATCAAAACAGACAATATTGTCGGCGACTTCCCATTGGGGTGCGATGACCTGCGATGTGAATATGAATCTATCAACCCAAAAAAATATCAATCCCCCGATCAGATTGGCGGCAATCGTGTTCCAAGTCACCCCGAATTGCAGATACATTAGACAGAATGCTAATATTGGCGCCGATAGCTGCCATCTTAACAGATACAGCGCATATCTTTTGATCATGAACCCTCCTTTGTTTATCAATTACTACTATACATCCTAATTGCGGTCATTGAAATGTAACTGTGGTAGAATATAACAGATATGAACATACTAGGAATCGAATCCAGTTGTGATGAAACCGCTGCCGCGGTTGTTTTAGATGGCCGCAAAATTCTCAGCAATGTCGTCAATTCGCAAATCGACATTCACGCCGTCTATGGCGGTGTTGTTCCCGAGGTGGCTGCTCGTAGTCATATTGAAGTTATAAATCCGGTGATTAATCAAGCGTTAACAGATGCGAATTGCACCTGGGACGATATTGATGCGATTGCCGTGACATACGCCCCTGGGTTAATGGGCTCCCTATTAGTTGGCACTCTAGCAGCCCGAGCGCTAGCGGTATTGAAAAACAAGCCCCTGTACCCTATTCACCACGTTGAAGCTCACGTCTATGCTAATTTTTTGAACGAAACGGCACCTGAATTCCCGTTGTTGGCACTAATCGTCAGTGGTGGGCACAGCCAATTGGTATTATTCCGCGATCACGGCGATTACGAGTTACTGGGCCAAACTTGTGATGATGCAGTCGGTGAAGCATTCGATAAAGTCGCCAAGATACTAGGTTTACCATACCCCGGTGGGCCCTCAATCGCCCGCGCTGCTATGAACGGCGACCCGTTAAAATATAAATTGCCAAAGGCAAAGTTGGATGGTGCTTATGATTTTAGCTTCTCTGGCCTCAAAACAGCCGTTCTAAGGGCCGTTCAACACGAAGCAGGCGTTGACATTGGTTTCCCATCAGGCGGCCTTGCAGCGCGGCTAGACGCGTCACAGCAAGGTGACTTCGCTGCCAGTTTCCAGCGCACCGCTATTGAAACACTAGTGGATAAAACAGAACAAGCCTTTAATGACCACAACCCTAAATCTGTTGTTATTGCCGGTGGGGTCGCCGCCAACGCCGAACTGAGGCGAATCTTATCTGAACGACTGCCGATTAACATCGATTACGCCCCAATGAATCTATGTACTGACAACGCCGCAATGGTCGCTTCGCTAGGCTATTACCAATCTCAGTGCCAATCCCCTGTTGATCCGTTCGAATTAGAAGTCCAGCCTAGTCTATCAATGACCCGATAAAACCACTAGCACTTCCCTACTGCGCAGATTAAATCGCAGATATTTGGCGTCCGTGTAATCAGTTGTGATATAATAATTGATGAAAACAAACACGGGTAATTTGGCAGAATTACAAGGGTTTCGGTGGAAGACCTTGATAAGTGTAGCCAAAGTTCCACGTGAAAATATTATAGCCAAAAGGTCAAATTTAATTCAAAATGAAATTAGCAAAAACTTACGACCCCAATCAGTATGAGCCCAATATATACGCGATGTGGGAACAATCTGGCGCCTTCCGCCCAACAGGGGTAGGGGAGCCTTTTTCGATTGTCATGCCACCACCAAATGCCAATGGCAACCTGCATATTGGGCATGCGCTGACAGTCGGGTTGGAGGATATTTTGGCTCGATACTACCGCATGCAAGGCCGAGATGTGGCCTATATTCCAGGGGCGGACCACGCTGGGTTCGAAACATGGGTTGTCTATGACCGCCACCTAACAGGGGAGGGCAAGAACCGATTTGACTTCACACGCGAACAGTTATATAACCAAGTTTGGAATTTTGTCGAACAGCATCGCGGCAATATGGATCTGCAATTACGAGCCTTGGGTGCCAGCTGTAGCTGGAAAGATCTAGTCTTTACATTGGATGAAAAAGTCATCAAAACCGTTCATAGCACATTCAAAAAAATGTGGGATGAGGGATTGATTTACAGGGGTGAACGTATCGTTAATTACAGTACCAAATACCAGACCAGCTATTCGGATATCGAAGTCGATCACAAATTAGAGCAGGGGACATTATGGAATATCGCATATCCTACATTTGACAGGCTAGGCGAGGTGATAGTCGCGACTACCAGGCCCGAAACGATTTTCGGCGACAGTGCAATTGCCGTCAACCCTAACGATGATCGTTACAAACAACTGATTGGTACGCGCGTTTTCTTGCCATTAACAGATAAGGAAATCCCAATTATTGCTGATGACTACGTCGATATGAACTTTGGCACAGGTGTGTTAAAAATCACTCCGGCACACGATCCTAACGACTTTGAAGTAGGGCAACGACATAACCTAGAACGAGTCCAGGTTATTGGTTTTGACGGCCTGATGACTAATGTACCAGATGAATTCATGGGGTTAAATGTTACTGATGCTCGTAAAAAGGTATTGGCTGCATTAGAATCCCAAGGATTCCGCAGAGGTGAGACAACCATAGAACACTCCGTAGGATATGATTACAAAAGCGGTCTGCCAATCGAACCGCTAATCAAAGACCAATGGTTTGTCAAAATCCAGCCACTGGCACAGCGCGCTAAACAGGCAATTATAGATGACCAGGTGACATTTACACCAGCTAGCCGCAAAAAAGTTTTGATTCAATACCTAGACAATCTGCGTGATTGGAACCTATCTCGTCAGATACCTTGGGGTATCCCGATTCCGGCTTTTCAATCTGTTGACAACCCTGATGAATGGATTTTTGACGAACGTGTAGACGAACCGACTATTGAAATTGATGGTAAAACTTACAAACGCGAAGAAGATACATTCGACACTTGGTTTAGCAGTGGTCAGTGGCCGTTCATTACGACAGATGCAATTGATGGTGGCGACCTAAGCCGTTTTTACCCTAATAGTGTTATGGAAACGGGCAGTGACCTGTTAGATCGTTGGGTTGCTCGTATGATCATGCTGGGACTATACGTTATGGGTGACGTGCCTTTTAGACATGTTTATCTGCACGGTATGGTATTGGACGAACGTGGACAGAAGATGAGCAAAAGTAAACAAAACGTGGTTAATCCGATGGATGCCATATCCGAATATGGTTCGGATGCCCTGCGACTAGGGTTAATTGCCAGCCGTAGCGCCAACCAGAATCAGGCCTTTAGTTTGAATAAAGTTATGGCCGGGCGTAATTTCTGTAACAAGCTGTGGAATATCGCCAGATTCATCGAGAACCAGATAGGGGACGGTTTCGAATACACTGGGGCGCAACCTACGACCATGGCCGATCATTGGATTGTCCGCCAGCTAAATGATGCGATAAAAACAACACAAGAACAGATAGAACTGTACCGATTCGCCGAGGCTAGCGAGACTGTCTATCACGCCATCTGGGATGATGTTGCCGATTGGTATATCGAATCCAGCAAATCTCAGGATAGCCCCCAGATGTTGGCATGGGTTCTAGATACTTGTTTGAAAATAGCGCATCCGTTCGCACCATTCCTAACAGAGACGATTTGGCAGACCTTGCCTTGGTATAAAGACCTGCTGATTACTGCTAAATGGCCAGTTGCCGCTGGATATGACGATATTGCCGCTAGCGAGTTCTCGCAGTTAAAGGCTCTGATTGGTGAAATCCGTTTTGTCACCGCTGAATTACCTGGCAATAAAAAATACGGTTTGTTATACCAAGACGACAGCCTGGTCGCAGATAACGCCGATATGATTAAACGCCTAGCTAAACTATCCGAAGTCACTGCTACTGATGCACCACGAGGATTACGCCTAGCTAACAGCGGTAGGGCAGCTTGGTTGGACATCTCGGCCGAGACTTTGTCCGAACATCAGACCAACCTAGAAGTCCGCTTAGCCGAGGCTCATGCCCAGATTAAAAACCTGGAATCACGCCTGGCTAACAAATCATATATCGATAAAGCCCCAGCCAAATTAGTTGATGAAACTCACAATCAGTTGGACGAAAAAAAGACGCTAGTAGAGCGCCTGGTTCACGAACTAGAAATCATCAAATAACAGATTAAATAGACGGCCACACATAATCGCTGTCACTGTCGTTACTAACATGACGGCGATTTGAAACATATTTTTTGTCGTTTTCATTACGGGGTTGGATAGAAGTTTGAGTGCTGGTGTTCGTAGATGAATAATTGGCTGCTGCAACATGAGTATGGACTGAAGCTTTGGCTAATAATCGTACTTCGTCTGGCTGAATAGATTCGATGTTCGCATGTTTACTAATAGCAACTTCAGCCAGTTTTGTTAGCTGCGCATCATGCAATACAACTCCAAACATGGCCGAAAAGGTCATGAAGGTTGTTGTCATAGGTGTTAGAAATATTTGGAACATATATTTGTTTTTGATTAGTTTACAGATATGATGATAGCATAAGCTTTGTAGATTGTCAAGAGAGTGTTGTTATACATTCTATCCTCCAGATAGACAGGGGAGTTAATCTCTCGTTCTTTCTTTTAGTAAAGAACCAAAGACTAGTTCCTTTTTGGGTCACAAAAAGGAACCGAAAAATTTTTGGGACGGCTTCGAACCCGCGGGTTGGTTATAGATAAAATATCTTGGCCGTCTGCGGAAACTCGCGCCTCAGACATGTTCTGAGGGCTCAAACAGTCCTCGACGTTCCAGGATATTTGATCCATAGCCATCCGGGGTTCTGCAGATGCCCCCACTGGCTACAAATCTCAGGTCTCAAGTTATTTGATACAAATTAAAAACCAGCCTCAGATATAATCTGGGCTGGCGAGTGGGGAGTTAGGCTAACCTGACTCTTATCTGTGCCTTTTCATTGTCGGAGTTATAGAACCCCGGGACAACTTGTTCGTAGTCAAGGGGCTGGTCATTAAACAACGCGTTATATGGGGACACAATAATTGCATCAAAGTTCCACATATAGCCTACAGGGCCCCAATATACCTGTCTGCCTTCTTTTATGTCATCAATAATGCGAGTGGCTATTGCTCCCCCCAATGGTTTGTGATCATTGTCTGCCAGTCTTGCCCCTAGTAACCGCAATTTAAACTCTACGCCACGGGACGTCTTGAAACTCAGCTCATGAGGATTAGTTCTGCTGAGAGCATACTTTAGACCGTCACAAAATTCATGATTATTCGGGACTGTCTCGAACTCAATTGTCATAAAACGTTCTTCTGGTCCAGTAATTGAGCCGTGATATCTGTTGTAAAACTTATAGACAGGACCGCCTTCTCCTTCTACAATTACTTCTTTGTTCTTGGTAGCCATAAAGCCACCTCCCTTTTCAAATCTCCACGTTAGTGGGCACATATTTGCAGAAAACAAATAATGGTTATATTATAACTCTTTCGCGGTCATTTGTCCACCGAGATTTATACTATAATCTAAAATCCAAAATCTATAATCTACTCATGGTGGTATGGACCACCACTTGCAATCTCTTGGGCGCGGTAGATTTGTTCGGTCAGGATTGGGCGGACCAATTGGTGGGGGAATACTAGATTGGACAATGACCATACTAGGTCGGCGCGATCACGCACGCTGTCGTCTACGCCGTAGGCGCCACCAATGATTATGGTGACTGGGCGCGATGATTGTAATGGTGCCAATAAAACCTGCGATAATTCGATTGAGCTGATGTTGCGGCCGCGTTCGTCTAGTAATATCGTATAACCATTAGCATCAAGCCGTTTACATATGGCGCTAGACTCATCCTGACGCGCTCTGTCACCATCTGACAACGAATGAGGTAAAAACACCCATTCGATTGAAAAAGGGCGTTTCAAGCGCGTCTGGTAGCGTTCGATGCCGGCGGCAACCCAATCTTCGTGTTTTTTGCCGACTGAGATTATGCGGATCGGCATTACATTTTCAACAGTTCTGTCATTTTGGCCAGTTCGGCGTGGTTTGGCTGCGAATCTTTGTCGGTTTGTTGGCGTTTTAGGTCGTTACCCTCATAAATCGGTATCAGGTGGACATGGCAGTGGGGGACGCCGAAACCTTCAACTACGACGCCGACGCGGGGCGGATTGATGACCTCTCGGATATGCTGGGCAATCTTTTTGGAAACTTGCCATAGACATTGGTAATCGCTGTTGTTCATATCCCAGATATGGTCAATTTGTTTTTTGGGTACGACTAGTGTGTGGCCAGGGAAAATCGGGTGGATGTCTAGGATGGCGATAACCTGGTCATCTTCGTAAATTTTATAGGCAGGGATTTCGCCGTTAATGATGCGGGTAAAAATAGATGGTTCATTCATAGGTTAATTGTAGCAGATTACCAATTTGACGTTGCTCTATTAACAGGTTACAATTATAAATAATCATGGAAAATAACAAAAACATCTTTAGGTCTGAAAATAATTCTATAGAGCGAGAATCTTTTGTTGGGGAATTAGAACAAGTGGACCGTTCTAGGCAAGATGATTATGAGAAGTTTGAACAAGAAAAGAACGAAGCTCTTAGGCTAGCCTACACCGATGAGCAGACGGGATGCTATAACCGCAATTATTACGAAAAAATAACAAAGATAACAGAGTATGAAAAACATAAAAGTGATATTATTTTCATACTGGTTGATGTGAATAATCTTAGTTTGGTAAATAATGAGCAAAGCTATGGGGCCGGCGATAGACTTATTGGACATATGGTCGTTCAGTTACGGAATCAGCTATCGACAAGTCCCATTGCAAAACAGATAAATGGCAACGAACTGGGTAGAGGCGATACTATTATTGTCAGGCTGGGCGGTGATGAATTTGCAGTTTTACGATTAAAGACCGAGGAAGAAAAAAATGATACTGAATTCGAGACGAACTTTGAAGAGGCTACAGATAAAAATATATACGATAATGCGCCAAAAAGTCTAGATTTTGCGTGGGGGTTCGCTGTCTTTGATAAAGACTTTGATGAAGATCTTCATGGCACAAAAGACCGTGCAGGCATGATAATGCACCAACGGAAAAGGATAATGAAGGGGATTGAAAATAAATAGCCTCCGGATGGAGGTTATTTATTTTGGCGGAGAGAAAGGGATATCGGCCTCTGGCCTCCTCCGTTTGTTCATGAAAATATGTAAACACATTTTTATTTCGCTGCACTACGCCGAACCCTTGGCAGCGACAGATAAATCTGTCGCCCAAGGATTCAAATCCATTTCCGCCAAATTTAATACACCCACAGGGGGTGCATCAAATTTGGCGGAGAGAAAGGGATTCGAACCCTTGGTACCTTGCGGCACACCGCTTTTCGAGAGCGGCCAGTTAAACCACTCCTGCATCTCTCCATCAGGGTATATTTTAACAGATATGGGCCCCAAAGGCACGATTCAAATTTTTACCAGGTAATTCATATCCCACTGGCTGAATATATCGTCAAAACCATGTATAACCGTTTTTTTACCCTGTCTAAAAACGACGATCATATGAAAATCTATTGAGGGGATATTGGGGTCACGAGAACTTTTTAGCTTTGGTTCGATGGTAAAAACGATGTTTTCTGGGATTTTTAGGTCTTGGTCTTTGCTGATAAATTTCCTTTTCTTGCTAATTATATTTTTGATGTCGTCCCAATTACCGGTGCTGGCGATGTTGTTTTCTGCCGCGGTCATTACATCATATGTCCAAGGAATCGTATGGCCGATATTTACATTCATCCCATCAGTTTGGCTGTAGTCGAGATTCGTCACCTGGTATTTGTCGAATAAGGATAGTCCAAATTCATAGACTTCACGCAGCTCCATCCCAATCTGGGCGTGGTCGGCGATTGATTTGGTGATGGTAAAAACTTTTTGGATATGGTCAATGATTTTCTGGTCATTACCGCCATACAGAGTGATACCAAAATCTCCAATCATATTACTGGCTCTGTCTACAGGCGAACAATACAGGAAATTAACGCTATCTATCGATAAAAAAACATCAGATTGAGGGTAAAAATATTCTTCTCTCAGGGATGAGAAATCCAGCCTTGTTGGGTTAGCGTCATCGCAAGCTAATACCGCGAATCCATCTGGCGGTGGTTCGTACCAACCTTTTTCGTAAATAGATGGGGCGGCAGACAGTTTAGTCTGCCATAATTCTTTGACGTATTTTTCGGAAACGTTCTTGTTTTTGATCATTTTTAACGTTTCGAGCAACGTGGTTGCACTCAGTTGCCGCATTCTCAGGCAAGTATCAATGTTATTTAGTATTTCTGTCATGGGGTGTGTTGTTTGGGGTTTTTATAACCTGTATCTCTTCGCGTGAAGTTTATTCTATCATATTTTATCCTCTACCGTATCTTTGCATGGTGTGATATAATGTCCTGTATTCTATTGCGAGTTTCGCATTGAAAGCACCTTCTAGTTACATGAAAAGTAGGGCTGTGCACATTTATGTTCGCAGCCCTACATTTTGCACCCGTAGCTCAGCTGGATAGAGCGTCGGCTTGCGGAGCCGAAGGTCGTAGGTTCGAATCCTGCCGGGTGTACCAATAAAAAATAACCATTGCGTATGGTTATTTTTTATTGATTTTTTATAACTTTAAAGTCGTAATTTTCGAACAATAATATCAATTATATCTAGTTTTAATTCCAACATTGGTAGGCGGGCGCCTAGTATATCGACAATCTTTTCACCGGATTCTTGAGGGAAATAGACTGATACTGCGGGTGAGAATCGTTTGACAGGGATTAGCATGATTGAATCATGTTCGCCATCACGAACATAACCGAATGATTTGAAATCGCTAAAATGATACAGGCGTTCACCGACGTACAAACCTTGTTGTCCGCTAAGTGTGTATTTGATATCGCGCGGTGGGCGACGTGCAAAAACTATTATTGAAACCGCCATTACGGCGACCAATAGTGAGAATGTATAAGATTTTAGGAATATCAGGTCAGTTGCTATGAAAACAGCGGCGATTAATCCGAATATCACGAACCACATGGTGCTCTTTTCCTGGTTGATATATTCGGTGGCGGTCCAATGAGCAACGTCGGCACTGTCGGCAGGTTGCGGGATAGGTTTGGGTTCGGTAGCCGTATCTGTTGGTTTGGCAGTCTCGTCAGTAGTTGGCGCGTAAAGTTCAGTCACTGCAGGCTCAGCCGATTCTTCGGGGTCTTGTTTCCAATAATTAGGCTGTTGGTTAGGTTCCATAAATTCAGTATAGCATGAGCATTTATGATTTGTTTAATACATTTTTATTAGGAAATAAAATGCTTGAACAAAATAAATTTGGCGGTTAATATGGAAATAATAAATTTTTGAAAGAAAGTAGGTGGCTATGCTTCGTTCAAGGGTATCTTTGTTATTATTGGTCATTTTTTCGGGTTTATTTGCTCAGATTTTTGGGGCTATTTGGGTGACAGGTGCTGATGTTGGTGCGGAAAGTAGTTGGTCTTGGGTTGATGCTAGCCCGACGGTTCTGTCGATGAAAGACGAACCTGCCGAGAATTATGATGGTTGCCAGTCGACGTACGGGCCGCGGGCAATTGATGGGGAATTGGACAAAAAACCAGTTTGTTACAGCACCGGTGATAAATTAAGCCTTGGTTGGTATTATATCAATGCTTGGGGTGGGGCTTTTTCGGTGGTTGGGTTCCCCGGAGACGATAAAATGTATAGAATTGATACGATTTGCGGGGGCTATTCCAGGTGTTTATATTTGCCGGATACAGATACGCTGGTGACCAAACAGTCAATATTAAACTCTTGGTCATATTCTTTGGTGGTATATAAAAACTTTTCCAAAAAGATACGTGCATCACGATTGGATGGTCCGATACCATCAATCGTTTACAGTTTTGATCAATACAGCCCAGATTATATATTTCGTAGCTCGTTAGGGTTTGATGGTTATTTGGAGGGCAGAGCCTGGTCTGTGGGCAGTATGAGCGCTTCAAAAAATGGCAAGTGGTTAGCAGTGGAATTCATCGACCGTGGTATTGGGCTGTTAAATATTGAGACCCTCCAGATGAAGCGCATAGCATTTATGACCAATAGAGATTACGGCTATGGATTTAGCCCAACGAAAGAATTGGCAGTTAGTAATAATGGTCGCAGTGTGGCTGTTATGGGGATGAATGCTGGGTCTTGGGTTTTTGATGTTGTCGATGGTTGCAGCGAAGTGCCGCCAGATGACGATATGCTGTATGGACGTAGCATTGGGCCCATATGTCCTGCCAGGTATATCGATTTGAATAATTTTGCTTCACGGATAAACTATGCTTCATCTCCAAGCCTTAATGATGACGGTGGTCAATTGGCATTTAATATCAGGTATTTTGATAGGGCCGATGTAGTTCGCCGTGTTACTTTGCAGGCTGGGGGTTATTCTAGTGTTCATTTTGACTACATAGCGTTGGGCGATTCATTCACCAGCGGCGAAGGTGAGTTAGAAGATCGCCATTATCAATCTGGCACGAATGATGAATTCGAAAAATGTCATCTAAGCACCAGGTCATATCCATATCTAGTTACTAGTTATTTCAATTTGAATATTGGTCTGGCGAAAAGCGTTGCATGTTCGGGTGCGACGATGGCGGATATTGTTGGTAACGATTCTAATTATTGGGGGCAGGGTGGCAGATTGGGCGTTGATGGGTTAGATGTAGCGGCCCAGGAAAGAACTAGGCTACAGTCAGTCGCATTAGATGATTTTGTGCCCGGCAGGGTTCATCAAATCAGCTTTGTTAAAAGGTACCAACCACGTGTTATATCAGTTGGCATCGGTGGTAATGATGCTGGCTTTATCCAAAAACTACAGGCCTGTTTGGCGCCGGATACTTGTGAGTGGGCTGGGACTGCCAAAGGCCGCGAGAAAACTGCTGTAGAAATCAGAAACTTATTTAGTAGATTGGTCGAAACTTACACCGAGATTCACCAGGCGTCACCCGAATCCAGGATATATGCCATCGGTTATCCGAAAATAATCGATACTGATGGCAAATGTGATGCCCCGGTAGATTCGTTGTTGGGTGCCAGCGAAAAACAGTTTATGAACGAAGGTATTAAATATCTGAACCAAGTAATATCAGCGGCGGCTCGCAGAGCAGGTGTTAAATACGTCGATGTTTATGATAGTTTTGGTGATAGTACGTTGTGTGGTGATGCCCAGCCTAGCTCAATGAACGCGATTAGGTTGGGTGACGACAACAGTCCACTAACTGGGGTTGATTGGTTAAAATTTATTGGCCAAGAAAGTTTCCACCCGACGCCGACTGGGCACGTCAATGTGGCTAGTGATTTTGTATCAGTAATCAGCGGGGCTTTCGTCAACGATATCAGTTACTGTGCCGGTTATTCGGGCATTTGTCCTGATGATAGCGTTCGGTCCCCAGAACCATCGTCGTATTGGGTGAATGGTGAATATCATAATTATCCTGTACAAAAAGTCTCCAGTTACATAGCCGATAATGCCGACGATAGCAAAAAGACAATTTCATTGGCTAGTGGGTCGTTACAGCCCAATTCAGAAGTGCAGGTAGAAGTTGCATCGCACCCAGAGATATTGGGTAAATTTGTGACTACGGCTAATGGGGCGCTAGAAGTAGAATTCGATATGCCAATTGGCCTATCATCGGGCTATCATACGATTCATGTTCTGGGTACAGACCCTAGCGGTGTTGCGGTAGACTTGTATCAAGTTATTTACTATCAAAAACCAGAGCCACCCAAAGATGGAACTACGCCAATAGTGGTAGTAGAAAAGGTAGATGATGTGTTAGAAACAACAGACTCGAACAGTACCCAATCATCTTTAAAAACGAATTTTGTCAGTGATTTGGCCGGTTCAGTTGCTTTGTTGAATGATACGGCCGTCCAAGGTGCATCTTCAAATGGTGACGACAATAAACCGTCTGGCACTGTTGCTACCGAGAACAACGACATAGTTTATATGATGATAATTGTGATCAGTTGGATAGCGATAGCCTTTATATTATGGCGCCAACATCGCACCAAGTCTAAGACTAGGGAATCATAACGGGTTTTGGTGCAATTCGAGTATAATTAATCCTATGATAAATATTCGAAAAATCGTGAAAAAACTGATACCACAGCAACTATTCAAACAAATCGAACCTTACGGGCACTTGGTTGAATCCGTAATTATGAATATCATTTATGGATTTCCGTCACATAAAATGCATATTATCGGCGTGACCGGGACTAATGGTAAAACCACGACGACTTTCCTGATTCAGAAAATGTTGCATACGGCTGGGTTCAAGGTTGGTATGCTCAGCACTGTTGCCTACGGGGCAGGTGATGATATCAAAAACCAAATCAAACATATGACGACGACCGAATCTAGTATATTGCAAAGTCGTTTGCGCGATTTTTACAGGCAGGGAGTCGAGTGGGTGGTGGTTGAAACTTCTAGTCATGCGTTGGCGCAATATCGTGTTTGGGGGCTACGTTACGAGGTTGCAGTCATGACGAATGTGACCAATGACCATCTGGATTACCATGGAACTTTTGATAATTACCTAGAAGCAAAACGTCGATTGTTCAAAATCGCTGCGCGATTTGGCCGCAAATTCGGTGTAGTTAATGCCGATGATCCTAATGCTGTCAAGTTTACAACATCAACACCACGTTCAGTCAGTTATGGTATTGGCAATGGCGACCTGCAGGCCAAAAATGTGAAACTAGCGACTGACCATTCGACCTACCAGGCCGTCGTTGGTGATGACAAATACGATATTCGTATCAATATCCCCGGTGATTTCAACGTCAGCAACAGTTTGGCGGCAATTGCAGTTGGTCGTGAAATAGGGTTGGACAAAAAACAAATCGAAACCGGCATCGCAGCACTAAAAAACGTCGAAGGCCGCATGACTACGATAGATGAAGGTCAGAAATTCAAAGTTATTATAGATTTTGCATCTACACCCGACGCATTCGAACGATTTTTTGAAAGTGTTAGACCGCTAGTCAAAGGAAAATTGATTGCAGTATTTGGTTCGGCTGGGCGACGAGATGAAGCCAAACGTGCCATCCAGGGTGAAATAGCCGGACGTTACAGCGAAGAGGTCGTATTGACCGAAGAAGATGACCGCGACGTTGACGGCAACGAGATATTGGCGCAAATCGCGTCTGGTGCCGCACAGGCTGGCAAAGTAGCCGACAAAGACATGTTCTTGATATTGGACAGGGCCGAGGCTATCAAATTCGCACTAGGCCGGGCTAAAAACGCCGATGATACAGTCGTGATATTAGGCAAAGGTCACGAAAAGACATTGGAACGAGCGACCGAGACTTTGGACTGGAGTGACATTGCGGTAACCAAAGAAGCTTTGAAATCCCTCAAAAACTAGCTGATAGTTAATGTCATGCAACGAATATAACCGCCGCCTTTGGCCAGTTCGGTTATGTCTGGCGTCATTACCACAAAACCACGTCGGCGTAATTCGTCGGTCAGGTTAGGAGCGTGGGCGCTCATGATAACAGTTTGGCCAGTAGAAACGAGGTTAGTTGCAAAGCCGTCGCGGGCTTCGTCTATTGAAACCTCAATTTTATCTACAGCATCTAGGTTGGCTAATAATTCTTGGCTGGCAGGAGTGAAGGCTTCTGGACAGTAAGCAATTAGGCCTTTTTTGTGTTCGGTTGGCCCTGCAATAATGGCAATTGCCAGGTCAATATCATAGAAGAAACTGTCAGGCCAGCCTGATGCAGAGTTGATGATAGGGGTGCCGTTATCGTCGGTTTTTGGCACAGTTTGTAATTGGATCAGGTCATATCCTAATGTTTCGGCGGCAAATTTTTGGGCTTCGGCATCACTGCGATAGCCACTGCCGCAGAATAACAGGTTACCGCATACTAACGCGTCGCCTTGGCCACTGAATTTTAATTCGTTTGGCACATGGACTATTTTTTTGCCCATTTCGGTCAATACTTTTTCGGCATAGTCTTCTTCTAGCTGTCGAGCGTTTGGCAGATTGGCCATCACGGCAGTGTCGCCGCGGACCAATGCCCAATTGGCAGTGTAGACGCCATCTTGGCAGTTGATAGGTGATGGTACTGTTGTGACTTTTACACCAGCACCTATCAATAAACTACGAATGCCATCATGTTCGACCGCAGCCTTGTCGCAGTCAATAGATTCGACGTGGTAGTAGGGGTTAATTGGTTGTTCGTTGCTAAAATTTTTAGCATCAGACATCAATACGCATTGATTAATAGTAGGATTTTTATTTTGATCCATGTGTTGATACCATATCAGACTATTATTGGGGAGTCGACAAAAAATCGATTTCTTTGATGATGTCTAGTAATGCTTGGGCTTTTTTGGATTCGTCAGCTATATCCTGGGCAGCTTTGTGGGCAGGCGCAATCAAAGTTTTGTCATCGGTGCTGCGTAGCAATAACAGATAGATATCGAATTTTTCTTCGGCAGCAATGTCTAGTTTATCAACTAGCGGGCGTAATTCTAATAATGCGTCTTTTTTGATAGATTCTAGGTCGCCACTGCCAGTTATGGGCGCAGGTGTTGGCATTTGTGGTTCGACGGCTGGGGTAGGATCGTTGGCAGGTATGTCAGGCATAGGCATGTCGGATTGCGCAGGGGTTTCTTCGAATCCTACGTTGCCAGGTTGTCCTGTAATACCGGCTAAAACTTTAGCTAGTTCTTGATCGTCGCTGATTGGTTTTGAGTTCTGAGGTTGAATATCCATGTTGCCCACCTATGAATTAACGCTTATACTTATTTAATTAATACTGTATCATATACATATAAGTTATTACAACAAAACGGTGGGTAAATGTTAGACGATTTGAATATATTAAAACAACGTGATCCAGCTAGTGCGCTGACGATTGCTAGTTTGCAATACGAACAGGTGCATTTTCGCGCTGCGGTTCGTAATGCTGATCATGATGGTCGGCATATAGCCAACATCGTTGTTGCGGGGATGGGTGGTTCAGCATTGGCTGCGTTGTTGGTCAAAGTTTGGTTGAAAGGCGACCTGTCCATTCCGATTGAGATTGTTCGAACCTATAGTTTGCCTGATTGCATCGGTAAAAATACATTGGTTATCGCTAGCAGCTATTCGGGTAACACCGAGGAAACCCTCAGTTGCCTGGAACAAGCGAAAAAATGCGGCGCCCAGGTAGGTATAATTGCATCTGGTGGTGAGTTGATAAAGGTTGCCGAGGCCGATGACATAGCCCATGTGCCATTGCCGATCAAATTACAGCCCCGAATGGCAGTTATTTATAATCTACGTGCACTAATCTCATTATTGGTTAATTTTGGTATTGTTGATAAATCTAAATTGGCTGAAATTTCGGCAACCTTTGACTGGTTACATGACGAAACCGCTAATTGGACGGCAAATGTACCGACAGCTAAAAACTATGCCAAAAAACTAGCCAACCAGGCAGTCGGCAAAACAGCTGTTTTCTACGGCGGGGCATTAACTGCGTCAGTTGCGTATAAATGGAAGATTAGTTGGAATGAAAATGCCAAAAACGTGGCTTTTTGGAACGAATTGCCTGAATTTAACCACAACGAATTCATTGGTTGGACTTCGCACCCGGTTGAAAAACCTTTTGCTGTTTTTGATATCGTGAGCGGTTTAGAACACCCGCAGATTTTGAAACGATTTACAATTTCGGACAAATTATTGAGTGGCCAGCGACCAAAATCTACAACGATTGAGCTGGCAGGTGACACATTGATCCAGCAATTATTATGGGGCAGTATATTGGCAGATTTCGTCAGCATATATCTAGCGATTCTAAACAACGTCAACCCAACCCCCGTGCCGTTGATTGAGAAATTAAAAGAAGAGTTGAAATAAAGAAAAAACCTGCAGAATATGCAGGTTTTTCTTTTGGTAATAATTTAGACTGAAACTGGTGCTCTGATTGCTGGGTGTGGGTCATAGCCAATTAGCAAGAAATCCGACCATACAAAATCATGGATATTTGCCCTGTAGTTAATTTTGAGCGATGGCAAAGGCCGTGGCTTGCGTGTTAGCTGCAACTCAACTTGGTTGCGGTGGTTATTGTAGATATGAAAATCACCAAAAAAGTGATTTAAAATCCCAGGTTTCCTGCCCGTTATTATTGCTAACATTGCTAGCAATAGGGCTTCTTGAGCGTCATTAAATGGAACGCCCAGGAACGAGTCGCAGCTGCGTTGATACACATTCATGTGCAGGTAGCCCTCCTGATTAGCAAAAAGCTGGTAGAAACACGGACATGGTGGTAGCAAGGTTTTGCTGTTGTCAGGTGGGTTCCATAGTGACATGATGTTACGCCGGCTTTCCGGGTCGTTTTTTATCATATCAATGACATTCGCTAGTTGGTCGGTTCCGGGTACAAGAATGTCGAACTCGCCTTCGATACCAGCCATACTCATCAACAATTTTATTGCACCAAAATCTCTCATGTGATGTCCGTATGTTGGTCCCAGTTCGCCCCATTCTTTTGCAAATTCTTCATCTATCAGGATGATTTCTTCAAAAACCTTTTTGCGCTGCTTCCATTCATCACTGAAATCTGATTTTTCATCGTCTACATACCATTCAAATTTGTCTATCTCGCCAGTTGCTTTCAGCCATTTTTTAAACGGCCATTCCGTCCATATATGGACGTCCTGTTCTAACAGTGGTCTGATGTTGGTGCTGCCACTTAATTTCCATTTCAACTCTTCAAAAACCAATCTCAAATTGATTTTTTTAGTCGTTAGCAATGGGAAACCGTGTATAACACCATCTTTGCTCATTCTCATTTTCATTCTGTAAGCATAACCAGGTAGTGCTTGAGTGCCTACTCCGGTTCTGTCGCCTGTGAAATAGCCATCTTTCATGATAGTTCTTAGAGCCTTTAAATACTGTCTCATAATTCTTCCTCCTCTCTTAAAATATTTTTATTTTTTCAGAGGAGTATGTCACCTCTGCCTGGTCGGACAAAGTTATTGTTCGATCGGGCAGAGGCAACAAAAAATGAAACGGTTATTACCAAAAGATTAATGTGCCAGATCGTAAGAGTGTAATTCCCTCAATTACGTCTAAAGCCAATTGTAGGGCAGTTTTGCTATTTACACAACTGTGATTTATGTTATAGCTTATGGTTAATAAGATTGGATTAATCTGGTAGAATAGAATGACACGGAGAGGTGGCCGAGTGGTTGAAGGCGCACGCTTGGAAAGCGTGTGTGGCAGCAATGTTACCGCAGGTTCAAATCCTGTCCTCTCCGCCAAAATTGTTTATTTACTAGTTTTTATGATTAAATTTAACCATTATTAAAAGTGCTAAAATAAAATCAGGAGGATACATTATGAAAAAATGTGAAGTATGTGAAAAATGTGGGATGTCTGATAGTGACGTCAAAGATATGGAAGAATTAAAACAGTTTGGTAAAGCTTGCGGGCATATGCACAAACATGGTCGTGGGCATGGCGCCGCCGGTGCAGGTGGTGGGGTTTATTTTATGGGTATGATTGGCGCGGCAGTATATTTCATTAGCACGGCTCCAGATTTTTGGATGGGCGTATTAGGTTTTCTAAAAGCCATCGTCTGGCCAGCATTATTGGTATTTGAAGCTTTCCGAACATTGATCGGTTAATTAGGGTTTAGTCTAATTAATAAATCAAAGTCCAAGTCAAAACTGGTTGTTGTTGAGGAGCATTGTTGTGATGGTCGTAAATTGTCGATTGATACATATCTGCAAATGGGCAGTGGTATTGGTCGACATTTGTTGGCAGTAGGTGAGTCACCAGCCGCAAATGGTTGGCACAAATCCGGTCGGGCTTTTTTCACAGTTGATGGTAAAACCGTGCCAACTGGCAGAAATTTTCTGATCAATCTGGAACAAATTGATGATCGATTAGACCTAGAAAACATATCATTTACAGAGATAGCCAAATGTTTTGTTGGCACGGATCGTAGTAAATTGCACGCTTGTGCTACGCTAGTCTGGCCGCACTTTATTGAACAACTAATTTATGTTCAGCCAAAATTGGTTATATTACTGGGACAGAAAACTACCGAGATATTTAACCTTTTAGCCGGCACGACATTGACAGTAGGGCAGATGGAATCGGTAAAAATCGCTGACAAATCATACAGTATTCTACCGCTATATCATCCATCGCCACTAAACCCTCGGCGGATACAAAATGCTCAGTTCATAAATGATGGTATAGTAGAGATTAGAAAATTATTGGGGGTTAAATAAAAAATATGAAACCAGACGTATATCAACAATCACTAGAATTGCACAAAAAACATCATGGGAAAATGGAAACCGTTAGCAAAGTTAAACTTGATAACAAAGAGGCATTATCGCTAGCCTATACCCCAGGCGTTGCACAGGTCTGCCGTGAAATTGCGCGCGACCCATCACTGGCCCGCGAATACACATTAAAACGCAATACAATTGCCATCGTTAGCGACGGCTCAGCTATATTAGGGCTGGGCAATCTAGGCGCGCTAGCATCAATTCCAGTCATGGAAGGCAAAGCCGCAATATTCAAAGAATTCGCAGGTGTTGATGCATTCCCAATATGCCTAGACACTCAGGACACCGAAGAAATTATCAAAGCCGTCAAACAAATCGCACCGGTTTTCGGCGGTATCAATCTAGAAGACATATCAGCACCACGCTGTTTTGAGATTGAGCAGCGGCTACGAGCCGAATTATCAATCCCAGTCATGCACGACGATCAATGGGGCGCAGCAACTGTCGCGCTGGCAGGCGTCATCAGTGCATTAAAACTAGCCGACAAGCAAAAAGACACAGTTCGGGTGGTTATGAGTGGTGTAGGGGCTGCTGGTGTTGCCACAGCGCGACTATTCACGATATATGGTATTCGTGACATCACATATTGTGACAGCCAAGGAATAATTCATAGCGGTAGGACTGATTTGACCGCCGAAAAATTGGAATTATTAGCTGCTAGCTCGGCAAAACCAGTCGCAGGTGCATTGGTTGACGCGATCAAGGGCGCCGACATATTCATAGGATTATCAAAACCTGGATTACTAACCCAAGACATGGTCCGAACCATGGCTGACAAACCAATCATATTCGGTCTATCTAACCCAACGCCGGAAATTATGCCCGACGAAGCATTCGCAGCTGGCGCATTCATCGTTGCTACAGGCCGCAGTGATTTTCCTAATCAGGTTAATAACTCATTGGTATTCCCAGGGGCATTCCGTGGTATGTTGCAATCCAATATCCCACAATTCAAAATCGAGATGTTCAGTGATATCGCCCAGGCTATCGCTGATTCGATGACAGATATATCCACCGACAAGATTCTGCCATCAATGTTCGATAAAAACGTTGCGAATATAGTTACAGCTACGGTCCAGAGGTACAAGTAGGGTAGAATAAACAACAAACTGCGTCAAATGTGGCGCCACGAAACCTATGATGTTACAATATCATTCCATGAAGAAACTCATGGGGCGAAAACAAAAATTCATATTTGTAACTGGGGGTGTTTTATCGGGGGTAGGCAAGGGCATAACCGCTGCTAGTATCGGCGCGGTATTAAAGTCCAAAGGTGTGAAAGTTTCAATTCAAAAATGTGACCCGTATCTTAACGTAGATGCGGGACTTTTAAATCCTGCTGAACACGGCGAATGTTTTGTGACTCGTGATGGGGCCGAAACTGATCTAGACTTAGGGCACTATGAACGTTTTCTAGACATAGAATTAACCAAACAGAATATAACATTATCAGGTAGATTATTGTCCGAATTGATTGCTGATGAGCGCGCCGGAAAATTCGGTGGTAAAACTGTCCAAATGGTCCCACACCTGACTCAATCTATCCAATCAGCCATTGCCCAAGCAGCCGAAGGTAGCGAAATCCACATTGTTGAAGTCGGTGGCACAGTAGGTGACTATGAAGGATTAAGTTTTATCGAAGCAATTCGCGAGTTTTCGCAAAAAGTTGGCCGGAATAATTGTCTATTTATACACCTAGTCTATGTTCCATTCATTTGCACCAGCAAAGAATTCAAAACAAAGCCGGCTCAGAATGCACTAAAGGATCTACGCGGATTCGGTATAACACCGGATGCCGTGGTCGTCCGTAGTGATGATCCAGCACCGGATAGCGTTACTAGAAAAATCAGTTTATTCAGCGGCGTTCCCGAAGATAACGTCATATTAATGCCCAACGCCTGCACAGTTTATCAAATACCAGTTTCTATATCCAAAAGTGGCCTGAATAAATTATTGACCAAGTTTTCTGGCAAGGCGTATAAATCTAATTTGTCGGCTTGGAATAAAGTTGTTCATAACCAGAAACATAAACCAGACAAAACAATCAAAGTCGGTCTAGTCGCCAAATATATGGACAACGAAGATACATATATATCTGTTATCGAGGCATTAAAAGCTGCTGCGTGGAGTGAGCAGGTTGGCCTGGATATACGTTGGATTAATGCTGAAACTGCCAGCAAAAGAGATTTCAAAAAAGTCGATGCGTTATTGGTCCCAGGTGGATTCGGATCGCGTGGAATCGAAGGCAAGATTGCGGCCGCACGCTACGCATTGGATAAAAAGACACCTTATCTGGGTTTGTGTTTAGGGTTGCAAGTCGCTGTTATTGCAGCTTGTCGCAAAGCAGGCCTAGAAGACGCCAACAGTACGGAATTTGATCCACGGACCAGGAACGACGTTGTGTATATCATGGAAGGCCAAGCCGGTAAAGAATCTACAGGTGGCACATTGCGATTAGGGGACTACCCAGCCAAACTAGTCAAAGATTCATTGGCATCACAGGTTTATGGTGATACTAAAATTATCGAACGCCATCGCCACAGATATGAAGTTAACCAGAAATTTACAGACGACATCATAAAAGGTGGTTTGGTCATCAGTGGCACATCACCAAATGGTAAATTAGTAGAATTCGTTGAAGCTCCCAATCGTAAATTCTTTATCGCTACTCAGGCTCATCCCGAATTCAAATCTCGTCCAACCAAGCCACATCCATTATTCGTTGGTTTGATCAAAGCAGCCGTGTCTAAATAGCATAATTTGCTATACTAAAGAGTAATGGAACAAGTTTCAAATATAATCCAAAAATCCGTCAAACAGTTGTTTGATATTGATGTTGATGTTCAATTAACTCGCCCAGATGCGCAATTTGGAGATTTTTCAACCAATGTCGCTATGCAACTGGCTAAACAGTTGGGTAAAAATCCTCGAGAAATTGCTGATAAATTAGTTGCTGGATTGCAACACTCCAGTGAGTTTGGTGCGGTATCAGTAGCTGGCCCAGGTTTCATTAATTTGACCGTCAAAGACATGATTTTAACGGCTGAATTACAAAAAATTATTGATAGTCCATCTGAATATGGCAAGCCAACTACATACGCTGGCAAAGTTGTAATAACCGAGTATTCCGACCCAAATCCATTCAAAGTTCTACATGTCGGTCACCTATACACGAGTGTTATCGGTGATGCGATTTCAAACCTGATTGAAAACGCTGGAGGTGAAGTTCACCGAGTTAATTACGGCGGTGACGTAGGGTTACATGTTGCCAAGACATTATGGGCGATGGTACGTGAATTCGGCGGTGAAAATATCGACAAGTTATCTGAGATTAAAAGTACAGAATTGATCGAGTTTATCGCTAAATGTTACGTTGATGGCACGCGGTCGTACGAAGACGATGAATCTGCTAAATTAGAGATTACGGCGCTGAACAAAAAAGTTTACCAGATACATACCGACAATGACCACGAATCGCCACTAGCGCAGATTTATTGGACTTGCCGCCAGGCTAGTTACGATTATTTTGATGGTTTCTATGCACGAATCGGCGTCAAATTCGAAAAATACTATCCTGAAAGTGAAATCGCGGGGGTTGGCCTAGCAAAAGTATTAGAACAAAAAGAACGTGGCGTCTATGCCGACAGCGACGGGGCAGTGGTATTCGTCGGTGAACCTTATGGATTGCACACCAGAGTATTTGTGAACAAAGAAGGCCTGCCAACATATGAAGCCAAAGAAGTCGGCGTGGCTATCAAAAAATGGGCCGATTATCATTTCGACCAGTCGATTATAATAACCGGCAACGACATTATTGAATATATGAAAGTTGTTCTAAAAAGCATTGAACAATTCCAACCTGAATTATCATCAAATACTCGGCACATCACTCACGGCAATGTTAAATTAGTCGGTGGTGTCAAAATGAGTAGCCGCAAAGGTAATTTCCTGCGCGCAACCGATGTTTTGGACATGGTTGCTGATGCTAACGAGGCAGCGCAGGGTAATCGCGACGAAGCTCCGATAATGGGTGCGATTAAATATGCTTTTTTAAAATTCAAAATCGGTGCCGACAGCTCATTCGATCCTAACGAATCCGTCAGTATCCATGGCAACAGTGGCCCATACCTGCAATATGCATTGGCGCGAGCAAAATCGGTTGTGAGCAAATCTGATATGGGTAGTACACCAGTTGACCCAACAACTAGCGATTATTCGATTCATGAAAGAAGTCTATTGTTCAAACTAACGCAGTATACAGACGTTATCCAACAGGCGACTGATGAATTATTGCCACATATTCTGTGTACATATCTGTATGAATTGGCCCAAGTGTTTAATCGATTTTATGAGAACAGTCAAATCGTTGGCGATAATCGAGAAACAATCAGGGTCAAACTGGTTGAGGCGTATGTGGCGGTTCTAGGCAATGGTTTAACGGTGCTAGGTGTCCCAACACCAGAAAGAATGTAATTCGCTAAATAGCGAGGAAGGTGAATATGAAACAGAAAATAAACCCAAAAAAGATTTTAGGAGCAGGTGAATCACAATTAAAAAACTTTTTGAACTTTATCCGTACCCAAGGTGTCATCGGTTTGGCAGTAGGGTTGGTGTTAGGTGGCGCGGTAGGTGTCGTTGTGAAATCATTGGTTGATAATATCGTTATGCCGCCACTAGGCATGATACTGGGATCGACAGAGGGTATCAAGGGCCTGTCAGTTGTGATTGGCAATACGTCCGAAGGGGCACCGGCAGTCTTACGCTATGGCATATTCGTAAACGATTTTATTAATTTTCTAGTTATAGCGCTAGTCATATACCTGTTAATTAGTTTATTCAAAGTCGATAAACTGGACGTAAAGAAATAATTTATGGATAAAAAACTAGCTAATATCCGACCGGATCGTGTTCTGTGGTTGGATCTAGAAATGACGGGGTTAGATCCGAACAAAGATCTGATTTTGGAAGTCGCTGCAATTGTAACTGATTGGAATTTTACAGAGGTTGCTAGTTATCAGGGGATAGTAAAAAATAAAGAGTTGCCGTTGAAAAAACGCATCAAAGCCAACGCTGTTTTTTGGGATGCTAACCCCGATTCGCGCGATGGGTTGATGTCACAGAATCAGCACGGCAAATCTCTGTCGCAGATTCAAACCGAGATATTAGACCTAATTGCCAAAAACTTTACCGACGGTGTGCCGGTTTTATTGGCTGGTAATTCAATCCACATTGATCGGCAATTCATCAAATCTTATTGGCCAAAGTTTGATGCCAAATTACATTATAGAATGTTGGATGTTAGCGCCTGGAAAGTCGTTTTCGACGGCAAATTCGGCATAAAGTTTGCCAAACCAGATGCTCATCGGGCACTGGACGACATTCGTGGCAGTATTATCGAGTTACAGTATTACCTGGCAAAACTACAGTAAGTGCTACAATTGGTATATGGCATTGGAGATAAAAAAGGCTCACCTAAAAAGGCGAGTCTGGTGGGCATCTATAGGGTTATTGGCTGTAGTCACAGCTAGTGTTTTCACATCCTGGTTGTTGTACCAGAAATTGACGGCTCCAGCTATCGTTGATATCCCGGTGGTTGTAGTCAAACTACCCGAAACTCAAAAAATATCTTCAAACGTATTATTCCTAGGCAATACGTATTGGGGACGTTATATAAACGATTGGTCGATGGCCAGTTCGTTGCAGTATGCGTATCCTTTTTCACGCCTAGGCGAGTTTGATCGTGCCAAATATGACGCTTGGATAACTGGGTTAGAATGTCCGACTGTTACTGGCGTCCAGGTGTCTTCATCTGTAGAAGACGACACATTGCAATTTAATTGTTCACCTAGCTATCTGCCCGAAGCCGCCAAATGGTTCACGGCATTTACATTGGCTAATAATCATACGGATAATCAGGGCGAGGAAGGTTTTGTCGAGACAAAATTACATCTGGACGAGAACGGTATACAGTATTTTGGTCATTACGAACCCAGGTCAACTGGCGATAATTGCGAGATTATCAGTTTGCCTGTAACTGTAACCAAAGATGACGGGGCAGTATCAAAAGGTAGCCTGCCGGTTGCTATGTGTGGCTATCATGGGGTTTTCCGTATACCAGATGCTGATGCAGTTGCCGAAATGGCTCAGTACAGCCCATATATGCCAGTAATTGCCATGCCTCACATGGGTGCCGAATACAAATCCGAAGCCGACAGTATTAAAACCGATTTTTATCGCAGTTTGATTGATGGCGGTGCCGATATGGTTATTGGTGACCATCCACATTGGATTCAGAACTCAGAAAGCTATAATGGCCATCTGATTGTTTATTCAATGGGTAATTTCCTGTTTGATCAACAATATAATACTGAAGTAACCAGGTCGGCGGGTATAAATGTAGTCATGAATACTAATGGGGGAGAGGCTAGCGACCTGGATGCGTGGCTGGCATTGGGACCTAGCTGTTCTGTATTCAAAGACACTTGTCTCAGTGAGATAAAATCTCAAGGCTTAACAAAACTAAATATCAATTATCAATTCGGAGTTGTCGGCACCAATGATAGCGATAGGATAGTCAAACCTGCTACTCCAGATCAACAAGCATCAATATTACAGCGTCTGAATTGGCAATCAACAATAACCGGTTTGCGTCCACCATACGCTAGCTTGTAGAATAGATATATGACACACAAAGAAATAGAAGAATACATTCTCAGCTTTCCAAACACTTGGTTGGATTTCCCATTTGGCGAATCTACTTCAGTCTACAAAATCGGTCATTCTAGTGACGGCGAAGGTAAAATGTTTGCATTGATAGCCGAAGGCAGCAAACCGCTAAGGATTAGTCTAAAATGCGACCCACTGCTAGCCGAAAAACTACGTGAAGATTACGAAACAGTCCTGCCAGGATACCATCTGAATAAAAAACATTGGAACACGGTTATTTGCACCGGCCAAGTCCCAGACGATGAATTAAAAAGCATGATTTCTATCAGTTACAACCTAGTTAACGATACTAAATAATCTAGCCGTTAGCGGCGTTAAAATCAGCAAATTGTTTTTGAGTTGGTTCTAGATTTTTGTATGCGCCATCTAGGAACGTCTTTAATTCTTCGTTAGATGTTGATTTGTAGATTTGATTCATGAGGGTTAGAACTTTGTCGATCTGATATGACATTTCTCGGGCGTAAGTACGGTCGTAAATGGCATTCAATCTGGCATCTTCTAATGCTGCCAATGTAGCGTCGCCAGATTCAGCGCTGGTAGTACCGGCGCTCAGGGCGTCAATCGTAATCTTGGAATTTGCCAGTATCGGTGTGATATCGCGGATAGTATTAGTCAGGTAAATCTTTATATTGCCATTAAAAGTCCGTAGTTGGCTGTTTTTAATCTTGGGGATGGCGTTTTCGACTATGGCCTGGGTAGTTAATAGTCGCGCTGCTAATTGTTCGGTTTGGTCGACTTTGTTAAATAAACTAGAAATACCTGCAATCAACATTATTAGAACTGCCAGGGCACCGAGACCGCCAATAATCAACATCTTTTTATTAGAAAAGATCGTCTTTTTAGCCATCTGCGGAGCAATCTGATTCAGATAGTCCAGTGGCGCTTGAGGTGTTTCGGGATTCATACTACTGTTATTTAAGCATAATCAGCACAGATATTAAAGTACCTATCTATTTTGTGATATGGCCTAACAGAGGTATAATGACGTTATGCAAGATGCCAAAGAGGAAGTGCGAGCCAGGCTGAATATAGAAGACGTTATTGGCGAATACGTTCAGCTTAAACGTGCAGGGCGAAACTTCCGAGGTATCAGTCCATTTACGGCCGAAAAAACACCCAGTTTCTATGTCAGCCCTGACAAACATATTTGGCACGATTTTTCTTCTAATAAGGGTGGTGACGTATTCACGTTTGTTATGGAAGTCGAGGGTATCGATTTTCGCGCCAGTTTGGAATTATTGGCTCGCAAAGCCGGTGTTGATCTGACAGTTTATGACACCAAAGGCAGTCAAGAAATCGCCAGCCGTAAAAAAAGGCTGATTTTAGCCCATGACCTAGCCGCAAATTACTACCAGCAAAGTTTGGTCCAGAATCAACATGCGATGGAATATGTTTTTGGCAAACGTGGCCTCAGCAAGCAAATTGTCCAAGATTTCAAGATTGGTTACGCACCAGACAGCGGTAACGCATTGGTCCAATTCCTGACTAAAAAAGGCTTTACCGCTCAGGAATTATCCCAGGCAGGATTAGTTAATCGTTTTGGCGGCGATTTATTCCGTGGACGCATGATGGTGTCGTTGATGGATGGCACGGGGCAGGTGATTGGGTTTACTGGTCGGATAATTAACGATGATCCCAATGCTCCAAAATATCTGAACACTCCGCAAACTCTGTTGTATGACAAAGGTCGTCACGTTTTTGGGTTGTCACAGGCCAAAGAATCCATTAGAGTAGGCGACTACGCAGTGGTAGTCGAAGGTAATCTGGATGTTATTAGTAGCCATCAAGTTGATATCAATCAAGTCGTCGCCACAGCCGGTACTGCCATGACCGAACATCACCTGCGCGCATTAGTGCGATTGTCTAATCATATTCGTCTAGCTTTTGATGGCGACAAGGCTGGATTGGCCGCAACCGAACGAGCGATCCCGATTGCACAGAATGTCGGTGTCGAATTATCGATAATTAGTTTGCCCGACGGAGCCAAAGATCCTGATGAATTGATCAAACAAGACCCAAAACTGTGGCAGAAAGCAATCGACAGCGCCGTTCCGGCAATCGATTGGGTTATCAAACAGTATTCGTTGCGCGAAGATCTACAATCTGCTGCTGGCAAACGCCGATTTACAACCGCAGCCTTAGACGTAGTTCGAATGTTGGCTGACCCCGTCGAACAAGAACATTACATCGGCAAAATCGCCAAATACAGCGAATCTTCCATAGAAGCATTAAAGGATAAATTAGACAGCGCACTGTCTGCGCCGTCCAAAAGCTATAAAACCGCTGTTGTCCAGACCATAACCACCCAAGACCCAGCTTCGTACCAAGACAATCTACTGGCACTGGCTTTGATTGATGGCGCAACTCACGACTTGTTTAGAACTGTTGACCCAGAGGCTTTCTTTGGCGAAGACAGGCAGTCAGTTGTTAAATACCTGGCCGAATATGGGGGCAAATTGGTCAAAGACACGCCCTCACAGTTGCAAAATCACGATACCTATGTAAAAATACTATTATTAAGGGCCGACGCTCGTTACGCTGATTGGAATGACCAAGACCGTTATTTCGAAGCAGCTCGATTGCTCCGCCAAGTTGTAGAAGGGCAAAAACAAAGACAAAAAGATCATCTGACCGAACAACTGCGTGATGCAGAAAATTCGGGTGATGATGTGCGCGCAGGTGAAATCAGAGGCAAGCTAAACCAAATTATAAAGGAGATTCAAAGTGGTAAAAGATAAAATTGTTATTGACGATGCAATCGAAGAAGTAACCCTAGAAGATATCGAAGCGCTAGATCCAGCGCTACTAGAAGAAATTGCCGGCCCACTAGTCGGTATTGATGAGCCAGATCTAGCCGATCTAGAAGATGAAGAAGAAGACGACGAAGAAACTTTGAACAAAGGTCAATATTTTGACGATGCCAGCGATGACAGCGTCCGATTATACCTACGCGAAATCGGTAAAATCCCACTATTAAATTCCGAAGACGAATTAGAATTGGCGCAACGTGTCGTAGCAGGGGACAAAAAGGCAAAGGACAAAATGGCCGAAGCCAATATGCGCCTAGTTGTGTCTATTGCCAAACGCTACAGTGGTCGCGGGCTAGATTTCCTAGATTTGATACAAGAAGGTAATACCGGTTTATTGCGCGCCGTTGAAAAATTTGACCCAGACAAGGGTTTCAAATTCTCGACATACGCGACTTGGTGGATTCGCCAGGCGATTACACGTGCTATTGCCGATCAGGCCCGCACAATTCGTATCCCGGTCCACATGGTTGAAACCATCAACAAATTGCTACGTACTCAACGTCGCATGACCCAAGAATTGAACCGCGAACCAACCATCGAAGAATTGGCCAAAGAATTAGAAATGGAACCATCAAAGGTTGAATACGTTATCAAAATCAAACAAGATATCACATCACTAGATGCTGGTGTCGGCCGTGATGGTGAAGACGAAGATTCAGTATTGGGTGATTTTATTGAAGACGGCGACAGCGTAACACCTGAAGAATCTGCTACTTCACAATTATTGAAAGAACAGGTTCAATCAGTGCTATCATCACTATCTGATCGTGAACAAAAAATCGTCAAAATGCGATTCGGTCTAGAAAACGGCAAAAGCCATACACTAGAAGAAGTCGGCCGCGAATTCGCAGTCACTCGCGAACGTATCCGCCAAATCGAAGCCAAGGCACTAGCAAAACTTCGCAAACACAAAGATGCGAAAAAACTGCACGAATATCTAGGTTAATAGGCTAAGAAGCAAAATCAGTTTCCAGAAGCATTGCATCGATATTTCGGTGCAATTTTTCTAGGTCACCATCATTGATGATGTAATGATCGGCAATCGCAATTGGTCCGCCTTTTTCCAATTCTTCAATTTCGGACCAGTCGCGTTGGTCGACTTCGTATTGAGATAGGGGACGGACTGGGCGGTTGGTTAGGCGATGATGGCGTAGTTTTTTAGGGGTTACGACTGCTACTACTGTTATTTCACCAGCAAATTCGTGTTTCAATGTTTTATATTCGGTCCACGAATACAACCCATCGGCCACGATACGATGTTGGCCGGCGTTGATCAGGTCGTGGATTTGTTTGATAATCCTTTGAGCAACAAAATCATTGCCTTCTTTGGCCCGTAATTCTTCACGGAAAGGCTGTTCGTTCTCTTGGGTATGTTCTAGGCCCGCTGCTGTCATGGCGTCTAATACGACACCGCCAAAGTAAACTTTGGGGTAGCCTTTCCCAACGATGTAATCAGTAGCCGTGCTTTTACCCGACCCAGTCAGGCCGACGAATGCGATTATTTTGACGTTGTGGTTATGTATCATATGCCTACCTTGTTATAGATTAATGTGAGTTGCCACGATGCGTGGTGTGGCGACGAGAGTTGGCCATGCCACCGCTACCTTTGTCGTAGTGGGCGTTACTGGTATCTGGTTGGTTTATTCGTTCGGTGACCGTGCCGTAGCCTGGTTGTGATTTGGCGCTCTCATTAAAGATTGCATCTTTTGGTTGTGATTGGTAGCCATTAGAGACAGGGGGTATGAAATCTGGGGTAGGGGTTGATTCGGGTTGTTTGAACACAGGCGCAGGTTCAGGCTTATCTATAACTGGCACGTATGGGCCTTCATGGACAGTGCCGACTAATGGGATACGTCGAGGCCCATAAGTTATGAATGGTTCGGGCTCGGGGTTAGGCTGGGTGCCAGGAGTTGGTTCTGGCTCTGGGCCAGGTTCTGGTTCTTTTTTGCGACGTTTGAACACAGGTATTAATATAGGGATAATAACTATCTCTGTAGATTTGTCGCCATTTTCATCTGTTACTTCTCGTGACGATTCGATAACAAATCGGACAAATCGATCACTTTTTAGACCATCTAGTACTTCTTTTGCTTCAGGCGATAACGTTTCGGGGTGTGTGTTATATTTGCCGATCAATTCTACTGTCGTCATGTTCAAAGATTCAGCCATTTTATCGATTGCTTCGGCTTGTGCGTCGTCGCGGACTTCAATGCCTTTTTCGACAACTGTTACGTCTGCAAGTTTTTGCGCTTCTGCTGCACCTATTTTTTGAGTTAGAGCTTCGGCTAGTAGGTCATCTCCGGCATGCCCGCGTTTGTCGGCCAGGCGGACGTTTTCAATGTCATTTCTACCAAGACCACTACCATCTCCCTTTGAGATAGCTTCGTCAGACGCATGACCAATAACGGAGATTTTATTAATAGTGAATCCGTTTGCCTGTAATGCAATGATTTGGTCGGCAACACCTGGTATCATGTCTAGGCCGTTTATTTCTAGAGCAGCAGGGTCTGCATCAAATAGGCGAGCATATTTCATTAATTGTACTTCGGTCTCAATGACTTTTTGCTCTGTTAGTGATTCGGCGACATTATCTTCGCCTGTTGGGATGCTGACACCAAACCCAGGGATTGTTTCGGGTCCGGGTTTTATATCATGTAGGCCAACATTTACCTTTGTTGAGTCATTATTTTCTAGCTCACTTTTAACGCCTTTTTCGTTGGCCGCAATTGTCGCACCAGCACTGAACATCATGGTTAATGTTATGGCTAAGGCAGCAATCTTTTTTTTGAACGCCGACCACTCTTTTTTATCTTCTTCTGGAGAGAGTGGGGCTGTGGTTGAATCGGGATCGTTTTCCATATTTTTGTAAGGTTCCTTGATGTTTTTATTTTTGTTGAATTATTTGTATCGATACTATCACACTTTAGCTTATCTGTCAATTAGCGCTTAAGCTTTAATCTGTTAGCTATTGAGCGGGGAATTGCGGTATACTGGTGATATGACAAAAAGGTTGGCAGTTATTGACGGAAAATCGGTTTTTTACCGCGGTTATTATGCGATGCCAAATCTGGCGCTAGGCGACGGCACGCCAACTGGCGGTGTGTTTGGCTTTGCATCACTGGCAATTGAATTGATCAAAAAACTAGAACCTGACTATGTGGCCGTGGCGTGGGACAAACAGGGGACTAATATTCGCAAACGCAAAGAGATTTATCCAGAATATAAAGCCGGCCGCAAAAAAGCTCCAGATGATTTTTACGCCCAGATTCCGATATTGCACGAATTGTTGGGAGCGTTTGGTTGGCCGTTGTATGAATTGGACGATTACGAGGCCGATGATATATTGGGTGCGTTTGCTAAACAGGCGGCCGCCAAAGGTGTTGAAACTTGTTTGATAACTAGCGATTTAGACGCATTACAGATTGTCGGGCCGATGGTAAAAGTTTATGCACTGAAGAATGGATTGGCGAATTTAGAAGAGTTCGATGTCGAATACTTTGAACAAAAATATGATATCAACGTCGAACAGTTTCTGGATCTAAAATCGCTAAAAGGCGATGCGTCTGATAATCTACCAGGTGTTGCCGGGGTTGGCGAGAAAACAGCGACTAGTTTGTTACAAGAATTCGGGACGCTGGACGGGGTTTATGCCAATCTAGATAAAATCAAACCAACTGTCGCCAAAAAGCTAGCTGATGGTAAGGAGATGGCATATATGAGCCACGAAGTCGGGCGAATCTGGGATGAGGCGCCGGTAGAATTGGATTGGGACGTGGCTGATATTAATGATATTGATCTGAACAAGGTTGCGGCGATATTACAGCGATTGGAATTTGCCTCACTGGTCAGGCGTTTGCCAAAACATATGAGCATTCACGGCATTGAAACGCCAATTACTATTGCTGCGCAGTCCGAAACAAAGTTATTGAATGAAGTTAAATGGCCGGAAACTTTAGCAATAAATGGCCCGGTAGTAATGTATATTGATGGTGATGTATTGTGGTTGTCATTAGATGACAAGGCATTGATGCATGCTGATATTAAAACTTTGGACAAAAGTGTTTGGCGCGTATTAGAACTAGCGACTGTTATTGGGTATGATACTAAAATTTTATATCATCAGCTGGCAGCGCAAGGTGTATTCGTGCGTTTTGACGAATTACATGACATTAACCAGGCCTCGTTCCTAATTAATCCATTGCGCCGTGATAGGTCATTGACTGGGCTGACTGGTGGCGAGATTATTGATAGCCCACAGACGAATATAACTGCGATTTGGCAGATTTACCATCAGCAGATTGCTGCGTTTGAAGCTGACCCAAAAATAGCGCGGATTGCACGCGAGTTTGATTTCCCGCTAACTTATATTCTGTTTGAAATGGAGCATAAGGGTATCAAAATCGACCCAGTCATTTTAAAGAAAATGAGCATGGAGTTTGCAGATGAATACATCGATCTAGAACAACAAATTTATACAATGGTTGGGCATGAGTTTAATATCGCCAGCCCATTGCAGTTATCTGAAGTGTTATTTACCAAATTGCAATTACCAACGGCGGGGATTAAAAAAGGTAAAACGGGGTATAGTACCGGCCAAAAAGAATTGGACAAACTGCGCGGCCAGCATCCAATCGTCGAATTGATTGAAAAAACCCGAGAAATCGCAAAGTTGAAAAACACCTATGTTGATGCGTTGCCGCGACTTATGGATGAGAATTACCGCATTCACACGACTTTTAATCAAGATGTTGTTAGTTCCGGGCGCCTCAGCAGTACGAATCCAAATCTGCAAAATATTCCAATTCGTTCCGACCTGGGCCGGCAGATTCGTAGTGCGTTCGTACCCGAAAAGGGGAATGCGTTTGTTAGCGCCGATTATTCGCAGTTTGAATTGCGATTGGCTGCCGTGTTGGCGGGTGACCAGGACATGATAGATGATTTTGACCGTGATATTGATATCCATACCAAAACAGCGGCCGATGCATATGGCGTACCAATAGAGTCCGTTACCAAAGATCAGCGCCGTAATGCCAAAGTGATTAATTTTGGTGTGTTATACGGCATGAGCCCACAGGGGCTGAGCGCGGCGACAGATATGAGTTTCATTGAGGCAAAGAAATTCATTGACCAATATTTTGAAGTCCGTAAACCTATCCGTAAATATATCAATGATACGTTGAACAAAGCGCGCACTGATGGGTATGTCGAAACGTATTTCGGCCGACGCCGACCAACGCCAGATGTCCTCAGCAGTAATTTCATGGTGCGTTCAGGTGCTGAACGAGCCGCAGCCAATATGCCGATACAGGGTACAGAAGCCGATTTAATGAAACTAGCAATGATAGAATTGGACAAACGCCTAGGTAGCCTAGGTGACCAGATATTGCAGGTCCACGACAGTATATTGATTGAATGCCCGGTTGCAAATGTTGATAAGGTATCAGATCTGTTACGTGAAACACTAGAAGGCATCGCCCCAGAATTGGCTGTGAAATTAAAAGTTGACGTCAGTATCGGTTCTTGTTGGGAAGGTATGTAGTTGACTTTACACCGTAAGAATACTATAATATAGCTATGGTGAGTTATAAAAACACTAAAATTATCCCAATTGCGTTGATACTAATTATCATTGCGATTGCTATTGCCGGGTTGGTGTCATTGGCGCGAGCGGTCTTTTTCTCGACCAGTACCGATACTACTATGTCCCAGGCTGATATTGCCAAAGAAGCATTGCTAAGCTCGGACCCAGAACATCAAGTCATATTGACGGTTCGTGGCCCACTAGTTGCGGATGAGGCATTCCGTTCATATCAGATCAAGATTAATGCTGGTGCCCGTCAGGTCACTACTTATTCAGGTTATGCCAATAATCAGACTGACAAGATATCATTGGGCAATAATATCAAAGCTTACGAACAATTCGTTTTTGCTCTGTACAAGGCCAATTTAGTCAAAGGCACAGAATTAACGGGTGACAAAAATGACCTACGAGGTGTCTGTGCGTCGGGATATGTATATAATTTTGAAGTTTTTGCCCACGACAAAGATACTAAGCAATTATGGACTTCGACTTGTTCAGGGTCCAAAGGTTCATTGGATGCTAGTCTAGATCAGTTGATGAGTTTGTTCACCGCACAAATCCCTGAATCAGAAAATCTTATCAGCCAAATCTGGTAATCGGACTAAAATGCCAGAATTGCCCGAAGTCGAAACCGTAAAGCGCGGGTTAAATAAATTGATTATCGGTAGGGCAGTAGTCTCTGCTAATTCTGATAACCCAAGGTCTTTTCCTAATAGCCCTGCTGACGTGCAGGCTTTTTTGGTTGGCGCATCGGTCACGGCCGTTCGTCGCCGTGCAAAGGTGTTGATGATAGACCTGTCATCTGGTTATACGCTGGTCGTGCATTTGAAAATGACTGGGCAATTGGTTTTCGTTGAAGATTTTTCGCGGTTCGGGGCGGGTCATCCTAATGATAGTTTGATTGGCAATTTACCCGATAAATCGACGCGCGTTACGATTGAGTTTAGTGATGGTTCGCACCTGTATTTTAACGATCAGCGTAAATTCGGATGGGTCAGGTTGATGCCGACAGTTGAAGTTCCGAATATTGATTTTATGAAACGCGTTGGTCCAGAACCATTAGAGGCTGACTTTACCGCTGCTCAGTTCGCTGACAGATTCAAACGACGCGCTAGGACGACTATAAAGGCCGCATTGCTAGACCAATCGGTTATTGCAGGAGTTGGCAATATTTACGCTGACGAGTCATTGTGGGGTGCTAAAACACACCCCAGTCGATTAGTTGGCTCGATTACTAACGCTGAATTCAAAAAATTATATACCGAAGTCCGTGCAGTTATGAATCTATCGATTGATAAAGGCGGTTCTACTAACCGAAATTATGTTAATGCCGAAGGTAAAAAGGGTAGTTATATGGATTTTGCCCGAGTGTTTAGGCGTGAGGGCTTGGAATGTCCACGATGTGGTACCGAGATTGTCAAAATTCGTGTGGCCGGCCGTGGCACGCACGTATGTCCAGCCTGCCAGGTGGACAAGTAGATTATAGATTTTAGATTTTGGATTATAGTATAGTTGCAAAATTTCAAATCTCAAGAATCGCCTTAGTACGGTGTGATTAGGCGTTTGCAGTTTGTGATTCTTCTAAAATCTAAAATCCACTCAGCGTTATCCTGTTATAATAGTAATTAATGATAACGCTACTAATTGGGGAGAATTCATTTGAAATCGAGCGGGCACTGGGTGAAATTGCCAGTGGTTTTGATGGTAATGTTGAAAAGATTGATGGTGGGGCATTACAGCTAAAGAATTTACCAGATATATTGATGGGCGTTAGTCTGTTCGCCACAGCGCGAGTTGTTGTTATTCGCGGTTTGGTCCAGAACAAATCGGTTTGGCCGGTGTTTGGTAGTTGGCTAGACAAGGTATCCGATGACATCCATCTGGTGTTGGTAGAACCGAAACCTGACAAACGCACAGTCACTTTCAAAGCGTTAAAAAATGCCGCGACTATACGCGAATTACAGCCTTTTTCAGATCGTGACGTGGTCAGCGTTGAAAAATGGGTAAGCGCTGAGGCTAACAAGATGGGCCTAGCCATGGATAATAAATGTATTCAAGCACTAGTTAACAGGGTGGGTTTCGATCAATGGCAGTTATTTCACGCGCTGCAAAAACTGGCCCTAGTAGACACTGTAACAGTGGAAGTTATTACTGATGTTATTGATCTGAATCCATTTGAAAGCGTATTCAACCTGTTTGAAACAGCGCTGCGTGGTGATAGGGCTCATTTAAAATCCATGCTACGAGTGTTGGAGCAATCCGAAGATGCTTTCAGATTAATAGCATTATTGTCGGCTCAAGTTTTCCAATTAGCGGCGATTTCATCAGCCGAGCGAACAGATAATGTTGCCAAAGATTTTGGCATTCATCCATTCGTGGTGTCCAAACTGTCGTCAGTCGCTAGAAAAGTCGGTGCCAGGGGAGTAAAACGCCTGGTAGATATATTTGTGACGCTAGATGATGATATCAAGGTGTCCAAAGCCGAACCTTGGGTATTGGTTGAGAGCGCATTGCTAAAAGTCGCTAACATATAAAAATGACCCCAGATGGGGCCATTTTATATCTAATCTAGATTATTTTTTTGCAGCTGGTTTTTTAGCTACGGCTTTTTTAGCAGCAGGTTTAGTGGCTGTCTTTGCGGCTACTGGTTTAGCAGCGGTCTTAACGGCAGCTTTTTTGCCAGAGTCTAATTTGGCACCGGCAGCTTTTGCGATTTTGTGTAGTTGTGCTTTTCGGCGGGCGACAGTGTTTTTCTTTAGCAAACCTTTTTTAACAGCGGTGTCTAGTTCGCTTTGAGCGGCGCTTAGCGTTTTGGCACTAGGCTTAGCGATAAAAGCTTTGGTTGCGTCTTTGATTTCGCGTTTAATACCGACGTTTCGTTCACGTCGTTTGATAGTTTGTTTTGCGCGTTTTATAGCGGATTTGATAATTGGCATTTAGTTTCCTTTTACTCTTTAAAATTATAAATACAATCAGTAGGTGATTATAGGGCAAAGTCATCTGTTTGTAAAGAGTAGGTTGGATTTTGTTGACGATACCAAACTA
>Ga0194056_10000009_pt1 | contig 73208 bp, 74 predicted proteins | sample SepL4413m_MetaG_FD_155458 | JGI IMG/M metagenome (GOLD analysis project Ga0194056, IMG submission 155458) | Anoxic zone freshwater microbial communities from boreal shield lake in IISD Experimental Lakes Area, Ontario, Canada - Sep2016-L442-13m | ecosystem: Environmental > Aquatic > Freshwater... | reverse complement strand
GTACTATATATTATTATACCACAATCAATAGAATATACAATACTAACGGCTAATCGCTATTGTAAAAAATAACTATGATCGTCATAATAGTTACCAGATTAGCGTAAGCGATTAGGGAGGCAACATCAAACCAGTCACGTTAAATCGTTTTTGGTATCGTCGTATCTGCATAGCAGCCTTGTTAGTTGCGCTGTCAATCATAGGGTATTATGGTTGGCTATTAGTATCCGGGGTAATCAAATTACCAGGCATACCCATATTGACAATATTACCGCCCGCGGTCGCTAGCGTAACAGTGATTTTCAGCCTGATAATGTGCATATTTACACCTAAAAAAATATTCCTGCCAACGGCTTTCCCAATCTACATGCTATCTCTGGCTTCATCAATAGCATTGATAGCCGATAGTGGTGCAATATCCTCGGTGTTTACGCCATTAGTATCAGTGATGACCATATTTGCTGGTGTATTCGGATTATTAGGCCTACTGCCAATATTGCTAGCAACCATTGGTTATTCAGCTTTTCTGTATATAACAGGTGATTTAACGCCACTAGCGATAGCCGTGATCAGTGGCGGGTTACTATTGCCGCTGATTATTAGCTTTGTCATGTGGCGCCGACAATCCAACCCATCTGACAATAGTCTGACTGGTGATGATACCAGATCATACCGTAATCTGGCCAGTGAGCTTAGCGAGGTTGCCAGCAAATCTGAAGTCGTCATTAACGCCATCGGTGACGGTGTCATAGCCATTGATAATAACGGCATAATCCAACTGATTAACCCCGCCGCTCAAATCGCTATCGGATGGAGCAAACAAGACGCATTAACATTGAATTACAAATCAGTCATTCATCTGGTCAATATGCAAGGCGATGCAATCGAAGGTGCCAACGACCCAATCAGCCAAGCTATCAACACCAATACCGAAGTCCGGACCAGCAATTTAACACTAATGACCAAAAGTGGCAAAAAAGTCATGATTTCATTAGTAGCATCACCAGTCAGTGCCACAGCATCCGGCGTAATTGTCGTATTCCGCGACATTACCAAGGAAAAGGCAGAAGAACGTGAACAAGCCGAATTTATCAGCACCGCCAGCCACGAAATGCGCACCCCCGTAGCTTCAATTGAAGGTTATATGGGCCTAGCATTAAACCCCCAAACGGCCCAAATAGACGATCGAGCCCGTGATTTCATATTAAAAGCCCACGCCGCTGCCGAACACCTAGGTAGGTTATTCCAAGACCTACTGGACGTATCCAAAGCCGATGATGGTCGCATATCCAATAACCCAATCATCGTTGATGTAGTTAGCTTTGTCCAAGATATATTACAAGGCCTAACCCCCAAAGCCACAGAAAAAGGCCTAAAGATAAACTATATCCCAGACACATCACATGGTAACGAACGTACCATCACACCGGCTTATCTGGTCAACCTAGACCGAGACCATATACGTGAAGTTGTAGATAACTTGGTCGAAAATGCCATAAAATACACCCCCAAAGGCACGGTAACAGTTAATGTCACCGGTGATGATGACCATGTGACTATCAGCATCCAGGATAGTGGTATAGGTATACCAGCCGAAGATATGCCACATTTGTTCCAAAAATTCTACCGTGTCGCCAGCAAAGATACCAACGAAATAGGTGGCACCGGCCTAGGGTTATACCTGTCACGCCGTCTGGTTGAAATAATGGGCGGTCGTATCTGGGCCGAAAGTGTCCTCAAATCTGGTAGCACATTCTATGTCCAACTGCCTAGAATGGACAGCCAACAAGCCGCTAATATCGCCGATCAACAACAATTACAGCCACCAAAACAACAAATAGCCGAACAACCCGTAATCGCACCCGAACCAGCCCCCGTAGCCGTAAAACCAGCCAAACAAGTCCCACGCGGTGAAGCGTTGACGCCAGAACAAATCGCGACCTACGTAGCCCAACAACGGGCATTAGCCCAAGAACAAGGTGTAAAACCAGTTGCCAGCCAGCCTGTAGCTAATCAACCAGATGCTCGACCAACATCTATAAAAATACCCGCTAGGGTGGAAGTAAAATAATAAACACAAGAACTATGGTATTTTAAACCATAACTATAGTACAATGGGGGCAATATGACAAAGATAATGCTAGTTGAAGATGACAAGAGCCTACGCGAGATCTACGGCGTACGCTTGCAAGCCGAAGGTTACGAAATCAAATCTGCCGGTGACGGTGAAGAAGCATTGGCTATGGCCATAAAAGAACGCCCAGATCTAATCTTGGCCGATGTTATGATGCCTAAAATCAGTGGCTTTGATATGCTAGATATATTGCGCGCTACCCCTGAAACCAAAGACATCAAAGTCATCATGATGACCGCATTATCCAGCGAAGACCAACGCGCTCGTGGCGAAACACTAGGCGCTAACCGCTACCTGGTCAAATCTCAAGTCGGCATCGAAGACGTCGTCCGAACTATCCATGACGTACTAATCGACGCACCTGTCGCAGCAACACCAGCACCAACCCAATTTGCAGCACCTGCGCCCGCTCAACCAGCGCCTATGCCAACTATACCTCAACAACCAATTGCACCTGTTGCAGAGTCTGTGATGCCGCTAGAGCCAGTCTCAGAACCAATTATGGCCACTGAGCCAATTGATCAACCAGCACCTATGCCCGAACCTGTCATGCAACCAACCATGCCTCAGCCAACAGCACCTTTTTCGACTCCAGCACCAGATTCAATGGTCAACAGTATGAACGAACCGATTCAACCAATCATGGCCGAAACACCTGCTATGCCACCTCAGCCAACGATTGATTATAACCAGACACCTGAACCAGCTATCACCCCAGTCCCAGACGTTGCTACTATGATTAATCAAGAACTCAGTGGCGAACAATCGCAACCACCGGTTGCTCAGTAGATTTTAGATTTTAGATTTTAGATTTTAGAGTCCCATCATTCGATGGGACCAAAGTAAATTACAAAATAGAATGCGATTAGAAACTGAGATTCATACTATAATCCATAATCCATAATCTATAATCTACCCTCATCTCTGTTATAATAGGCGTAATGGAACAATCGCCGAATTTATTGCGCCTCAACAAACACCTAGCCCTATCTATGGGCATTTCTAGACGTGAAGCCGATAATCTGATAGACAAAGGCTCTGTCCGGATAAATGACCAGGCCGCAACACTAGGCGCCCGGTTCAGTGACGGCGATATCATCACTGTTAACGGTCATAAAATCGCCGCTAAAACTGAATACCAATATCTGGTTATGAACAAACCTGTTGGTTACGTCTGCTCGCGCCGCCAACAGGGGGAACATCCGACTATCTACGAATTATTGCCACCCGAGTTTTACAATCTGAAAACAGTTGGACGATTGGACCGCGACAGTAGCGGGATTATCATTTTGTCTAACGACGGTGATTTTACTTATCAAATGACACATCCCAGTTTCAACAAAACCAAGGTTTACAATGTCCGTCTGGAAAACGACCTAGCGCCATTACATCAACAGATGATTAGTGACCACGGTATCACACTAGAAGACGGCGTCAGTAAACTGCAACTGGAACGAATGAACGACACGGACCGCAAATCTTGGGTTGTCACCATGCACGAAGGCCGTAACCGCCAAATCCGCCGAACTTTTGGCTCACTAGGTTACACCGTAGACAAACTGCACCGCACCAATTTTGGCAATTATACTCTAGGTGACCTAAAACCCGGCAAATTCCAGGTTTCGGGTAGATTATAGACTTTGGATTTTAGAAGAATTACAAAATACAATGAGATTTGAGATTGAGATTTATACTATAATCCATAATCTAAAATCTATAATCTACCTTGAAAGCGCTTATGCTCGCAGTGAGTCTGGCTAATTAGTATAATAGTGATGAGTCTATCATTCCCGTATTGGTTGAGTGGTATATTCTGTAACTTAAAAACTAAAGACCAACCCCCTATATGTAACGCTACGCAATACATTTTTAAGGCTTAAAATTTTTAAGCTTTAAAAATGTATTGCTGCCCAGTGATACAAAAAAAGGGAGTTGATAAATATGCCAAACAGTATTTTGCAAGAAGTAATAGTTTTTGAGTCTACATCCAGAACAGAGGCACCACCAGAATACCAAGGAGAAGAAAGCTTTGAAGTCTGGTATGATCTTGACGAATATAACCAGGATATCCAAGAACGATACGGCTGTACTATCACTACCGAACCAGACAAGATATTGGTTTTGTATGCACCAACCAGGTTAGATGACAGTATTCTCGCTACGTTTATCAGTAGTAATCTAAAATGCAAGATTGAAAAATATGACCTAAAGCTTGATCCATCAACGGACCAGCCCCAACCGTCACTTTCAGAATTATTAGCCGACCACATACTATCATTCCAAGAACAATTTGAAACTATAATTGCTATGGTTGATAAGGACAATTTTGACATGGATGATACTTTGCGGAGCATTGAACGTAAAATTTTCAATCACGACCCTGGCATAATAGGATCCTTAGGACGAGGATGGGGGAACAGTATTACTCTTATGGATACGAAAGAATTCGTAAAAGGCGTGCACCGTACTTTTGGAGCCATGTTTATGTAGTCTAGTTTTTAGTTAAAGCCACCCCAGAGGTGGTTTTTTCACGCCCCGTAACGCTTATGCTCGCCTATCTGTTGAATCTCTGTTATAATTAGCATCAATCATGGCTTCAAAACTCCCAACAGTTGCGATTATCGGTCAAGCGAACGTAGGTAAAAGTTCGCTTTTTAACCGTATGTTGCGCACGCAACAGGCGATTGTCGCCCGTGAAGCCGGCACAACCCGTGACAACGTATTGGGTCGCGTCGAATACCACCATCACAGTTTTTGGCTGGTTGATACGGCTGGATTAAAAGACCCTAACGACGATTTTGAAGCCTCAATCCAAGATCAGATTACCGAAGCCGCCGAAGCCGCCGATGTCATATTGGTCGTCGTCGACAGCAGCCAATATGTTTCTGACCAGGACCGTTTGGTCGCCAAAAAAGCATTACGCAGCAAAAAACCCGTAATTCTATTGGCCAACAAATCAGATCTAAAAGAATCTCTGCCCACAGACGAGTTTAAACGCCTAGGAATCAAAGAAATCATCCGAACCAGCGCCGAACACAATCAAGGCATTGCTGACGCTCTGGACGCCATAACAGACCTAATACCAGCCGCCCACGAGTATGTTGCCGACGATATATTGCGCGTTGCGTTGATTGGCCGCCCAAATGTTGGCAAAAGTTATCTGTTTAACACCTTGGCTGGCAAACAACAGGCGATTGTCGCCAATATTGCTGGCACAACCCGCGATGTTAACCGCGTAGCCGTCAAATATGGTGGCCGTGACATCGAATTGCTAGACACCGCCGGTATGCGCAAACCTGGCAAACAAGAGGTAGGAATCGAAAAATTCAGCGTCCTGCGAACCCTGGCTGCCATTGAACAATCTGATATTTGCTTCCTATTAATGGATGTCAACGAACTAAACACCCAATTAGACCAACGAATCGCCGGTATCATCGACGAATCTGGCAAAGGTATGGGCATTGTCATTACCAAATGGGACAGTGTCGAAGGCAAAGACGCCTATACTCGTGATGAATTAGCACCTAAAATCTCCAGGACCTTTGATTTTACGCCTTGGGCACCACTGATATTCACCAGCGCCGTAACTGGACAGAATGTGACCAAATTATTTGACCTAGCCCTAGATATTGATGCTCGTCGCAAACAAACGACCAAAACTCGTGCACTAAACGATTTGTTACAAAAAAGCATCCAACGCCACCCACCAGCAGGGTTGAAAAATACGCATCCAAAACTGCGCTATATCGTCCAAACCGATACAACACCACCTTGGTTCGTCATCTATGGTTCACATCTAAAATTCCTACATTGGAGCTACAAACGCTATCTAGAACGCCAAGTCCGCGAAACTTATAATTACACCGGCACGCCGATCAAATTCAGCTTCCGCGATGAAAACCAAATCAAAGCCAATCGTGAAAAAGAAGCTGCCGAGGCAGCAAAGGCTAACAAGTAGATTACAGATTTTAGATTATAGATTATAGTATAAATCTCAATCTCTAATCGCATTGAATTTTGTAATTCTTCTAAAATCTAAAATCCAAAATCTAAAATCTACTCATACCCTAAGTGCTATAATGATATCAATGAAAATAATCCTCGCCCTAGGCAATCCAGAACCAGACTATAACGGATCCCGACATAACGTCGGATTTGCTGTGTTAAATCAATTAGCAACAGAACTGGGCGCAAAATGGGCTGACAAGTCCAAATTTGACGCCGTAGTCGCCGAAACCGATATTAACGGTGAAAAGTTATTATTAGTAAAACCAACGACATACTACAACGAAACCGGCCTATCCGCCCGCAAAATCACAGATTTTTACAAATCCGACCCCGCAACCGATCTATTAGTATTGCACGACGACATGGCACTGCCATTTGGTATGATTCGCGTCCGCGGACAGGGCGGTGACGCTGGTAATAACGGTATCAAATCACTAAACGACCATATCGGCGTCAATTACGTCCGCATCCGTATAGGCACGTCTAACGACCTGCGCGAACAGATGGATGACACCGCATTCGTGTTAGGCAAATTCAGCGCTGACGAATCAGCTAAACTAGCCGACAACATCATCCCACGCGCTATCGAACTAACCCAACATTTCTGCGCCGGGACACTAGAAAAAACCAGTCATAAAACTTTAGAATAAAAAGAATCCTCCCTGTTACAGGAGGAATAGTGAGATGGCAATCAATGCGGTCGCGCGACTGAGCGCAACGTGCAGTGACCTTTTTGCCATCCCACAACGCAAGTTGTTTAAAAGTTCAGCATGATACTCCTGATTACAGGACTACCAGCCTTCATCGGTTTTTTAGACATTCTAGCTTTACTCAATTTATATCTATAATATAATGCTACCGAAATAGTCACTATGATCATAAATATTGTCGCGGCGAACATGCCTCCCACAACAATATCACCTAGCCAGGTAGCTGAACCCATCAATATATGCTGGTAAAAGCATACCGAGGACAAACAGACTATGGCTAACGATAATATAAATGTCAAAATCCGTGCTGTCTTTTGTAACTGTTGAGCGATTAATAATCTTGCAAATGACCGCCCGAACCAACAAACACTAGCGACCAAGACTACAACCACAAAAACATACTCTGATGCTTTCATGCAATCAACCCCTTTTTCGATGTATCACTCATAAAACAACATGCATAAAATGAGTGTGGTGGTATAATACCATCTTATAAACATAAAATCAATAAATAATTCAAACCACTAAAAAACGCCCGCAGCAAGGGTGGGCATCGCTGTGGGCGTATTTTACCCTTTAACCCACCCGAGGGTAAGTTCGGCGCCTCGAAAATCTCGCAGGCCCGACTTGGTTAAAGGGATTAGTATATATACAATGCTGCTTGGTCGAACCAAAGTTTATAGGGATGGAGGGTAGTCTACCCTAAAAACACATTGCATATACTCTAACTTATAAGTTAGGATAGGGGGTATAAGGTGCTTTTGGTTAATCTCGCAATATAACCAATCAGTCACATATTAGCATACATTTGACATGGTGTCAAGACACTTAGACATAAAATATATGAAAATCAATACAATATCACCCCTAGAGCATAAATTCACCCAGATAATAGAAACTATTGCTGATTGCCCAAAAAGATTATATTTTATCGGGAAACTACCCGAACACCGACGCGTATCTGTTGCAATCGTCGGCACGCGTAAGCCAACAGCGTACGGCAGGGAAGTAACTCATAAAATAGCCTATGATCTAGCGAAACACGGTGTAGTTATAATCAGCGGGCTATCTCTAGGAACAGATGGCATCGCACATCAGGCTGCATTAGAAGCGGGCGGGACCACGATGGCAGTACTGGCCAATGGGGTAGATATCATATATCCGGCAGCGCACAAAAATTTGGCTGATAATATATTAAAATCTGGCGGAGCAATCCTCAGCGAATACGAACCGGGGATAGAGGCGCGCGAATTCAGATTCGTCCACCGTAACCGCATCGTCAGCGGGCTATCGGACGCTATTATCATCACCGAGGCTGCGATTGAAAGCGGTACTATACTGACTGCATCATACGCCCTAGAACAGGGGCGAGAAGTATTCGTCGTGCCCGGCAATATCACCAGCCCGCTATCTGCCGGTTGCAATAAACTAATCAAACAAGGTGCCAACCCGATAACTTGCGCCGAAGATGTCCTAGAAATCATCGCCCCAAACCTATTGAAATCTCAAAACATGTTACCACTAGGGGCAAATGCACTGGAAACCCAGATAATATCCCTGTTACAATCTGGCATCCGCGACGGCGACGAATTACAGGCCCAATCTGGCGCCGACATCAGCGAGTTCTCGCAAACAATCACCATGATGGAAATATCTGGCACCTTGCGCGCACTAGGCGGAAACCAATGGACGCTGCGCTAAACCCCTTATGCTCGCAATAACCAAATTTCATTGTTAGAATACTGATAACTAGCAATCTGTTCAACGAGAGGCGAAATTGTGGTTTCTAGTTAGAAACTTTACAATTTTTGTTAATCTGAAAATAACAGGCATAGCCTTTTTTATATAAATATTCTAGCTACACAAAGGGAGTGGATGTAATTGCACAGTGAAAAAGAGATTAAATCTATCGCAAGACACTTGGGTTTGGGTTACTACACTGCCTTGGTACGAGAATCCTTAAAAATTGATGGCAGTTATCATCGTGGATGTAATGACCTACGTAAAGTTAATTCCCTAAAAGGGGCGATTGAACATTACAACAAAGTTAAAACTGACGCAAAGAGAGATTTACCAACAAAATTGGCAATAAAGAAAGTTTGCCAATTCTGGCCTGAAAGTAATCAGGAAACTATAAAAAAGGACGGTGGATAATATGAACCTAGATAGTTACAAAGGTATCCCAGATACAATAGACAGCTTTGCAGAAAAGCTTGGCGAAGAATACGGGATCGGAAAAATTCCTAGAAAGGAAGTCCACTATTGTTTCATCGTAGACCTAGAAACAATAGACCTAGAATACCAAATGCGATATTTCTTTTTCCCCAAATCATCCCCAAAAGAAAGTGCTGCATTAAATGCGCGAACCCAACAATTACTAAAAGAGGAATGTGCAAAACGTAAAGAGTTCATCAGCATATGGGGGATAAGACATTACCCGTTTTTGCTGATGAATGAAGGTAACCTCCAAATTCTAAATGATGAATTGCTCAAATCAGCAACAGTGAAAATGCACTTTGACATGCTAATGGGGTTTAATGAAGTCAATAGCCCAACATGGTTAAAGGCTGCAAAAGGCTGGGAAGAGAGTAAAGATTAACAATTGTAAAGATCCACAAAAGTCATGACAGTAATGTTGTGGCTTTTTTTAATTCCAAAAAAACTAAACCATAACTGTTATTCCAACAGATTTGACAATACCTAGGTTTACAAACTAGCATAAGTTCAGTAGTATAAGTCATTGCATATGAGTAAGAATCTAGTCATCGTCGAGTCACCAGCCAAAGCCAAAACCATAGAAAAATATCTAGGCGGTGATTTTACTGTACTTTCCAGCGTCGGCCATATCCGTAGTATTATCAAAAAAACCAAAGGCAGCGAACTGCCAATCGACGTCAAAAACGGCTACAAAACCACCTACGAAGTTGACGACGACAAAAAAAAGATTATCACTGGGTTGAAAAAAGCCGTCAAATCAGCCGACACAGTCTGGCTAGCAACCGATGAAGACCGCGAAGGTGAAGCCATTGCTTGGCATCTATGTGAAGTATTAAAACTAGACATTGCAAAAACAAAACGCATCGTCTTCCACGAAATCACCAAAACTGCTATTGAAGATGCTATCAAAAACCCACGGACCATCGACATGGATCTAGTCCAAGCTCAACAAGCGCGCCAAATCTTGGACCGCCTAGTAGGTTTTGAACTGTCACCAGTTGTCTGGCGCAAAGTCCCGGGCGGTAAATCTGCCGGTCGCGTCCAATCTCCAGCTGTGCGGCTACTAGTCGAACGCGAACGCGAAATCGACGGATTCAACGGATCATCTAATTTCAAAGTCACGGCCGTATTTACCCATGGCGGCGATTCTATCAAGGCCGAACTGCCAAACCGATTTGATACCGAGCCACAGGCTCAAGCGTTCCTAGAAAGCCTGCTAGATGCCAAATTAACGGTCTCTAATGTCACCACTAGCCCAGCAACGCGCAATCCAGCCGCGCCTTTCACCACCAGCACATTGCAACAAGACGCCAACAGCCGACTAGGATTCGGCATCAAAGCCACCATGTCCAGCGCTCAGAAATTATATCAAGAGGGTAAAATCACCTATATGCGAACCGATTCGGTCACGCTGAGCGGCCAGGCCATCGCCGCCGCTGCCGACTACATCAAATCTAAATTTGGCGATCAATACAGCACCGTTCGGGCATTCAAAACCAAATCTGCCAGCGCCCAAGAAGCTCACGAAGCCATTCGCCCAACAGATATGGGCCTAGAACGGGGCAGTAGCAACGAATACGACCAAAAACTGTACGACCTAATCCGTCGCCGCACCCTAGCCAGCCAGATGGCACCAGCAAAACTGGAAAAAACAGTTATAACTATTGGCATTACATTGCCAAATTCCAATAGCCAAATTCCAAAAGCCAATTTTGAAGCCAAAGGCGAAGTTATTATATTTGACGGATTTTTGAAAGTTTACGGCGGCAGCAAAACCGAAGCCGAAATCCTGCTATCTGTTGCCACAGGAGACGAACTAGCGCTAAATACTGCAAATGCCCGCCAAGTCTTTGGCCGACCACCAGCCCGCTATAGCGAAGGTAGTCTAGTCAAAAAGCTAGAAGAACTAGGTATCGGCCGCCCATCAACCTATGCAACCATCATTAACACCGTCCAAGTCCGCGGTTATGCCGAAAAAGGCGAGGGCGAGGGCCAACCCCGCGATGTAATCACACTAAATCTAGCCAAGTCCACCATCAAACGCGAAATTATTACTGAAAAAACAGGGGCGGACCGAGGTAAACTAGTCCCAACTGCTGCCGGACAGATAGTTAGTGACTTTTTATGCAATCATTTTGATAAAATCGTCGATTATGGCTTTACTGCATCTGTCGAAACCGGCTTTGACCAGATAGCAACAGGGGCGCTAGCCCGAAACAAGATGTTAGACGGATTTTACATTCCATTCCATAAACTGATCGAACAATCTGGCGGGATCGACCGCAGCACCGTATCCCAAGCCCGTGAAATAGGTATTGATCCCAAGACGAATAAGCCAGTATTGGCACGATTCGGCCGTTTTGGACCGATGTTGCAATTAGGTAGTGGGGCTGAGGACGAAGACAAACCGCAATTTGCCCCAATGCCAGCCGGTCGCAAGATAGAAAATGTGACATTAGAAGAAGCTTTGCATGCATTCAAATTGCCACGTCTAGTAGGCGAAACTGCCGACGGAGACACAATCAAGGCCAATGTCGGCCGTTTTGGCCCATATATCCAGATAGGTAAACTATTCGTCAGTATCAAACCATTTGACCCACATACCATCACACTGGAAGAATCGTTAGAATTATACGCCAACAAACTGAAATCCGAAGCCGAAAAAAACATCGCTGATTTTGGCGACGGTATTAAAGTTCTAAAGGGTAGATTCGGACCATATATCACTGACGGCGCCAAAAACGCTAAGATTCCCAAAGGCACCGAACCAGCTGAAATCACTCACGAACAGGCTATAGAATTGCTAAAATCTGCTCCAGCCAGCAAAAAACGCCACGTTGTCCGCAAAACAACAAAAAAGCGTCGCACCACAAAGAGTAAGTAATTGAAAGTCCTACATAACTATTTACATATAGTGTCTATTTAATGTTATAATGAATTAAGTATACAAAGTACTTGACATTAACAAAACATTCTTTTACAATATAAGTATATCTAAATATTAGTTTATTCCTACGGTGGCAGGAAAAGGAACAAGGATCATGAGCAATACACCAGAAAAAGAACAAAAAATCGATTTACAGGCTAGCGTCAAAGAAATATTGGCCGCTATTGACCAAGAACGCGAACGCGAGATTATTACTCGTCGTTTCGGTTTGTACGACCGCCGCGAAACACTAGAACAAATCGGTGAGCTATTGGGTATTACTCGAGAACGTGTCCGACAACTAGAAAAAGCTATCTTAATCCGCCTAAAAATGGCTGCCGAAAACGGTAAAATCGCTGGTATTGCAGGTGTTGAAAAGACTTTGATCCGAACACTGACTGATCTAGGCCGAACTGCTCGTGTCCAAGACCTAGCTGACGCCCTAATCGGCAAAACTACTGACCAACGCGAACGCGCACACGTCGGTTTCATTGCAGAATTATCTCCAAACCTAACTGTTATCAACGAGAATGATGATTACTACCACAGTGTCAGCATCCGCGAAAACGGCGATGAGAAGAAAATCAAATCCGAAGTCGATGCTATCGTAGCCGTCGTCAAAAAACACGGTGAACCACTAACTATTGATCAATTACACGACAAATTATCTTATGATCACCCAAACTACGTCCGCGGGCTAGCCAGTGTTTCCAAAGCGTTAGCTCACCTAAAAGACAGCTGGGGACTATTAAAATGGCCAACTGTTAACCCTAAAAACATCCGTGACAAAATCTTTGTTGTCTTAGAGGAAAACAAAAAACCAATGCACTTTAGCGAAATCTCTGAATCTATCAAAGATAGTAATTTCAAACGCAAAGACGTCACAACCCAAGCCATCCATAACGAATTAATCAAAGATTCACGATTCGTCCTAATCGGCCGTGGTATCTACGCACTATCTAGTTGGGGATTCAGCCGTGGAACAGTTAGCGATATTATCGCTGATGTGTTAAAAAACGCTGGCGAACCTTTGCACCGCGACGAAATCGTCAAACGTGTACTAGACAGCCGCCAAGTCAAAGAAACCACAATTTTGCTAAACTTACAGAGTAAACCTCAATTCAAACGTGTTGCCAAAGCTACTTATATATTTGAACCAGTTTCAAAATAACAAACATTGTCAAGTCGCCACCAAAGTGAGACAATAAAAGGGTAAATCATGGGTATATTGTTGTCTATCATAAACATCTTGCTACAGTGGTACGTATGGCTACCAATCGTGATAATTCTCGCGTTTTTAACGTGGCGCAATTATCGCAATATTGAAGTCGCACCAGATGTCGACAGCGACCTATTGATACTAGAAATCCCCAAAGCCAATGACAAAAGCGAGCTGGCAGCCGAACAACTATTCGCCAGCCTTCATGGTATCCTGCGCGACAAAGAAGAATTAAAACTTAATAACAACTGCCAAGAACACCTCAGTTTTGAAATTGCATCCGTCAATGGACAGATCCGTTTCTACGTCTATGTACCAAAAACATTGCGTAGTTTCGTCGAAGGCCAGATATATTCTCAATATCCTAGCGTCCAGATACGTGAAGCCGAGGAAGATTACGTCACGCACGAGATTGAGCACAGCGTAGCATATTCGGCCGAGATAACATTATCGGCCAACGAAATGTTACCGATCAAAACCTTCCAAAGCTTTGAAGTCGACCCATTGGCCGGTATTACAGGGGCATTGGCCAAACTAGAATCAACCGGTGAAGAAGTCTGGATACAGATATTAACCAGACCGATTGCTGATAGCTGGCACAAAAACTCTGACCACTGGATCAAAGGTGTTAAAAAAGGTAAATCCGCAGGTATTATTAACGGAGAAAGCCTATCTTGGTTCGGCAAGGCCCTCAGCGCCCTATGGGCACCACCAGATGAAAGCAAAGCCGGTGGAGCAACCAAAGAATTAAGCGAACGTGACAAAACTCGAGTGTCCGAAGCCGAGAAAAAAGCCACCAAATTAGGTTACAAAGTCAAAATCCGCCTGGTCTATATGGGGGAGAGTACTGTCAACGCACGTTTGCGTATGCAGGCAATTGTTGGAACATTCAAACAATACAACAGCACCAATCTAAACGGATTCAAAATGTCAGGCGCCAGTTTCAAAAAAGAAGACCTAGTCGGATACCGCAAACGCCGATTTAACGGTGGTGGTTTCATATTGAATATAGAAGAACTAGCCAGCGTCTACCACTTGCCACACACCAACGTTGAAACACCTAACGTCGTCTGGGCCAGCAGCAAAAACGCTGAACCGCCTTCAAAACTACCGATTATCACTGGCAACACTGCTATTGATGAAAACATCAGCGCATTTGGCATGACCAATTTCCGCGGTGTTAACCACCAATTCGGCATGTTACGATCTGACCGCTCTCGTCACGTCTATATCATCGGTCAAACCGGTGCTGGTAAATCTGGTACATTGGAACTATTCGCTCTCAGCGATATATTCCACGGCCATGGATACGCCATCATTGACCCGCACGGAGATTTCGCCGTCAATAATATGCGATTCATCCCAGGCAGCCGTCTGGACGACGTCGTCTATTTTAACCCTGCCGACACCGCATTCCCAATCGGGTTCAACCCGCTAGAAATCACTGAATACAATAAAAACCAAAAACCTAATATCAGTTCCGAAGTTATCGGCGTTCTAAAACGTATGTTCGGGGAATCTTGGGGACCACGCCTAGAATACATCTTGCGTTACACCATCCTGGCGCTACTAGACCGCCCAACGACAACAATGCTAGACATTACTAGGATGCTAACAGATAAAAAATTCCGATCGGAAACATTAGATTACTGCCAAGACACAGTCGTATTGAATTTCTGGAAATATGAATTTGCCAGCTGGAATGAAAAATTCGTCGCCGAAGCAATCTCACCAGTTCTAAACAAAGTCGGTGCCTTTACCGCCAACCCAATTATCAGGAACATCATCGGTCAACCCAAATCTACATTTAACATCCGCAAAATGATGGACGAAGGCAAAATCCTAATCGTCAATCTATCCAAAGGTCTAATCGGCGAAGACAACGCTTCAATCCTAGGCGCATTCCTAGTCACCAAAATCCAGCTAGCGTCAATGAGCCGTAGCGACATTGAACATGTTGAAGACCGCCGACCTTTCTATCTGTACGTAGACGAATTCCAGAACTTTGCGACCGATTCATTCGCCACGATTCTATCTGAGGCCCGCAAATACGGCCTGAACCTAACTGTGGCCAACCAATACATCAGCCAAATGAGCGAAACCGTTCGTGACGCTGTATTCGGTAACGTCGGTACGGTTATATCTTTCCGCGTCTCGGCTGACGACGCCCCAATCCTGTCTAAACAATTTGAACCGCAATTCGAACCAAACGACCTGTTACAGATGCACAACCGTAATTTCGTAATTAACATGGTTATCAAAGGCGAGAAATCTCCAGCATTCAATGCCTCAACATTGACACTGCCAACTCCACAGATAGACAACACCGGTAAAATTATCGAAAACACCCGACGCAACTACAGCCGTCCTAGGGCCGAAATAGAGGCCGAGATATCCGAAGCCATAAAACCACCAGAAAACCTGCAACGAGTGCCTAAAAACCAGCCTAAATGGCCAATGGGAGGCGAACCAGTCAGCCAACCACAGACCATGCCAGCCGAGCAGAGTAGTGCCCCAAATCCCACCCCTGTTGTAACAGAGGTAGATTCTGAAGCTCCAAAACCAAAACGCAAACGCAACCGCAAACGCAAACCACGTCCCGAAGGTTATCAACCAAGCCCGAACAGCCAACAAACGCCACAACCAGGCGAAACATTCCAAATCAAACACTAATAACTAAACCGGTTATGCTTTGTGACAACAGGTCAGAATGCTAAGATAGTACCAGCTGTTGAGGTGGTTTCACCATCTCTGGCTAGACCTTTGATATCGTAAATCTAAAAAAATAATCTAGGCTCAAGTCTCAAGCCTTGTGAATATATATACGCACCACCCGATTTTTTAAAAAAATATATAAAGGACGTGATGTAATGAACGCAAGTGAAGTAGCACGAGGAACTTTAACTGATGTCAATAAAGTATGGAAAGTAGGTGAATTATGGGATGCCTATCAGGCTGCACCAGAAGGAAGTATTGAAAAACAATATTACGCCAAGATGATTGATAAAGCATTCGAAAAAAGCCTCATTCTACAGCTACTAGAAGAACACAAGATTGCCACGGGAGAAAAGATGACAGTAACTGATTTTGCTGTTTTCTTGGACTATGTTCCAAAATTCAGCAAGGCCTATGAAAGAATAACGGAATTTTTACGCAATGTGACTGAGCGGATAATGAGACAGGCCAAAGACAGAGAAGAGCTTAAAGAGATAGTAGAGAGCATTAAGTCTTTGCGCAAATATAAAATTCGTGGCAATTGGTACTATGGGCCGAAATATGGCAAGCCCATTGTATCCCTGGACAGGTCCTTATCAATAGAACTAAATCCGGATTTGAAACGAATTTATGACGGGAAGATGAAATACCTGCCAAAGTAGTAATTTAGATTTGATGATCAGCAAAGAAACATCTCAGGCAACTGGGGTGTTTTTTATTCCATCAATATCACCATGGACGTCCAGAAAGTACTACCGATATAGAACAGAAATAGAACAGGCCCAAAATGAATATGAATTGATCCAGGCCGGGTCGAACAGCCCAAAATCACATAGAATAATTTGGTCACGAATTTGACCATGAAAAACCAGAATTTAAAAAATATGGAAAACAGCTAAAAACCGACACACAAAACCAAAAGCAGTAGCGACCATAAATCGCATGTACGAAATAGTAGGGCAAGCCCGCAAAACAATACCAAACGAATTGAATTACTAATCACAATTCAAACATAGACGTAACGTCGTACAATATACCTTTTACGACATAGAATATATGTTTAATAGATGAGTTAGCATGCGTCTACTATACTGGCATATCACCACTCTCACTGCTAATAGTAGGGGTGAGTATATATTAACAACCTGCTATTGATACCTGCATTACTATTTCGTAACATTCTATAATCTAAAATCTATAATCCATAATCTACCTGCAATTGTTGTAGACTTTCGTTGTCATTGTCATTGTTTTCCACAGGCTGCTCTATCCTCGCCTAATACGTCGCATTTGCTTTTTTGTTATTTCTATATTTATATATGTTTTTTTATAAATATCTATTCTTTATCAAAAAACGAACAAATTTAGAACACCGGGAGTAGTGGGAGCGAGTAGTGCCTTTTTAAAACCATTACCTATAAAAAGCTTTGCCACTAACACGAACATCTATATAGGCTGGTTTCTTGCCCTGGCTATCAAAGTACTTTACTGCCCTGTCCATATCCTCTATCTGTTCCCCCACTGCCCTGTCTATGGATAGGCTGATTAAATGGTCACCTTCTTGGATTCTAATCTTTAATTCGCGAGTCGTCCCGGCCGGTATTATAGCCTGTGTAACAGTGTATCCTCGATCTTTTGCCAACGCCACAACGCGGCCAACAAAGCCCAAAAATCGTTTACTAACCACTGCTGCACCAGATTGAACGGCGGCACCACTTTCATCTAATATCTGTACTGTCGGCTCATCAAAATAATTATTTTCAAATGAAGCTCCGGCTGAATCAACATAGTATTGTTTGTTATTAATAACCCAACCCGCAACTGGTCGACGTAACTCAACACTGAATCTAGTTTTGCCTATACCAACTGCATTTTTCTGGACAACACTAGCGACTTCGGGCATTTTGTCTATCACATAGGCATCCAAAGCCTTGCTGTCTAATAAAAACGCCAATCGACCAGCCGGATTAGTATCTAGATAATCTTGGATGGCCTTTTCATAACCAGACAGATCAATCGGTTTTAATACCGAGGAATTCACCACGCTAACAGACGCACTAGCCGTGAACTGGTTCACTAGGATAAATAGGATTGCCGACGATGTAATCACAGCCAACAAAACACTGGCTACTTTGCGTCGTTTAATAGTCAAATGATGCGTCTGTGACCGAGGTGAATTGATGCCTGGAGACGCGGCATTAACCAATGTCTGGTTACGCCTAAAACCACCTGATAGATCAGATTTAATAGTGGTACCGTCTGGCGCAAGCCGACGACCAGGTATATTAGACTGTTTTTTTCTAAATAATCGCATATTGTTTATGGTTTATTATACTCGACTTATGGGCTAGTTGTCAGCTGTATCTTATTTAATACTAGAAATCACCATATCGGCAACATCGCGAGCCGCCTCGGGACGAGCAAACGATGCGAACCTTTTCGCCATAGCCTTTGTAGCCGCTGGGTCGTCCAATAGGCCACGTATCACTGGCACAATGATATTTGGGTCATTGACCAGATCTTTCTCGTCTATGACCTTCACGGCGTCCTGCTCGGCGTATACAGCCGCATTCTTGACTTGATGACCACCAGTTAATTGACCATTAGGTACAATAATCGCCGGTCTAGCCAACGCAGCTAGTTCCAATATAGTAGTCGCCCCGGCTCGGGTCACGACGATATCTGCCGCTCCTAGCAACAATGCCATATCTTTGGCAATAAACGGATGCAATTGAAAATCTTTACTATTAGGTGGTACCAATGACCTTAGTTCATCATACTGCCCTGCCCCAGAATTCAAAACCACAGACCCTAGACGCAATATCTCGTCTAGCGCCATAACTACAGCGTCATTAACCCTTTGGGCCCCTAGACCACCACCAGTTATGACAATTAGCGGTTTATCTGTTGCTAGTCCCCACTTCACTCTCGCCTCTGTTCGCTCTCTGTCAGAAAACTCATGGAATTCATCAGACACAGGAATCCCCGTATAGACAGATTTATCAGCAGCGTATGAGTAATATTTCAATGGCGCACCAGTGGCGATTGCCTTGGCCCACCTGCCTAATATCCTATTAGTTAACCCCGGATGAGCATCAGAATCGTGAATAACCAGAGGTATCATCAGTGCTCGCGCAGCAATGCCAATTGGCAAACAGACATAGCCACCTTTGGTGAAAACAACATCGGGTCGCCAAATAACTAATTTGATCAAACTCTGCAAAAACCCGAACAGTACCAAAAATATATCTCGGATATTCAGCATGACTGTTGAAAACCAGAATAGCTGACGCCACATCGAAACATGGCTGTATCGGCGTAATTTTCCAGCCATAATAGTCTGCACTTTTATAGTAGGGTCAACATTGTGAATTATAGATCTAGCCTGAGGTGCAAATTTACGATCACACCAAAATCTAATTTCTGCCGAACTATCGGTTTTCTTAATTTCTCGTAAAACCGCCACGGCTGGAATGACGTGACCGCCCGATCCCCCGCCGCCTATTAGAATCTTCATATTGCGCCTCCTTTAAATTTGACGAAAAAACAGTATAACTAGATAGTTGGAAAACCAAACCTAACGCAGCTGCAATGAAAGCCATGCTGGTACCGCCAAAACTTAGTAATGGCAGTGTTATACCCGTCAATGGTGCTAAACCTATCATTGACGCTACATTTAGCATAACATGCGCAGCTAACCAACCAAACACACCGGCCACTAATAACCTTAGTCGAATATCCGCTAGATTATCCATTATCTTTAATAGCCTGGTCAACAGTGCCGTAAATAATGCCAATATAACTACCAGGCCGACAAACCCGAATGTTTCACCCATAATCGCAAATACCGAGTCATTAATTGCCTCTGGTAAATATCCGGTAGCCTGAACGCTATTACCTACTCCGACACCGAACAACCCACCTGAGCCAATAGCCAATTTTGCATGCTCGACGTGGTAGCTTTCACTGTCACCACTGATTTCCAACGATGAATTATCGCCTTTTAGGAAAGTCATCAATCGCTCAACCCTATGAGGCGCACTAACGATCACAATCACACCAACAACGGCCACTAGACCAGCAATCATCACTCCGTTGCGCAGATTAATCTTGCTAACCAATAACATAGCCAATATGATACCCGCTAGCGCAATACCTGTCCCAAGGTCTTTTTGAACTATAACTATGAAAAACATCGCGACAGCGGTTATCGCGCCCAATGGTATCAAAGTCTCTTTGATATCGTTCTGTTTGTCTTGGCGGGCTTTATTCCCCAGGAACAGGGCTATAAATGCCAACAAAGCAAACTTTAACAACTCGGCCGGCTGAAAACTACCTAGTGCTCCTAGATTAAACCAACGAGTTGCACCCAATGATTCCTGAGCTATCCCTAGATTTGCAACACTTGCAACAGCCAATAACAGACATAAACCTAGTGCCACTAATACTAAACTTCTGGCATATTTCATCACCCATTTAAAAGGTATGAACGCCATTGCCGCAAAAGCCCCTAATGAGACTAACAAACTAACTAATTGTTTAATGAAAAAATAAGTATCCGTATAATCACTGCCATAGGCGTTATTTAGCACATTGGCACGTTGAGGCCCAATCGCATAAATGATTATCAGGCCTAACAACATCAACAAACCCATATACAGAACTACCATATAATCAGGCCTGTGTTTGCGTGACAAAACTAGATCATCAGACTGACTCTTTTCCATCAAAGAACGCGTCAAGGTTTTGACACCATCTGATCTCACTTAAATTCCGCTCCCGGACAATGCCAATAATACTCCGACGAACGCCGCAACGCCGCCAATCACCCAAAAACGCATCGTGACTTTCGTCTCAGGCCAGCCTTTTGCCTCTAGATGATGATGAAATGGAGCTGATATAAAAATCTTGCGTTTGAAAAACTTTTTACTAAAAATCTGGATCAAACTAGAACCTGCTTCGGCCACAAAGACGATACCAATAACAGGTAGTATGAATAATGTCCCAGTCAACATGGCAACAACACCTAATGCCGTACCTAGTGCAAAACTACCAACATCTCCCATAAAGAATCGCGCCGGAAATATATTGAACCACAGATAACTTAGTAGCGCACCAACTACTGTAAAACAAAATCCCGACAGTAATACTTGAGACTGGAATAAAGCAATAATACCAAATGCTCCAAAGCTAATTACTAACAAACCACCAGCTAGCCCATCCAAACCATCACTGATATTGACCGCGTTACTGGTTGCTACAACCACAAAGGCAAACACAGGTATAATCAACCAGCCTAGTTCCAGACCACCTACAAATGGGATATTGATTGACGAGAATCCTAATTTTGCAAAGAAGAACCAGCCCAGCGCCAACCCAACAGCTGTAATCATAGCGAATTTTATACTAGATCGCAGACCCGCAACTCCCCTGCCATCTCCGCGAACATTGATAATATCATCTAATAATCCTACAATCGCACCGCCAATCAATGCAGCCAGTGGCAACCATGTTTGGCCTCGGTCTAGATTAAAACCTAATGTTACTATTGTAATTGCTACAACGAATACAACACCTGCCATAGTTGGGATATGACGCCTGAATTTATCAGCATGCAATTTGTTGAAAACCGTCAAAGCCTGGCCATTAGTTGCAGTCGTGCGCTGCTTCTTCCAAAACTTATATTTATAAGCCAGATACGTATAAATCGGTGTCAGCAACATTGCCAACAAAAACGCTCCGACACTCAATACAAAAGTACTATTTAATTCTTGTGCTATCTGACCAAATGCTTGTAACATATTACCCTATCCTTTCGGTTGTATTTTTAAATAATCTAACATCCAATTCGAAATATCTGTGAAAATCGGCGCGGCGTTGTATGAACCGAACATCGCCTTGTTATCACCTGATACCTGTATCATTATGACATACCTGGAAAGCTCTGCGCTACCACCATAGCCCAAATAAGTACCAATTGTTTCCGTATCGACATAAACTCCGTTCTTTAGAACCTGCGAAGTTCCGGTCTTGCCCCCAATGTAATAACCAGGCTTATCCAGATAACCAAATAATGTAGATCTGACCGTATGGGCCATCTCTCTCATCTGACTAGCTGTCGAATTAGTTATAGGGTTTGATGGCGCGGGAACGCTATTCTCTTTTATATCGCCATTCTTGTCTAAAACGCCGGCCACAACAGTTGGCGTATAATAATTACCACCATTAACCAAAGAACAGAACGCGGATGCTACCTGTACCATAGTTATATCCATACCCTGACCAAATGCCATATTAGAATAACGAACTGCATTACCTTCTGTCTCGGCTGGCGAGATTATTGTTCCGGCTGCTTCATTGGCTAATTCAATCCCCGTTGTGCGACCTAATCTAAATCTATTATGGAAATAATCGTACATTGTTTCCCGGGCTTCTTTGGTTATACTCTTGCCATCACCCAGGCGTTCTAACACGGTGACAAATCCCGTATTCAATGAATAATTCAAAGCTTCTTGAAAAGTAATGATACCTGTATGGCCCAACGAATAATTTGATATCATCCTGTCATCAATCTTCATATAATCAGTATTGTTATAAGTCGAATCTGGCCTGACGACACCTTTGTCTATGCCCGTCGCCATAGTCAAAGTTTTAATATCCGAACCTGGTTCATAAGGCACCGAAACAACCGCATTATTAAAGGCTGACGCATCTTGGACTTGGCTAAATTCAGCCGGTTTATAAGTTGGCAAATTTGCCATTGCCATTACACGGCCGCTTTGCGGATCCATCACTATAACGCTACCGCGATCAACATCGGCAGCTTTTAGACCATCGGCCAAAGCTTGCTCGGCTTTTGATTGGATATTGCGGTCTATACTGAGAACTATATTATCGCCATCAACAGCCGGACGATTAATATTACCATCGCCTATAGTCAATGGAACATCGCTAACATCGGTGACTGATTGCAATAACCCGGCCTTTCCCGTTAACCTGTCATTTAGGCCGCCCTCAACACCGTATTGCCCAACACCTTCAAAATCAACAAAACCTAATGTCTGGGCAGCCAAGCCAACTTCTGGATAAACACGTTGTGACTGCTCTTGAAAACCGACCCCGTTCAAATCTTCGGCTTTTATCTTGTCGGCCTGGACACGAGTTACCTTGGTTGCCAGTACTTGATAACGACTGTCTTTTTTGTCCAACAAAGCCTGCAAATCAGCCCTGGCATTACCACCGGCAACTCGCCTAACAACATCAACAACTTTGCCACTGTCAGTAACTGTTTGCGGGTCAGCGAAAACAGTGTAAACTGTCTGATTCATTACCAATGGCACTGGAGTCGTGCCGTCCAACGCATAAATAAGCCCACGTTTTGGTGGGATCGTTAAACGTTTGACCTGTTCCGTACTAGCGACACCAACATAGTAATCATGTTGAATAATCTGCAAATAGAATAACCTAGCAACGAATATGCCCATGATGACGAATACCAGGGCCGACAATATTTTTGAACGACTGCCTTTTTGTAATTCCAACTTCATAAATTTATTGGACGTAATCTGTTGATACAGGTGCTGTCATAGCTTTAGCGACGCTACTGTTTTTAACTGTTTCTAGCGCGGTCAATCTAGCATTCTCGATTTCTAGATCACTTTTTTGAGTATTTAATTCTGCGATCTGAGTGTCTACTTTCTGGGTAGCATAATCATAGCCGGTAGCACGGGTTGCTTGCGTCAAATATATCAATCCTAGGATGGTTATCATTAGTGCGATTAACACGGTGTGAGTAACAGGCCCCAGTTTAATAGCTGAAACAAAAGCAACAGTATTTTGGTTGCGTGACCAGTTCTGCTGACGGCGGCTGACAAAGTTTTGAGTACGTTGATAAGACATTGTATTTTATTTTCTATTTATGTTTATTTTTTGAATTCGGTTTTTAGGCTCTCGAAGCTCACCCTCTCACCAACTGGTGAGGGGTGAGGCAACAAAAGCTATTTGATACGAACTGTGACTATTTGAGCCACGTCCGTGCATTGTACTGGTATGTGTAGAGGCATGGTGTTTTGCCCTTTCTTTTTGTGTTGTTTTTATTTTTTCACTGCGACACGTAATTTTGCACTACGTGAACGCGGGTTGTGAACATCGTTAATGTCCCCCGCAATTGGCTTTTTGGTCAATGGCTGTAGTACTGCTTCGAACCCGGCGTCAAACTGTTCTTTGAAATAACGTTTAACTAATCGGTCTTCTAGGCTGTGAAAGCTAATTACCCCTACTCGCCCACCTTTTTTCAAAAGCTGTGGCAGGTATGGCAACAGATCTTCGACTTGTTTTAATTCGTCGTTGACTGCTATACGGAGTGATTGAAAAGTGCGCGTAGCCGGATGAGTTTTCTTCCATTTGCCACGATAGTTTTGCTTTATCAGATCGGCTAGTTCCCCTGTTGTTGATAATGGTCGGTTCATCGCAATCGCTTTCGCGATTTTGTGCGCCAGTCCAATTGGTTCTTCACCATATTGACTAATGATACGCGTTAGTTCATCTACCGAAGCGTTATTGACCAATTTCTCGGCCGTTAATGCTTGGCTTCTGTCCATTCGCATGTCCAGTGGACCACTATTTGTAAAGGAAAACCCTCGGTCGCTCTGATCGAGCTGTGGTGATGACACCCCCAAATCAACTAATACAATATCAAATTTTTTATTATCCTGTGTCAATTGCTTTGCAGCGCTGACAAAATCACTGTGAACTAATTGGACCCCGTGTCTCGAAAACGATTTCAAACGCTCTAATGCGTATTCATCGCGATCAACCAAAACAGATTCGTCATAGTTACCTGTGATTTCCAGAATCTTACCTGCGTGACCACCGTAACCAGCTGTCAGATCGAGATAATTCTCGTTCTTGGCCGGGTTTAGTAATTCAAGCGTAGATTCTAGCAAGACTGGAACATGTAGTATTTGTGGTGGATGTTCGTTTATACTCATCGCCTCTTATGATAACATAAGGTTCGATTTTCGAGATCACCTAACTGGTAATTGAGGCTGTTTGTTTTCGCATGTGTTTGTTTTTATAATAAGTTCCGAACGATTTGCAGTAGTTGCCAAAGGCAATCAGATTCTGTTCATCATTCGGTTGAGAGACTTATGTGTGAGGTGGAGTTTATTTGGGAGGTGTTTTTTTGAATAAGGTGCGCGAATTTTTTAATGTGGTTTCGTAGCCCACTGCCTAACTACCAGATAGTTGATCTCGAGAGTTTGTCTTTAAAATCAATAATTTGTTAAAGAACGAATTGTTGCCTAAACTTGTGCCCCGGCCGGTAAAATGCGCCAATACGCGCCTGCCCTGACTGCGACCAGCTCACGGTCAATCCCAGCGTAATCTAGCAGGTGCTGCTCGATTGTAACTCGACCCTGTTTCTGGTCCAGTTCCGCTTCGGTCTTGCCTCGTCGAAACCTTACATTTAGATCGGCTACCTTCTCATCGAGAATACTGCCGCCTAATGCTGATTCAACTTCTCTATCCCAAACTTGTTTAGGATACAGATGCAAGTATTGACCAAAACCACGAGTGATAACAACTCCGCTGGCTAGTTCACTTCGAATTTCTGTCGGTATTGTTAACCGATGCTTGTCGTCAAGCTTTCGTTCGAAATAATCTACACTTGCCATGTTATTGTTTTTCTCTTGGCTCCGCTTAGGTTATTTTTTTAATTTTAGTGGTGTTTGTTTATTTTGGTGGTGTGACCCACGGTTTCCACTGGTTCCTACTATACTACCCACTATTACCCACTACAATACCTAATTTATAGATTTTCACCCACCGAACCCATAGTTATTCACTGTATTGTGGATAACCGCAGTTTTTACAGGGGCAAAAACAAAAAAATAACTACGGTGATGTAGTATTTTTGTCTATGATTATCAGATTACTAAGTCTATGATAAGTTTTTTATAATTTCATTAACTCTGACAACCTGTTCAACAGACGGCGGCAATTCACAAACATCTGATTGATGAATCTTGACCGAACCTTGGACTAAATATCCCCTAGCGCCAATTGGCAAACCTTCAAAAGCAATCGGTTTGTCATCAACCAATATAACTTCCCGCGCCGTCCTGCCTTTACCATCCGCAAAATAAGACCCTGGTATATCAAAATATCCCGTCTGAGAGTTCTTCCATCCAGCTATAAAACCAGCTTTATATTTGTTACCAACTATAGCTACTGATTCATCGCCAAATCCCGTCGCTATAATCTTTAACCTCTGCCAAAAATCATTACCATAACTCATTATGCAAAATTTACTGTTAGATTCTTTTAGATAGTCTATGAATTCTTTTGCACCCGGTTCTAATAAGCTACCCTGATCCTGAGCGGCCAACTCGATATATCTTCTTTTGACTAACAACAAATCAACCCCCGGTATACTACTGGCGACATATTCTATGGCATCAAATGATTTATCTTGCTCTTCAACCTGCGACCTGGCTTGTTGAATATCTTCACGGCTCATAATCGACAGGTCATCTAACACATCTTTTAATAACCCGAATGTTGCATCCACGTTACCGATACATCTATCAAAATCAACTACAAAAAATCTATCTATGGCAACCTTCGGCATATACTAATCCCCACCCGAACATTCATATAGTTTTATCAATGCGCTAGCAGCTGCCTGGGCATCATGTCGGATCAAAGAACGTTTGGTTAATAATTTATCAGCCTTGTTGCGATTTGCAATCTGACCCAGGAAATCACCAGGCACGGCTTTGTATGAAGCCTTTTTCATTACAGCTTCATCAGCCCGCACCAGATAAGCTTTTTCTTCTCGGTACCTATGTGCTACAGCCTTGTCTGGTTTTTGGCAATTATATAGAACAAAATCTAAAAATTTACTACCTACAAATCGCTCAATCTCACTGGCATGGTCACTGACTGTAAAACCAGTCGTCTGACCCTCTTTGGTCACCAGATTCGACACATACACACAGACAGCCTTGGTCTTTTTTAGCGCATCAGCAATGCCACCAATTGACATCAATGGGCCTAACGAAGTATACAGATCACCAGGTGCAATCACCACCATATCCGCTTGCTCAATAGCAGCTAGCGCGGTTGGGTTGGCAGTCGCTTTTGGCACCAATGACAGCACGGCCTTACGTGGGTCGTATTTAAAATAATTTGCGTCAATCTTGCGTTCGCCGTGCAACACAATACTGGCTTCTGGCCATTTCATTTTTAGCCGTACATTATCCAAAGTTGCTGGTATGACCATGCCATTGACACGCAAAATCTCTGATGCCGTGGCCACTGCTTCACTAAAACTGCCACAGACTTTTTCCAGCGCTGTTAACAATATATTACCAAACGAATGGCCACCGAATGTTCCTTCTTCAAAACGATAATCGAACAGGTCGCGAATCTTTGGCGAATTGCTTAGCGCCACTAAACACTGTCTAACATCACCTGGCGGCAAAGTTCCTAGTTCATCGCGCAATATTCCTGTACTGCCGCCATCATCGGCCATATTTACTATCGCTACTAATTGTTTAGTATGGTTCTTTAGCGCCGACAATAATGTAAAACTACCCGTCCCGCCGCCTATTACGGCAATCTTTATGTCATTTTTAGTAAATGGATCATTCATTATAATCCCCTCAATTTCTTTATCACGCTGCCGAACCAGACTGCGCTAGGCCGTAGCTTGCGCTCGCCTGTTTTATAGTTAACTGCCGCCAACCCAAACCTTGGCCATTTACCATACGCCCATTCAAAATTATCCATTAGGCTCCAATGCAGATAGCCATGTAATTTGACTCCGTTTTTTACAGCTTTTTCCATGCCCATAATAGTCTGCGTCAGCCACCATTTACGATGCTCGTCCGCCGCATCAGCCAGGCCATTTTCCGTAATAATTATCGGTAATTTGTATTTTTTATTTAATCTCTCTAATATGAACTGGATCTCGGCTGGTGGCATACCCCAATTCAAATCACTAGGATGTTCTTGATAATCATATACCGCCAACCCCTCGATCACAGTACTAAAATAATAATTCAGCCCTATAAAATCGCAATACTTTCTGACACTCATCAATATATAATCGTCTTGAATGAATTGCATAATAACCCTAGCGGCACGACTAATAAACCGGCCATCATCAGCGCAGAAATAAACCGAACTTTTTGCAATTGAAACTTTGGTATCCATATTAATTCTTTTAATAGCAAAAAAAGCTTTTTTGTGAGCATACAACAGATTGTTAACCACGCTAAAAAACTTTACAAAGTTATGTTCAGACGGCGGCCAATTTTTGTTAAAATAACTTTCAAATGTATATATGTCAGGCTCGTTGATAGTAATCACATATTTAACCTTTGATTCAAACTCGCCCATCACCTTTTTTACAAAGCGTATAAAATATTTTACATTGCTGCGATGTACGAACCCGCCTTTGTCTACAAGCCAACACGGCAATGTAAAATGGAATAACGTCATAATCGGTTCAATCCCACGGCTAACCAATTCGTCTATATACTGCCTGTAATGTTCGATTTCGGATTCATCCCACTGCCCTTCGATAGGCTCAACCCTAGACCATTCGATACTAAAACGATATGCATTCATATTCATCTTCTGCAACAAGTCAAAATCTTCTTTGTAGCGATGATAATGGTCAGCTAATTTACCGGACACATAGTTATTCGGGTCTTGGGCTTCATCTTTAATCTTGCTCCAATTATCATGATGGCCCATCTTGTACTCGGCATTCACAGATCGTGCCTGGGCATTTTCTAATTCCCATACAGTCCATTGATTATGCGTGCCACCTTCTACTTGATGGGCAGAAGTTGACGCACCCCATAAAAAATTTTTAGGGAAATCAAATTTTGGATTATTGTCTATCATATTCTAATAACCATTATAAACACATTTTAGGATTGCACTACATCTTCGCCAAAATGTTTTTGCAACCTCATCGTAATTGAGCCTTCATGGCGACCTAGTAATTTAGATAATTCTGGGATCGTTGCTCCATTTTGGAATTTTTCTTTTAATAATGCGTCTTGTTTAGATTCCCACGGCATATAAGCATTTGGATACGTTTCGCGCATCTTTGCAATTTTTTCTGTCCAGCCGCTAGCCTTTTTCTTTTGTTTAACTGGCAGTTCGTCTTTACGTTTTTTTGCCACTTCTTCCAGGTGAGCAAAGCGTTTTTTATCCCGCGCACCTCTTTCGCGCAATAATACATCGATATTTTGGGCATCTTCGCTGACACGCAGCGCCATCTGATTTATTCCCGACAAATAGAGATTGTCCAAATTTTTTACTCGGCTAAGCGCCACGTATCCCATGCCTTCAACGAAAGCTTTGCGCAGGTCAATTCGCGCCGCATCCAATGTCATCCCCTGTGATTTATGAACTGTGATTGCCCACGCTAACCTTAGTGGAATCTGGGTTATACTGGCACGTTTTTTCTCGCCATCACGTAGTTCCCAAGTGTCTGGCGTCATCGTAACGACCTTGCCGTTTTTAAATTCCACGACTGGGTATTCAGTCACAGCTTCAAAATCTACTACCTGCCCTAGACTGCCATTTACATATTTTTTGTCCAAACTATTTTTGACCGCCATGACTAATGCGCCCTTTTTCAATCTTAAAACGGCTGGCGCCAAAACTGAGCGCTGTAGGTTCTCGATGTAATTTTTACCACCTTTTGTGGTCTGTGTATAAAAAACTTCGTCACCCTCCAGGGTCTCTAATTTGGCCTCGTTCAATTTATCTACATCGATATTAACGGTATGTAATTCTGTCAATAATTCGTCCGTGTCAGGTTGGGTATCAACTCGCGCCAATAGGCTTTCGGCATGGTTACGTTTCAATTCCCCCGCTCGCATGGCGTTTAGAATATCTAATAATATCTCGTCATCCTGACGGTGCTGTTCAGCCAGATAACAAATCGTTGGATCCAGTTCCTGCCAAACTTTGCTATTGACGATGAACCCACCGGCGCGCGAATCTCCCCTGTTAATTGGCGGTAACTGGAAAAAATCACCACTCATAATAACCTGGATGCCGCCGAATGGCTCATCCTTTTTACGTACCGCACGGCAAACTTCGTCCACCATATCCAATCGATAATCGTGTAACATGCTGACCTCATCAATTATCAATACATCGGTTTTTTCAATAATTTCTACGCGGCCTTTTGACATATGTTCGACGAAGCCTAGTTCTAGGTCATCGTTGATGCCAATCCCGCTCCACGAATGAATAGTCGTTCCACCCAGATGCGTGGCTGCCAGGCCGGTTGTGGCCGTCACAGACACATGTTTACCCTCGTTCTTAGCAATACGAATAAACTGATTCAATACGAAAGTCTTTCCGGCCCCCGCTGGACCAGTCAGTAGTACACTTTCTCCCGAAAGCATTATCTCGAGCGCCATCCCCTGTTTCATTAATATCCATTATAACAGCCGAACAGTAGATTTTGGATTTTAGATTTTAGATTTTGAGATTTGGTGGAGCATCTGCAGAACCCCGGATGGGTATAAATACTAATATCCTGGATTGGCGAGGACTGTTTGAGCCCTCAGAACATGTCTGAGGCGCGAGTTTCCGCAGACTACCAAGATATTTGTATTTATAGCCAACCCGAGGGATCGAAGCCGCTCCAAATGTTTTTCGGTTCCTTTTTGCTATTCAAAAAGGAACTAGTCTTTGGTTCTTTACGAAAAGAAAGAACAGATATTTTACGCCTTATCCTCTTGGCGGTTCGCCTTCAGGACCATCTAACAATTTCTTTGATTTAATTTCAAACCGACGACCGGTAACCTCATTAGTCACAAAATCTTCATTGATCAAACTCACAAAAGTACTCAAATCACCACTGTCCATAATAATAATTTTTCCAGCGTCATCTGTCATCAGCTCTAACTGCATGTTATCCGAATATTCAATCGCTTGTTCTTGCGAGATTAATCCGATCTCCAGCTTTTGCAATTTGTTAACAACCTTTTTACAATCACGAACCATGGTCTGCAAATCCATACCGTCAACAAAACTCAATTTATATTGCGCTTCTATCTCGGCGACTTTTTTATCTGCTAGTGCCTGTTTTTTAAAATCATAATTGAAAATTCGCGTAAATTTACTCTCGTTAAATGCAAAGATATTTTTTTCGATAATTAGCACTTGATTATCCACTGGAACTTTCAACCCAATCTCAGCCTGGAATGCACCAAATTTACCGTCACGAAATTCCCAAGCAGTTGAACCTTTTAATACGTTAGCCTGAGATATCTGTTTGAATACAAAGAAAGGTTTATCTGGTGCTGATTTATGCGTAAATCGCGCCATGATGCCTTTTATGCGCTTGAACTCATGCTCAGACTCGCTAAACTCCACTATGTCGCTGCGCTGGTGTTCTATTAAATGCAATAATGTTTCAGCTGTACCGACATTTTCCAAATCTGTTCTCAGCAGCACATTATCTTCGCCATCAGACAATTCAAAATCACGCACCGACAAACCGGTTCCGGCACCCATACTAACAAAATTAATCATGTCATACAAAAACAACGGTTTTATCTGTGAGTTCAGCTCACTACTGAAATTAGTCGTGTATGGTGTGAAATGTTTATTGAATAGAAAGAATTCCACGTCCAATTCTTTTTTAACCCCATCAATACCATTAGCCCACAAAAAAATGTCAAATTTATCATCAGTCTTTTCCATAAAGTTTCTTTCTTTGAAAATTAAATTATTATTGCACCATCAAGTTTTTGTTCGCGCGCCTTGTTAGCCCAAACATCAGCCATCTCGTTACTGGCGTTACCAACGTGTCCTCGGACCCAAACTAATTGCGCCTGGGATTGCAAATACAGATTATGCGCTTCTTGGACTAATTCTATATTTTTAATTCCACCGCCTTTTTTCTTCCAACCGTTAGCTTCCCAGGATTTGCCCCATTTGGTTAAAACGTTAACCCAAAACTCGCTGTCGGTATATATCTGGCATTCTTGACCAGCGCTATCACGCAGCGCAGTGATCATTGCCATACCCTCCATACGGATATTAGTTGATATATCCTCGTGTCCTGCTAGTACCGGCTTGCCATCGCGTATCACTGCAAACCCACCAGGACCGGGATTAGGGCTGCAGCTTCCGTCTGTATAATAAATAATCATTACTAACCATAATACTACAAAATGACTTGATATTCTAAAGCGTAAGCGCATAATAGATATGTAGGGTGAACATCCCCGAGGAAAAGGAGTAAATTATGGCAAAGAACCAGGATAAAGGTGAGAAAAAAGTCAAAAAAGCCAAAAAAGACAAACTGCCAAAAGCAAAAAAATCTTACTAAGTAAAAAACGCCTCTACGGCGTTTTTTACTTATAGTCTACAAATATTTTTACAGTTCGCTAATAGCTACGCGCCTTTGCTCAGTCGTATCACGATCACGGATAGTCACAGTATCATTTTCTAATGTGTCAAAATCAATCACGACACAGTGTGGCGTACCGATTTCATCTTGGCGGCGATAACGTTTACCAATATTACCGTTGTCATCCCACATGACTGCACCATGTTTTTTCTTTAACATTGAATATACTTCACGAGCTTTGGCTACCAATTCTGGTTTGTTTTTTAGCAGTGGCGAAACAGCAAATTTAACCGGTGCCAAATGTTCCGGTAATTTCAAATAGATTCTTTTTTCACCGTTTACTTCATCTTCGGTATAAGCCGTAGATAGTACCGCCATCAACGCTCGTTCAACACCGAATGATGGTTCGATTACGTGTGGCACCAGTTTTTCATTTGTGCCTTTGATAACGTAATCCATATTTTTACCGGCTTCACGTTGAATATTACTTAGGTCAAAATCTGTTCTATATGCCAATCCTAACAATTCCTCGCGGCCAATTGGGAAATCAAACATAAAATCAACTGTACGCTTGCTGTAATGTGCTAATTTGTCGGCTGGTATTTCATCTTCGTGAACTGATTCTGTTGGCAGCCCAATTGCAGCACACCAATCCCAAACCAATTTACGCCACATATCAAATGCCGCTTCCCAATCGTTAGGGTTCACAAAATATTCAATTTCCATTTGTTCAAACTCGCGTGATCGGAATATAAAATCGCGTGGGCTAATTTCATTACGAAATGCCTTGCCCTGCTGTGCAATACCAAATGGCAAATCTGGATAGAAACAATCAACTATATTTTTGTAATTAGTAAAAATACCCTGTGCAGTTTCCGGTCGCAAATAGCTAACACTGTTCTCATCCTCAATCGGACCGACATTGGTTTTAAACATCATATTAAACTGTCGTGCTTCGCCCATCGTACCCTCGACGCCGCAAGTTGGACATTTACTGACGTCTATTTGATCAGCACGGAAACGCGCTTTACAATTGCCACATTCAACTAACGGGTCAGAAAAAGTATCAACATGGCCACTAGCCTTCCAAACTTTTTGGTTCATCAATATCGCCGCATCCACACCGTACATATCTTCGCGGTCTGATACAAACATCTTCCACCACAAATTCATAATATTGCGCTTCAACGCTACGCCCAGCGGCCCGAAATCCCAAGTACCACTTAGTCCCCCATAAATATCACTACCCTGGTAAATAAACCCACGGCGCTTTGCTAAACTGACAATTGCTTCCATTTTTTCGTTTTTAGTATTTTCGCTCATAATTAATACTAATTATATCACATCTTCGTTCGTCCAATAATTGACGCATATCTGATATAGATGTTATAATATAAATAAGGAATTATATTCATTGTTCTTTCAAAAAAATATTGAGGAGGTGGGCTTATCATGACGGTAAACCCCAATCAGGCACGCGAAGTATCGAAGCTAGAGTCTTTTAACCATTTCATCAAAGGATCAGACAAGATGTTTAACGAGGGCAATTTTAGTAAGGCGCTAGAATTTATTGATTCTGCTATACGCAAAGCGCCAGATGTAACAAAGGAATACGAATCCTACATCAAGAAAATAAACATCTTGGTAGAAAACGGTTCCCCATTATCAAATGTTGAGATTGTTATTGATTGCGCAAAAATACTGTTAGAGAAATGTAGCCCTGAATATGTCGCGTTCGCGGGATTCGAGGTACTACGGCTGGAAATTGTAATAATCACCAAAACAGCTGGCTATTTCCTAGAAGATGGTGAGCCAAAGTTCGCTTTAAAAGAGGCCCAAAAGGCACTAGACGCATTAGCAGCACAACCACACAACAGGTCCCGATGCGCAAAGGAAGAAATTTTACTGCTACAAAAACTTACAGAAATCAGGTTATCGTTTAGAGACAAGGACTCATTTGCACAAGCCCTGCTTAACATCAGCATAAGTGGTGAAATAATCCGGGGCCTAAACATCGATGTGCACACATTTGCAAAAAATCATTTACTGTTAGGCGAATGTCATTTCAAGCGCGGGTACCAAAAAATCGCGATTGATGATTTTCTGTTGGCAAAATCGATGTTGGAAGGCGAAGAAACGCTAGATACTCTTAACAGCCTAGTTTGGTCCATGCGTTGCTCAAAAATCTACAGAATAAGATTTTTTGCAAAAGCGCTAGCGCTAGCCGGCAAGGTCGACCCTCATCAAAGGAAGAAAATAATTGTGCTTTTTTTAGCAGGCAATTATTTATACCAACGAATACAATAACTTCAAAAAGACGCCGCAAGGCGTCTTTTCTCTACCCTTTTATCGCCGCGTGTTGTCGTGCGACAGATAAACAATCCGCCAACACATCTTGCGTCCCGCCTATCTGGACCAATACTTTTAATGGTCGTGTCGCAACTAATCTCAATAATTTAATATGCTCTGCGCCTAATGAACCATTAGCCGACAACCGCAACCCCCGCTCGGCTTCATCATAAATATATCGTCCATCCGCCACTAATTTTTCACCGTCGCTATCGTGCCACAGACTTAATTCATAACCCAATATGGATGAATATCGCAGATAAAACCATATTTGGACTAATTCCAGCGGTATCGAAACAGCATCTAGCCCAGCCAGCGTTTCGCTCAACACATCATACCAATCAGCCCCATCAACCATCTCGCTAGCCCCCGCCACTAGCTTCACCGACAGGTAACCAAACTGCATGCGATCATAATCACCCATGATATTTTTATAAAATTTAATCAACCGCGCCGAAGTTAGTACTCCCAATTCGCCCTTGCCATCACCTAACACGACATCACAAATCGCGAACAATTCTATACCCCCTGCTAGCCGGCTTTTTTCACCGCGCACACCTCGCGCCATAACCGACCGCTTGCCCTCAGGAGTTAATAATTGCAATACCCTATCTGTTTCGCCATAATTTGTTCGTCGCAGTACTATCGCTTGAGTATGTGTTGTTTTCATAACAACACCCTGCGAAGTGCCGTCACAATATCATCTGGCACCATTGTCGCCTTGTCTATGATCTGTCGGACGCCATAAGGCGCTAAATCATCTAACGACAAATCAGCTGCCAGATTTGTACATAGAATTATCGGAATTTCACCCGTATCACCATACGATTGCAATTCATGCATTAACGCAAAGGCCGTGTTGCCGGTTAACAAAACATCTAGAATAATCGCATCAGGAACCTCATCATCAACCGACTGAATCGCTTCAATTGCATTTAATGTGACTGTCGGTTTATAACCCGCACCATTTAGAATCCGAGCATGTTGCTGTGCCAACCACTTATCATCTTCCACGATCAGAATTTTGGGAACACTCATAACAAACTAAGCTGACTAGACGCCTGCAAATCCACATAAAAAGTTGCGCCATCTCGATGTCTAGTCACACCGACCTTACCATTCATTACATCTGCAAACTGCCCGGCAATATACAACCCCAACCCGCTACTTTGCGGCCTGGCATGAACTGGTGTCGTTGAATTAACTAGTTTACCACGCAGTGATCGCCACATGTCTCCAGAAAGTGCTGGACCAAAATCACGCACACCTAATCGAATGGTCTTGCCGGCATTCAACGCCCGAATCTGAATCTCTATTGCAGTGTTGCCATCTGTATAATGCAGCGCGTTATCACTAAAATTCATAATAATTCGACGCAGCAGGTCTCGATTTGCAACTAATAATAATGGGTGTTTCCTCGACACTAATCTAAAACCACGGCCGTGCGCATCAAACAAAGGCTTTAATTCATAAACTATATCCTCGCACAGCTGTTGAGGATTTATTGGTTCCAGTTTAAACATCGCGTCCGACAATCTAGCTGACTTGGTCAAATCACTTGTTAGACGCAACGCACGTTCACTGGTCAAACTAATCTGGCGCAACATTTTTTTCTGCTCACTAGCAGATACTTGGCCATCTTCTAAAGTCAATGACAATTGCCTGACCAACGCCAGCGGAGATTTTAATTCATGTGCTGCAGCAATAATCGACGGCAATCCATTCACGGATGCACTGTTAAAATCACTATCCCCTCGCACCATATCCATATGGTATATATTGTAACACGTATAAATTACTGATTGAATTTTATAGTGGCGATCAAGGCGTTGAAATCGGCCTTGAAAGTTTCAGCATCTGTACGAATAGTTAGCACTTTATCGCGAATTTTGAATATCACCATTGAACCGTGAATATCAGCCGAAAAAGCTCCATCCAACCTAGTCCCGGTTGTCCCGCTAGCTGACACACTGCTAGATTTTAATGCGCCATCAGCAACCAAAGGATTAAAACCAGCCAGTACAGCATCATAATCTTGTTGATCAATCGCTACACGTAATGCATATATCTGTTGAGTGCCACCAATCACTGGAACCGAAACTGGATTCATATACGCTTCATACGCACCACCGCTAGATGCATCTTTGTCGACATAAACACTCCACGTTTTTGGATAATTGAAAGTAACTTGCCCATAATCATCTGGGCCAACAAACTCACGACCTGGTTCTTTTTCGCGCTGTGCAAATTTGGCCTCATCAGCATCGGCTTGAGCCTTTTTGGCAACAGCCACAGCATCGCTAATCTTGGAATCTACATCTGTTTTCTGATCGTTATAATTAGTAAAAGACCATATACCGAATATAGCCAACCCGACCGACAGGACTATCAGCCCAATCGTAGCAATCATCCAATTATCAATTGACCCGATTTCATTAGACCTTTTGATTTGTATCATAGCATCATTATACTTGTGCTTTGTCTGGCTGTAAAGGACTGACCGTGTGTAAGAAATACGCGCCTGATTTTTTAACTAGTTTCAAACTTTCAAATTCACTACCATAGCTAATCAAACTTACCTTATGTCCCAGTCTATTTACTTCTGACTGCAGGCGTTTGGTTATACCATTGACATCACGAGTTACTGAAAAAACATAAATGACTGTAGTATCATCCGGCAATTTGGCACGCCAAAAATCAGCTAAATTAACCTTTATTTTTTTATATCGATGAGATAATAGCTTTGATATCACGACCAATAGCGGGTTAATCTCGTATCCCACAGCTCGGGCACCTAATCTGGCAGCTTCACGTAGCACCACACCGTCACCACTGCCAATATCGATCAACACGTCCTTGCCCGAAACTTTATATAATTCTGTCAAAGCCTGTCGCAAATATCTTTTTTGGCTAGGAACATACGGTGACCCACGAAAAACAACAACCCCAAAAATCAATACAACTGCTATGATGACCCAGAACAACATTGTTTACCTTTCGCTATCAAATTTTTGTTTTACGATTTGAATCTCATTTTTCAATGAATTCAAATCAGATTCAATTTCAATTGCTAATTTTTCAGCCTCTTTAAATTTATCTAATGCCAATTCCAATGTGAATTCATCACCATCAAACCACGAGACTAATTCGTTCAACTGAGCTGTTTTTTCTGATATAGTTTTACTTTTTACTGACATTTTTTACCTCTGCTTTCATTATAACCTTACTTGTTTCAATCTCGATCATTCCATCTAATATAGGTTCTCCGCGAATCAACGCATAGCCTCGAGCCAAAACTTTTTCGGGGTTCAACTGCGACAATGTATTGCGCAGATACGATACTAATTTCTCATTTTCACCAATCAATAAACCTACCTGATCAATCACCGACGACAAAGATATACCTATAGCCTGTCGGCACTGATCAATAGCCTGTATCATCCTAGGCAACAATGAATTAATTTGGCCTTGCACAGACCTAATCATCTCGTTTTTGTCCGGCACTAATATCTGCGCTGCATTAGAAGGCGTAGACGCCCGAACATCTGCCGCTAGATCCGCTAAGCTTTCATCTACTTCGTGACCAACTCCAACCAATGTTGGTATTCTGCTACCGGCAATCGCCCTAACTAATAATTCATCATTAAACGCCGCCAAATCATCTGCACTACCTCCACCACGAACAATAACCAAAACCTCAGGCAAAAATTCTAATTGATTAAAATAACTAATCGCCCGAATTATCTGATCTGGCGCGTCGGCACCTTGGACCAAAGTATGAGCCACATCGATTTTCACCCCGCCCCACCTATCGCCCAAAATCTTGATAAAATCCGCGTAACCGGCCGCCTGGACACTACTAATAACCGCAATATGTTGCGGGATACGTGGCAATTGCCGTTTGCGTTCGTCAGCGAACAAACCTTCACCGTCTAATTTCGCCTTTAGTAGTTCAAAGCTTTTTTTCAAAGCACCCTCACCACTAGGACGAATTGCTTTTACCGTCAAACTAAACTTGCCCCATTTTGTAACATTAGGCGTCGCTGATACTATGACTTTCATGCCGTCTTCGATCGGTACGCGCATCTGCCAGACAGTCATAAAACAGCCGACACTAGATTCAGCGTCTTTTATATTGAAAAAAATGAATTTGCCTTGATTTACTTTGAATTCGCTAACTTCACCCTCAACTTCAACCATTGGGTATGCAAAGTCTAGCGTTTGATTAACAACCGCAACAAAATCACTGACACTAAATATCGGTTGATTTGGTTGGCTTGCCATATTTATTAATCGTTAGTTGGTAGAAAGCATAGCCTGATATGACAGTACCTAATAATAAAACGACCCGAGCCAATAATGTGCCGGCAATCGCTGCCTCAGCAGGGACACCTGCCGATATCAAAAATGCGATCATAACTGCCTCATAAACACCAGTACCACCAGGCGTAACTGCTAACATGCTAGATACGGCCGCAATACCAAAAGCCACAAATAATATTGCGGGGCTAATGATAAACCCTAGTGACCAAAAAGCCACGAATAGCAATAATACATCTGCTATATTAAAGACTATTGCCCATATAAACGGCGTCTTTAATATCTTTTTATCGGCCACTATGGCCAAATAATCGTGATGCATTTCTGTGAAGAAACCTTCAACTTTTTCTAGTTTTAACAATGCCGGTTTTTTACCTCTGGTTAGTTTACGCACTACTAAATTAACTATTCTTGTCACACGGCTCGAAAACCTAATTAAACGCTGGTGATTACTCATGGCGTATGCAAATAATACTAAGCCCACAATAATCAACAATAACAATAACGCGCTCATGAATATAATCGCTCTATTAATTTTCTGGTCCAGAATCAACACAAAAACCGATAACAATAAAAATCCCATAAAAACAGTAAAAGCAGTTACAAACCGCACCATCTGTGCCATCGTTGCGCGGCCAACGCTAACGCCAAAATGACCCAATGACCAGCACAGATAAGAAAAACCAATAGCATCACCAGCGGTTGGGAAAACATGATTAACAAAATTAAACTCCAATGCTACACGGGTCATTTGTTTTTGTGAAGCCTCTTTTAAATCACCCTTTGATCGTAAATATGAGAATATCATGCCACCGGTCGCAAAATAACTAGCAAATTGGATCGGAATCAATAATAGCAATACCCAAATATTGACACTGCCTAGCAAATTCCAAGCCTGGACTATTTTGTCCCAGCCCAAAAATATAACTAATGCGACTAATACTACAGTGACTATTGAGGCCCAAAAACGAAATGACATATTACTAATAATTATAGCACCTAAATGACCTGTTCAAGGTATAATAAACATATGTATATTGCAATTTTAGGCCGACAGCCCGCGCTCGGCATCGCAGAACTGGAACGAGTATTCGGTGGCAAATCAGTTACTCCCCTGTCTAAACAAGCCGTTCTAGTCAACGGCGATGATTTTGAAGTCCAAAACTTTGGAGGCGTCCCCAAAGCAGGCAAAGTGATAATGGAATTGCCACGTAGTGATTGGCACCAAATCAGCCAAAAAATAGTCCACTATTATCTAAACGAATGGTCCGGATTTTCCGGCAAGATTACCTTGGGAATCAGCGCCTATGACTGTGTAGTTAATGCTCGTGAAGTCCAAAAAACAGGAATTATATTAAAACAAAAATTGAAAAAATTTGATGTCAGTTTACGTTTAATCCCTAACACTGAACCAGCCCTCAACACCGCCGTATCGCACCATAACAAACTAGGTCTATCACCTAACAAAGTTGAGTTATTAGTGGCCCGTGGCGACAATGGCAAGGTCATAATAGCCCAAAGCACAGGGTCCCAAAACATCACCGCCTACGCCCGACGCGACCAAGGCCGCCCAAAACGTGATGCCTTTGTCGGCATGTTGCCACCGAAACTGGCTCAAACTATGATTAATTTGGCCGGCATTGAAAATATCAAAACAAAATCATCAGTTATTCTAGACCCTTTCTGTGGTACCGGCGTTATATTACAAGAAGCCGCGCTGCTAGGTTATTCCGTTTACGGCACAGACCTGTCTGAGAAAATGATCCGCTATTCTCGCGACAACCTTAACTGGTTAGCCGACAGCCACGGTGTAACATTCGATTGGTATCTACACGAAGGCGATGCTATGACGACAAAATGGCGCCAACCAATCGACGCCGTAGTCTGTGAATCATACCTGGGTCAACCATTCAGCGCCCCACCATCACCTGTCAAATTAGATGAAGTTGTCAAAAACTGTGATCACATTATCACTGAGTTTTTGCGCAACCTATCACCTCAGCTAAAACCAGGTACACCTGTATGTATAGCTATACCAGCCTGGCGTGACAAAACCGGTCAATTCACTCACCTGCCGATCAAATCCATCATCGCCCGCTACGGTTTCAAGCCCCACGAATTCACTAACGTATCCCAAAACGACCTGTTATACTACCGCGAAGACCAAATCGTCGCGAGAGAGTTACTAGTACTAACTAAAGTTTAAGCTTTTTGAGATTTTGCGACCCAGGGGGGCATCTGCAGAAACCCGGATGACCATAAGGCAATCATCCTGGATTGGCGAGGACTGTTTGAGCCCTTAGAACATATCTAAGGCGCGAGTTTCCGCAGACAACCAAGATGATTGCCTTATGGTCAATCCGCGGTTTCGAAGCCGTCCCAAGAATTTTTCGGTTCCTTTTTGTGATTCAAAAAGGAACTAGTCTTTGGTTCTTTACTAAAAGAAAGAACAAAAACTGCCCCTTACCTCTTGACTATATCCCCCATTTTTGCTATATTTAGTTAGATTTAGTTATAAATTTTAAGGAGTTCAACCCATGTCACATGTCAAAGCTGGTGGTTCAGCTAAAAACATCCATAATAATGCCGGTCAACGACTTGGTGTTAAACGTTATGCTGGCCAGACAGTTAGTACTGGTGAAGTTTTAGTACGCCAAACAGGTTCCACTAAAATCTCAGGCCCAGGCACATTTATCAGCCGTGATTATACTATCCACGCCGCAATCAATGGTGTAGTTAGTTTCAACAAAGTTCGCAAAAGCCGCTTTACTGGCAAAACCGAACCTCGTACTCAAGTCACTGTTCAATAATTTTTTGATCCTAACAAAAACCGCCTGATTTCAGGCGGTTTTTTATATTCTAATTAATCTAGTTCATTACCAAATGATGTTTGACTCGATCAACTACATCACCGATAACAACTTGAGATTTGACCAAGTAATCATCAACGCCTAGTGATTGGGCGCGTTCTTTGTCTTTGGGTTGGCTTAGCGCAGTCAACATAATTACCAATATATCTGCTGTTTCTTTGGTGTTTTTCAATATATCCAGTACGTCAAAACCACTGATTTTTGGCATCATTGCATCTAGCAATATCAGATCAGGGTTGAATTCAATTGCTGCTGACAAAGCCTTTTCACCATTATTAACTTCACGTACATCAAAGCCTTCCATATCTAATCGTGATTTATACACACTAGACAGAGCGGCATCATCTTCTACTAATAAAATCTTCTTTTTATCCATATTACTCATATAATACTACACTTTATCCTAAAAACACAAGCAGTTACAGGCCTAATACCCTTTTTGCCTCATTAATCTGCGGGTCAACACCAGCATCAATATCAGACTGAGTTAATTCTGCGGCATTATCTGGTGATATACCCTCTTGATTAATATTCTTGCCGTTAGGAGTATACCAACGAGCAATCGTAACTTTTAGCTGTGCCCCACTGTCTAACCCTAACAATTTCTGGACACTACCTTTGCCAAAAGTCTTTTCACCAACTAATTTGGCTACCCCGTAATCTTGCAAAGCTCCGGCTACAATCTCGCTGGCGCTGGCGCTGCCACCATTGACCAATACAACAGTCGGAACTCCATTTAGGATAGCCTCATTGCCAGTTTTAATCGTATCTTGGACCACACTACCAACTCGCTCGGTTACAACCACCTGGTCGTTCAACCATATCCCCAGAACGTCTCTAGCAGCATCAACATAACCACCGCCATTGCCACGTAGGTCCAATATCACGCCCTTAATACCTTGATTTTTAAAGCTTTGCGCCGCTAATTGGGCTAGGCTACCAGTCTTGTTATCAAATCGGCTAATCGTAATCGTACCGATACCATCAACAATACTGCTATCAACGCTAGGATTATCGATAATCGCCCTAGTAATTACATATTCTTTGACTTCACTACCACGCTGAATCGATAATTTTACAGTCGTGCCGTCTTCACCACGAATTTCACCGACCGCTTCATCCACTGTCCAACCCTCTGTTGACTGATCGTTAACGCTCAAAACTACGTCATTGATATTCAAACCGGCTTTTTCGGCTGGGTTACCTTTTAGTGCACGGATAATCGTGACTTTATCATTTTTGATACCGATTTCAGCGCCGATACCAGCACCGATATTGCCTTCTAGGTTGTTATTAAAATCTTGCGACTCTTGTTGATTCATATACAATGTATATTTATCGCCTGCCGCTGCCACTAACCCGCGATTTGCGCCCTCAATTAACAGAGAATCGTCCAAATTGCCATCATAATTAGATGCCAATACATTATAAGTTTGTTGCAATGAACTTAGATCTAAACTACCAGAATGGGACTTGTAGCCAAATACTGGACCAACTGCGGCCATAATCTGAAATTTATAAGTCCCAGCGACAAAACCTAACCCAACCGCCCCGGCAATAATCATGAACTGCAATACAGGCGACAATTGCCTCCTGGATTTTTTCCTAGAAACCTTTGATTTACCCACTTCAACTTCAGACTGATTTTCGGTCATTTATTCTCCCTAATTTGTAACAATTTGCTTATGTATAATTATAACGTTATTTTAATAAAGATACGATGTAAAAATTTGATAATCTTACCATTCACCAAAATAAATGTATTTATCAAAGTAAGTAGGACTAAGATTTTTCCATTCAGAGTAATCCCCACTCCAATTATTATTAAACTGGCTTATATTTATTGTACCGTCGCTGTTAACCGAGTCTACCCATACCACATGCCCATAATACGCCCCATATAAAACGCCTACCGAACCGGCCTTTGGTATTGTGCCGGTTGGAATACCATATCGTTCAGCATTAGACTGATGATAGCCCATGCCCTGATCACTAGACGCATGAGTACCGTCAAAACCTAACCAACCACTAAACGCCCATTGCCATGCATTACCGATGAGTAATTTTCCCCAATGTGGCATGTTGCCATAGGCCTGATCAACTTTAAATGCAGCATAACTAACACATTCTCGGGAAAGCATACCCCAATCATCTGTATAATAATCTAGTCCTTGGTCCAACCATTTTACCGGATAACCCCCACGGCTACCATCGCCAGCTGAGCTTGTATAGCCACCACCTTGAGAACTAGCACGGGCTGCTAATTCTGCCGCCTGTTGGGCACGAAGTGAGTTTATCCTTGCCTGGCTAGCCGCCGATAATTCTTGATATGCAGATTCTTGGCCATTAGTCTGATCCAACAGTACCAACCTTTCATTTTCTTTTGTGGCTACAGCGTCTCTTTGTGCCCTTTGATCAACTAAAACTCGTTCAACTTCTGTCTTCTGGGACTCTAACTTAGTCTTTAAATCTTTTATCCTGGAAATCGTAGATGTTAATTCATTACGGACTGAATTGCGATATTCTTGTTTGTCCATGTAATCGCTAATATTACTACTGCCAAATAACATCTCAACCGGTGTAATGTTATCATCGACATACAGGTTAGCAATCGTTACACCCAATGCATCTTGATTATCTTTTATCTTTTTCTCGGTATCAGCGATCTGCGCTACAAGTTGGTCATACTTTGCTTGGCTGATATCTAATTGCGCCTGCATCTGAGCTTTTTCGGCCGCCAAGATAGCGATAGCCGATTGTAATGTTTTTGCTTCGCCTCTTAATCTAGTAGCTTCTGCTTGATATTGTATAATCTCCTGCTGAATAGCGTTCATTTGATCATCGTACTGGTCAGCGTAGGCTACCCCATTCATCATCTGGATCGGCACACAAACCGCCATCAAAACAGCCGAACAAACCATCAATATCTTTTTCATAATTTCAAATATCGGTATGTGGCGAACAGCGATGACACAACGCCTATAACCGCTCCTATTACAATCATCGCGAACAGCACGATCCAGCCAAATGACACCAACAGGTCAATCGTCGGCTGCACAGATATCTGGTAACTAGTCAAAGTCGCCTTGGCGCTGAACAAAGCCCAGACCCCCGAACCGGTAGCAATTATTGCCGCGATGAACCCATACATCGTCGCTTCGACCAAGAATGGCCCACGGATAAATGATTGGTTAGCACCGATCAATTTCATCATCTGGATTTCTTCGCGTCGGTTAAATATAGCCATACGAATGGTGTTGAATATAATTAATGCTGATATAACCATGAATACCGAACCGGCCGCGATACCAACTTTTTGGGCGAAATCTACTGCTCGACCGATTGATTCGATCGTACTGCGACGCTCACCCGCAAATGATGGTTTGTAATCTGCATTTAGATGGTCTTTTAATGCAACATTATTGCTGACAAAATCTTGCAACTGAGTCGTATCATTAATATCATTCACCACTACCCGTAGCGTAGCCGGATTCTTATTAGTAGCTTCTTTGATGGCATCCAACACATTATTGTCGCCTTTGTTAGCTTCGATAATTTTCTCTCGAGCCGCTGCAGCGCTGACGTATGTGACTGATCGGACAGAAGATAATTTCTTTAATTCAGTTGTTAATTCTGTGGCGTCTAAATCAGTCGTCTCGGTCTTCAAATATATCGACATGTCGACTTTGTTGCGCAATTCCCCAACCGTATCGGTCAACACGTTCTGGGCCACAAACGCCGTAAATATAATCAACAATGTAATCGTCATCACCGCCGTAGCAGCAACTGACAACCAAGAATTCCTAATAAAACTATCAAATCCATATCTGAACATGCGGAAAAAAGTTAACAATCTGCGGCTACTACGTTTTGAATTATTCTTGGTCATTGTTTATAACTCCCCTGCGCCTGGTCGCCAATAACTTTACCATGTTCCAATGTTATAACTCGTCGTTTCAATTTGTTAACGATATCGGCATTGTGAGTTGTTAGTAGAATCGTCGTGCCGTATTTATTAATCTTTTCCAACAATCGCATAATATCCCAACTGTTTTTAGGATCCAGGTTACCAGTCGGCTCATCAGCAATCAAAATCTTTGGCTGACGGACTACCGCACGTGCGATAGCTACGCGTTGACGCTCACCACCAGATAATTGATGTGGAAAATTCTTTTCTTTGCCGGTCAAACCAACCAATTCGATAACTTTTGGTACAGTACTGCGAATCTCATGCCTGGTCATGCCGGCAATCTCTAATGCAAAAGCGATGTTCTCAAACACGGTTCGCTGTGGCAGTAATTTAAAATCCTGGAACACAACACCGACTTTGCGTCGCAACATCGGGATGTTTTTATCTTTCAACGTGTCATAATCAATTCCACCGACAACGATTTTACCGCTGGTAGGCTTTTCTTCGCGGGTTAGCAATTTAAATAGCGTAGATTTACCGGCACCACTGGTACCAACTAATATCACAAACTCCCGCGGTTCGATGAACAAACTCACGCGGTTCAATGCCGGTTCCATGTCTTTACCGTATGTTTTTGTTACTCTATCCAGTAATATCATCGCTTATAATTATAACATAAGCCGGTTGGGAAAAAGTAGAAGAAAGATTATGGATTATAGATTATAGTATGGGAATAAGTAGGAGTTAGATTTTGGATTTTAGATTTTAGAATAATTACGAATCACAGGTAAATAAATCTCTAAGACCTATGCTGAGATTATACTTCTGCCATGGCTACCTAAGTTTGAGACTTCTTCCAAAATCTAAAATCTAAAATCCAAAATCTACTACACTCAAGCCTGATTTAAGTATGCATCAATAAACCCATCAATCTTACCACCCAACACAGCCTGCGCATCGGTTTCCTCATACTTTGTCCGGGTATCTTTGACCATCGTATAAGGATGTAATACATAATTTCTGATTTGTGAACCCCAATTGGCCGATTCGCCCGCGTGTAATTCCGATATACTAGACGCGTGTTGTTCTAGTTGCAATTGAATTAGTTTTGACCGCAATATCTTCATCGCCGTTTCACGATTCTGCAACTGTGATCGTTCGTTTTGGATCGCAACTACAATATTCGTAGGAATATGAGTTATACGCACTGCACTATCAGTCGTATTGACCGATTGGCCGCCTTTACCACCAGCCCGATAAACATCAATTTTCAAATCCTTTTCATCAATCTCGGCTTCTTCGGGGGTATCAATTTGAGGTAAAACTTCAACTAACGCAAAACTAGTCTGACGCAGATTATCGCTATTAAATGGACTCAATCGTACCAATCGATGAACTCCATTTTCACTGCGTAATTTTCCATAAGCAAACGCTCCCTCAACTTCAATAACAGATGATTTTATGCCTGCCTCTTCACTAACTGAACGTTCAACAATTGATGTTTTCATGCCTGATTTTTCTGCCCAACGCAGATACATACGTTCCAACATCTCAGTCCAATCCTGGGCATCCGTCCCACCGACACCAGCACTTAATCGCAGTATCGCACCATGGCCATCAAACTGTCCATCAAACATCAAGTCTTTGCGCAAACTAGCAAATTCAGCTTCCATCGCATCAACCTGGCCCTTGAACTCACCTTCCAGACTTTCATCGCCCATTTCAATTAATTCTACGATATCAGTCGCCTGTGCGCGCAATGTAACCCACGGTTCAATCGCATTTGATAGCATTGATAATTTCTTGCTTTTTACTTGCGCCTCGCTAGGGTTATTCCAAATCTCGGAACTAGCCATTTGCACAGTTAACTGATCTACTTCTGCTTGTTTTTCAGCCACACCTAATTTTAACCAAGCCGCATCAATTTGTGCCAACAGATTTTTTACTTGTTTTAATAAAGTCTGCATACCTATAACGCGTTTACTGCCGATTGGAATTGTTCGCCGCGATCAGCATAATTTTTAAATAATCCAAAACTAGCGCTAGCTGGACTTAGCAATACAACACTGCCTGGTTTAGCTAATTTTTGAGCTCGCGTGACAACTTTGTCCATTGTTGGATCTGTCATGGTCTCAAACCCATGGAATCCGGCCTGCCTACACGACACAGCAATATTATCAGCCTCAACACCTATCAAAATCGCCTTGGCGTCATGTTTAGTTAATTCTTTGCCTAGTTCTGTAAAATCAGAACCCTTGGATGACCCGCCTAATATAATGACTTTTGGTTGGTCAAAAGACCTGAGCGCCGCAATAGCCGCACTAGGCGTAGTCGCTATACTATCATCATAGTAACTGACATCACCTACTGATCGCACGAATTGCAACCTATGTGGCAAACCTGTAAAATCACCTAAACCGTTGGAGATTATATCCGTATCATGGGTAAAATTCCACACAGCATCAATCGCTGCACAGGCGTTATCTTGATTGTGACGACCCATTAGTTTTAAAACGTCGATTGAACAAATCTTTTGCTCACCATAATAGAAACTGCCATCCGCAACATGAGCACTAGACAGGTCCGTATAACCGACTAATTGGGCTTTTGAACTATCAGCGATAAATTTGGCATAACCATTAGATTGGTTATAGATTAGAATGTCACCTTCATCTTGGTATTTAGCTATATTAGCCTTGGCCGCTACATATTCATCCATATCCATATGCACATCTAGATGCTCTTGTTCGATGAATAATACGACGCCAATATGCGGAGATTTTTCTAGATCCCATAATTGGAAACTAGATAACTCATAAACCACGATATCACTCTGTTGAATATCACCTATAACATCTAGACCAGGTTTGCCAATATTACCCAATAACCACACGTTCCTACCAGAATGTTCTAATATACTAGCAATTAAACTGGACGTTGTGCCTTTGCCTTTACTACCAGTAACACCGATAATTGGTGCCGGACATTTATCAAAGAATTCGTTAGTAGCTGACCAAATCTTGCCATCAGTTTTAATCTTGCGTGGAGCTATCCCGGCCGTACGAACAACCATGTCAAATCCCTGCAGTTTTTCTAATGCGTCTTCACCGAACAAAGTTTGGGCGTCACCAGGAATATCACGTTCTGGTTGTTTTTGATCTACGATCACAATCTCGTTGCCACGATCCGCAGCCCAATAATGATAGTTTGATTCACCTTCTAGACCATATCCCGCGATTGCAATCTTCATGGCGCCCCCTTATTCTTGATTAAAAAGCTTTGCTATCTTTTCGCTCAGATCAATGATTTCTTGTTTTTCGCCGCTACTGACAGCCGCCAACACCCATGTATCACTTTTGATAAACTTCCTGGCAGTTTCTACCATTCGTTCAGTCGTGACGTTTTCGATCATATCAGGGATTTTGTCATAGTTTTTGATGAAACCATCTGCAAAATATCGCCCAGTATAGAATCCGCTGATTTGTGAAACAGTCTGCGCGCCCATCTGGTAACGGCCCAGTGCGAATGATTTGGCAGCTTCAACTTCTTTTTTGCTAATTTTACCCTTTAATACATTGCCGATTTCTTTGGCGATAATATTGAATAATTCTCCGGCCGCTTCATGATTTACCTGTCCCGAAATATCCCAACCACTGTCATAGAACCCTGTGCCAGCGTAGGCACTGACATTATATGCCAAACCTTTTTTGCGAGCCGCACCGAAAATCCGTGAATGCATTGTCCCGGTCAATATGTGGTTCAGGTAATGCATTGCGTCTAATTCTTCATCATTTAACACCTCGGGTATAGCCAAAAACAATCCAAACGTCAGGTTAGTTGCATCTTTGCGACGAACAATGGCCGGGCTAGCCTTTGTCAATTCATCTTTGGGGACTTCAAACCTTTTGCCTGTTGGTAATTGGAAGCTTTCCAACTGTCGTCTGATCTCGGATTTGCGACCGCGCAGTTTACCTGCAATAACAAATCGCATATTTTTAGTCGTATGGGTGCGTTTATGATGTTCGCGGACATCTGCTATCGTGACGTTGCTAATCGTTGGTAGTGACTGACGGAAAGTCAGCACATCTTCACCCATTAATTGTTGAATTCGTGGCCATAGTAATCGGTGATGGTCATTTAGATAATTAGTCAGTTCTGATCGGACATTACCCCGTTCGGCATCTAATTCTTCTTCGTTGAACCTAGGCTGACAAATTGATAACTGTTGCAATTCTAATATCCTAGCCCATTCAAAATCAGCACAGTCGGCATCATAGACCATTGATAGGTCGCTAGTATAGGCGTTGCGATACGCCCCATTTTTTGTGAACTCGAACTCAAAATCTTGCTCGTCTTTGAAACGCGCATTAGCACCAAACGCCATATGTTCCATAATATGAGCGACTTGTTCGATATCTTTGTTCTTGGCATATCGGTTACCGGCACGAAATTGGAATTGTATGCTCATAGTCGTGGCACCGGGGACGTCAATGAATAAACCTCTAGCGCCGTTTTTCAATTTTACTTCAAATACAGAATGTTTCATTGCCTATCGCCTGTGCTTTCGGTTTTTTCGCTCGGCTTTCTTTTTCTTGCGAGCTTGATTTTTCTTTTTGTTAGCGTCACTGTGGTCTTTTTTAATTTTAAAGTCTTCGTCGCGGTTTTTCTCACCACTAGTTACTTCGTTAACGCCTTTTTCAACTGAACTTTCAGCCAATCTAGTTAATTCAGTCTCATGATCTTCGTCAGCCTTCGCCACAACGTCAGTCCTATGAACGTGCATGACAGCGCGGATAACTTCATCGCGCAATGTAGCCTGTAAACTATCGAATAGTTTCTGAGATTCACTGCGATATTCAACCAACGGGTCTCGTTGACCGACACTGCGCCAATGTATACCTTCACGCAGGTGTTGCATATTTTCTAGGTGTTGCATCCATAATGTGTCTAAAACTTGTAGGTAAACTTCACGTTCAACTTTACGCAAAATCTCAATTGTTAATTCTTTTTCTTTGGCTATATACAGATCTTGGGTTTCTTTTATTGCCAAATCTAATCGTTTTTTATCATTTTTCTCTGCACCAATAACTGCAATCTTGTCAGCCGATAATGGGAAAACTTGTTCGAATTCTTCAGCAAATTTCTTGTTATTTTTTGATGGTAGTATCGTTAATTCGCGTAATTTTGCTTTGATTAGATTTTCAACTTCAGCTTTGATATCTTCACCTTCTAGAATCTTGCGTCGCATCGTGTAAACAACTCGACGATGACGATTAATCACGTTGTCGTATTGGACGACGTTTTTGCGGGTGTCAAAGTTGAACCCTTCGACGCGTTTTTGCGCTGATTCCAATGTTTTAGACACGGCCTTGTTCTGAATCGGTGTATCTTCATCAATACCCAATCGATCCATTAAACTTGCAATTCGTTCCCCCTGGAAAATACGCATCAGATCATCTTCAGTTGATACGTAGAACTGAGTTTCACCTGGGTCGCCTTGGCGACCACCACGACCACGTAACTGATTGTCAATTCGACGAGATTCATGTCGTTCAGAACCAATAACCACCAAACCGCCTAATTCAACCACACCTTCACCTAATTTAATGTCAGTACCGCGACCGGCGATGTTGGTTGCCAATGTCACCGCGCCTTTTTGACCGGCCTTTTCAATAATCGCAGCTTCGCGTTCGTTGTTTTTAGCATTCAATAATTCGTAAGGAATTTTTTCTTTGTCCAACCACGTCGCAATCAATTCGTTTTTAGCAATTGATGCTGACCCAATCAATACCGGGCGGCCTTCACGGTGATACTCGGCAATAGCGGCCGCGACGGCTTTTAATTTACCTTTTTCTGATTTGAATATCAAATCTTGTTTATCAACGCGAATCAATGGTCGGTTAGCCGGGATCTGAATTACATCTAGACTATAAATTTGCTGGAATTCTTCGGCCTCGGTAAATGCCGTACCTGTCATACCAGATAGTTTTGAATATAGACGGAAATAGTTTTGGAACGAAACGGTTGCCAGTGTCATGCTTTCTTGCAACACCGACACGCCTTCTTTGGCCTCAATTGCCTGGTGCAAACCTTCGTTATAACGGCGACCTTGCATCAAACGACCGGTAAATTCATCGACAATGATGACTTCGCCTTCTTTGGTCACAACGTAATCTTTGTCACGGCGGAACAACGCCTGCGCACGCAAAGCTTGATCCATATGATAGACCGAACGGATGTAATCTGGGCTGTATAGATTCTTGATACCTAATACTTTTTGAACTTTATCTATACCAATATCACTTAGTGACACTGTACGATGTTTTTCATCCATGGTGTAATCTTCGGGTACTAGTTTGGCAGCGATTTTAGCAAATTGATAGTAACTATCTGGGTTTTCAGCTGCTGGCGCGCTGATAATCAACGGCGTTCTAGCCTCATCAATCAAAATGCTGTCTACTTCGTCGACAATAGCAAAATTTAATTTACGTTGGCGCAACATGTCAACTTCATTGACCATGTTATCGCGCAGGTAATCAAATCCGAATTCATTGTTGGTGCCATAAGTTACATCGGCGGCATAGGCTTCTTTACGAGTTGCTGGGCACAGATGTCGCAAACGTTCATCGCTGTGATTCTCGTTATCAAATTTCGGATCGTAGACAAAAGACGCCTCGTTGATAATAACGCCGACCTTTAAACCTAGGAAATCATATATCGGCCCCATCCAACAAGCGTCACGCTGTGCTAGATAATCGTTGACCGTAACAACATGCACGCCATCACCTGTTAGTGCATTCAAATATACGGGTAATGTTGCAACTAATGTCTTACCTTCACCTGTTTTCATTTCGGCCACATTGCCATCATGCAATGCCATGCCACCGATTAACTGCACGTCAAAATGACGCATTTTCATCTGACGTTCGCTAACTTCACGAACTAATGCGAATGCATCCGGCAACAAACTTTCTAATGTTGTACCTTTTTTGGATAATTTCTTTTTTAAAACCTCTGTCTGTTGTTTTAACTCAACTTTGGTCATTTTGCCATATTTATCAGAAAGTGCGTTAATTGCCGCAACTCTTTTTTGTAGACCTTTTAATATCTTTTGTTGCGGATCGCCAAAAATCTTGGTCAGAACCTTATGCTTGCTTACCATAATAAAAACCCTAAACTCCTATCATAAAGTTCCATAGTGAAATACTGCCTACTATTATAAGTCTAAAATGGCTATTACACAAGGTACCAACAGGTTATAATTCGCGCCAGCTAAATACCCAGGTCATACCCAAAGACAACCAAAATACTGAGATTCTGAGACTATGAGATTTGGTGGGACATCTGCAGAACCCCGGATGGTTATGAGACAGGATTCCTGGAGTATCGAGGACTGTTTGAGCCATTGCCTGCAATGGCGAGTTCCGCAGATACCCAAGAAGACTGATGAGATAACCAATCCGCGGGTTCGAAGCCGTCCCAAATGTTTTTCGGTTCCTTTTTGCTACTCAAAAAGGAACTAGTCTTTGGTTCTTTCCTAAAAGAAAGAACTTTACAGTTCGCGTTTAAAACTACGCTTAAACCTACTCAAAATCCCCCGTCGCCCAATATGTGGCACGGACGATTGTTTATAATCACGTAATTGAGAATGGGTCTTGGCCACAACTGAATCAATAGCGAATGACATCGTACTACTGCAACCCTTAGCATTAATAACTTTACCTGGTAAAACCAACACGACTTCGGCCTCAAATTTCTCACTGTCGTGAACTTTTTTCTTGCGCTCGGTCAATTTTACATCAACGGCCGCACTTTTAACTGCATGCCTAGGCAGATATTTATCTAGGCCACCAATTTTTTTGATGACGTATTTGCGGATATTACTATCTACCTCATATGCGATGCCGGTAAGGTTAATATTTTTAATCATGCTACCCTCCTTTACCCTCCTAAGTTTCTATGAAATTTCGGCGGGTTATTTTTTAAAGTTGGCTGGTAGTTCTATTATACCAAATAAAGAGAGCCCGCGCACGAAGCGAAGGCTCTTGATTCTTTATCCATTGATGGGTGCAAGTGCAGGCTACCTAACAGAGTCCCAAATTACTTCGGGATGCCACTGACTTGCTACAAATACTTTTCGGCTTTCGCTGGTCACCGCATTACACGTTTCAAAACGCACGAAAGCATTACTATGAGCCTCGACCCAGATGAACTGCAATCTGCCGGATGAGTTCTGAAAATAATATATCTGCTCGTTACAATGCTTGTGACCAAGCGCGTCCGTGAACAAATCAACCTCTTTTACGCCACATAATGCGCCTTCAGGGTTATCAACTTGCTCCAAGAAGCCTTCTGCCGTGTCCGGTAAATCAGACCCTCTGAACTTGTAACTAAGGTTTTTTACTTCTGCAATTGCCAATTCAAGGTTCACAAACTCTTTTTCGAATTGGATAACAGACTTATACATATTCTTTACTGCCTCGCCTTTTGGCGTCACGATATGTGCCGCCAATTTGTCCTTAAATTTCATATAAAATCCTCCTGCGTTCGCCCGCCGGCATAAAATGTCCGCTGAGCTATCGCTAGATCAGATCGGTTAACGTCGACGTTTAGCTACATCAACATAAAACGACCTAATCTGTGGTTTTATATGAAAAAAGACTTTTCCATCAATTTATAAAGTAACAACGCCAGCTAAAAACTGGCTATCTTTTATATTATAGCACCTTTGTATTTATACGTCAACTACAAAACTGATCGGTCGCCAATGTATGGACGGATAACTTCAGGGACAACTAATGTACCATCTGGTTGTTGGAAATTCTCTAATATCGCTACCAATGAACGAGCCAATGACACAGCCGTACCGTTCAATGAATGCAAAGTATCAACACTGCCATCTTTGCGACGGACACGGATATTCAAATTACGAGTTTGGTAATCAGTACAGTTTGAACAGCTAGTTAATTCACGATACATGCCATCTACTGGTGACCAGTATTCAATGTCATATTTTTTGGCAGCTGGCGCACCCAGGTCACCTGACGCAATATTGACGACTCGGTATGAAATACCAATCGCTTGCCAGATTTCTTCTTCGATAGACAATATCGTCTCGTGCATCTGGACACTGTTTTCTGGCAAAGTATAAGCATACATTTCCAATTTGTTGAATTGGTGAACGCGGAACAAACCACGCGTATGTTTACCATAAGTCCCCGCTTCTTTGCGATAACAAGGACTGTAACCAGCGTAAATCATCGGCAATTTATCTTCATCAATAATTTCATCGGCGTGATAACCAGTCAGTGGGATCTCGGCCGTGGCGATTAATGACAAGTCTTCGCCTTCAATCGCATATTCATCACTTTGATCACTGGACCTAGGTGCAAACCCATTACCAGTTAGAATTCGTGAGCTGACCATATGTGGCACGGTCATAAATGTGAAGCCTTTTGCTACTAGGAAATTCAATGCGAATTGATAGATAGCGTTTTCTAATAATGCCAAATCGCCTTTTAGGTAATAGAACTTGGCGCCGGCAACTTTGGAACCGCGCTCAAAATCAATCCAATCGCGTTTGACTGCAAAATCCAAGTGATCAGTTGCACCAGTTTTTTGTTCACCATATTTTTTGACTTCTACACTGTCGTGTTCACCACCTACTGGCACGTCACTCAATATGATATTTGGAATAGAATTTAACAGATTGAAAAACTCAGTTTCAACTGTTTTCAAATCAGATTCTAATTCAACTAGATCGTTTTTGATCGCACGACCTTGGTCTATCAAATCAGCATTAGGTTGGCCATTTTTCATCTGGTCCGATATGACATTACGTTTTTCGCGTAATTCATCAACACGATTCTGTGCATCACGACGTTTAGAATCTAATTGCAATAACAAATCTATATCAACATTGTAGCCTTTATTTTTAGAGCTATCTTTAACCAACTGGGCATTCTCACGAATAAAACGAATATCTAACATACCAACTATTATATCAGAGATGTAATAGAAGTAGATTATAGATTTTGGATTTTAGATTTTGGAAGAAATCTCAAACTCAAATAACTACGGTGGAAAGCCAAACTCAATATAAGTCTCCATGAACCTATCCGTCTGCGATTCGTAATTATACTAAAATCTAAAATCTAAAATCTATAATCTACTTGCGACTATTCTGTTCTCAAAGCCTCAATCGGATTCAATTTAGCAGCTTTTCGCGCTGGTAATATGCCGGCGACAACTGAAACTAGAATCAAACCAACTACAACTACAACTATGCTCAGTGGCTCAAAAACAATCAATTTAGTATCCCCCAGGCTTAGCACCTTACTAATAAACGGATTGCCGACCGTACCTGCAATAACAGCTAACGCACTACCAATCGCACCGCCTAGGAATCCTACCCAAGCCGCTTCTAATTTGAATAGCCGTCCGACATCACGTCGGCGCATACCTAACGCTTTCATTAGGCCAATCTGTTGTGTGCGTTCTAGTACACTAATATATTGTGTGTTTATAATCCCAAATATCGATGTTAGTACTGCCAAAATCCCAAACCCTATCAAAATCGCTTGCAACACATTAATAAAGTTAAATATAAAACTCATTAAATCTTCAGCTGTCTGCGCATCGTAACCGGCATCTACCAATCTTGATTTTACATCCTTTACGTCTACATTATCCGCCGCCTGAACGATTGCCCCCGCATATTGGTTATAATTTGCTGTACCCTGTTGATTATAGTCATACAATAATCGCATATTATCTTTTGAAATCTGCATACCACTAATTGGGCTAGCAGCAAATATTGAACTTTTAATTACACCGGTAATTTTAAAATCAAACTCTTTTTGTTCCGGATTGATTGCTGCTGTTGATAATCTATCTACCGCAATCGTCAATTTCTTGCCAATCGCATCACCTGCATTGACAAAGCCAAACGCCTCAAGATAGTTATCAGTAATAATTATCCCATCGTTATCGATATCAGTTGAACCACCTGTCACATATTCTAGTTTTACTCCTTTGTTAAAACCTCGCACACTCGCCTGATATTTTTCGTTACCTTTAGTATAAATATATTTAATCTTTACCTGATAAATTGAAGTGGATGATTTTACACCTTCAATCTGTTTAATTTTTTCAATGTCATCCTGGGATAGCGTCTTGGCCGTGTAGCCACCATAATTCATAGTTGGACTATCTGTATATTTCTGAGGTTTGTTAGGATCATTGTTGGCGTCCATTCTTGGTTGAACAAATAACTCCTGCGGATTTGTGTTGCTAGTGATAATAGTTGCCGCATAATCGCGACCGCCTGCGCCAATCGCTAGGCTCAACACAATAGTGAACGCACCAACGCCAATTGCTAGGCTGGTCAATAATGTCCTAGCCTTTGCCTGTTTCAAACTGCGCCCAGCACGGATGATAATATCTGTTATTTTCATTTTTTAAGCCTCCTGCCCACCAAAGTTTTTCCCAAAAATTTAGGCGGGTTCATATCATCAATCTGACCATCTTTTAGATGTATCTGCATTTCACATCTATTCGCTAGATCACTATCGTGAGTCACGATTATTAATGTTACATCGTTTTCCTTGCTGTATTTAAATAACAGGTCTTCTACCATCCCACCAGTCACACTATCCAGGTTACCAGTCGGTTCATCTGCAAATACTATCGTCGGGCTGTTTACAATCGCTCGTGCGACCGCCAGGCGTTGTTTTTGGCCACCAGACAACTCTTTGGCCTTTGCTTTTACTTTCTCGGACATATCAACTGCTGCCAGTGCAGATTCAATCATTTTTCGGCGCTTACCAACCGATATTTTTGCGATTTCTAGTGGCAAGCTAACATTGTCGTAACAGCTTTCTTTGGCCTGCACGAAGAAACTTTGGAATATAAAGCTCATCTCACTAGAACGAAACTTATCAATGTCTTTTTGTTTCAATTTCAATATATTTTGACCATCAATTATAATCTCGCCAGAAGTCGGTTTGTCCAGACCACTCATTATGTGCATCAATGTAGATTTACCACTACCAGATTTGCCTAATATCGCGATACTTTTACCAGTCGGAATCGTGAAACTAACACCATCAACCGCATTAAAGGCGCTGTCTTTTTTGCCATAGGTTTTGACTAGGTTTTTAACCTCAATCATTAGATTAAACCAACTTTAAATCTGGATAAATGTCGGATGTTGTACCGTCAATCTCGTGACGTAATTGTGGGAAAGGCACACCTTCGCGCGCAGTAACGCCTTCAAGCATCCAAAATAACCTTTCACTATTGCCATATCCACAGGCTGGCGGCATGCCGTATTCCAATGCCTCTACATAATCGATATCTAACATCATAGCTTCACAGTCACCTGCATCGCGCATTTTTTGCTGCCCAACAAATCGATTCAGCTGATCCATCGGATCATTAAGCTCACTATACGCCTTGCACGCCTCTGTGCCACACAGCAACAGATTAAATTGCTGGCTCAACCTATCGTCGCCCTGTTGGTTCTTTGCCAAAGGTTGCAAAAAGGCTGGGACATCAACCAAAAAGGCTGGCCCACTGATATCTGCACGAATTTTTTTCCATAATTTATCAATGCATCGATTTAAATTATCAACTTTTTCCAGTTCAATATTGTTTTCTTTTAATTTTTGTTGGACTTCTTTAAGCTCGCAATTAAATACATCTATCCCGAAACGCTCTTTTACTGCATCAACAAAACTAATTTTTTGCCAATCTTGACCATCTTTGCCCAAATCAATTTCTTGACCATTTGCCATCTTAAAAATTCGTTTACCCCAAGTCTTGTCAGCGATAAACCTAACCAAATCCTGAGTTAACTGCATCCCCATTTGCCAATCAGCGTAAGCCCAGTACCATTCCATCGCAATATGTTCAGGCAGGTGTTCGTCGCTATAATTTTCATTACGAAATCTCGGACCAATATCATAAATCTTTTCATAACCCGCCACTAACAGCCTTTTTAATGGCAATTCTTGGCTAATGCGCAAATAAAAATCCTGGTCCAACGCATCCATATGGGTCACAAATGGGTTTGCGTCTGCCCCACCAGTAGAATGTTCCAGAACTGGTGTATTTATCTCGATAAAACCATTTTGATTTAGAAAATCCCTAGTTGCTTGCCAGAATTTACTACGGCGGACGAACCTATCACGCACATCAACGTTAACATTCATATCAACATATCGACGGCGCATGCGTTCTTCTTTGTTCGTGAATCCGTCAACGCTACTAGGCATTGGGCGCAGTGATTTAGAAATCAATTTCAATGACGCCACTTCAATCGATATTTCACCAGTTTTGCTTTTGATAACTTTACCGGTAGCTTGAACGAAATCACCTGTGTCTAGTAACGGCAATTGTGCCATGCCTAATTGGTTCGATTTGGCATCTAATTCGCCGACTGTATCTGTGCGCAAAAATAATTGGATAGAACCCGTAAAATCACGGATAACGATAAAAGCCAATTTACCAAATTTACGAATCCCCATAATACGGCCAACAACAGTAGCCTCGCTACCCTCTAGTTTGTCAAAATCTGTCGTAATATTGACGTTTTCCTGAGTACGTTTAGTCTCGGCTGGGAATGGGTTGATACCCAAATCCTGCAACTCTGATAGTTTACGTAACCTCTCATCCCTAAAATCTTTTAGTGTAGCCATATGCTCTATTATATCAGAGATATAATAGAAGTAGATGTTAGATTTTGGATTTTGGATTTTGGAAGAAGTTGCAAACAATAAAAAATAAGCTCGCCTTTTGGCGAGCCTATTTCCATGAGATTTGAGACTATACTATAATCTAAAATCCAAAATCTATAATCTACTTGCAATTTCTAGCAAAGGCTCTCAATCACGTATGTAGAATGGCCTTTTGGTGTAGAGATAACTACTTCATCACCAACTTTTTTACCAAACAACGCTTTACCGATTGGAGATTCGTTACTGACCTTGCCTGACATTGGATCGGCTTCAACCGGACCAACAATTGTGTATTTAACACTCTTTTTGCCAGTTTTTAGCTCAACACATGTACCTAGGCTAACCTTTGAACTGTTGCTGGCTTTGATTATCGTCATATTCATCAAAATATCTTCGATTTCAGCAATTCTAGTCTCTACCAAACCTTGCTCCTCGCGTGCAACGTCATATTCTGCATTTTCGCTCAGGTCACCAAAATCACGAGCATCAGAGATTTTTTCTGCTACTTCACCACGACGACTTTTCAGCGCCTTTAATTCTGCTTCTAGTTCTTTTTTACCAGCAGTTGTCAATTGATATAGTTTTTTCATAATTGTTTTTTCTCCTTCGCTGTGATGCGAAATAGTTTAGCAAAAAGTGTTCTTAATAACACTACACACGCTATATATAGCGTGTTTTCTACAGAATTTTCTATAGCTAGTTCAGTTTAGCAAGCAGTTCATCGCGTGTCAATAACAATTGTTGTTCGTCACGTCGTGCGACCAATTCATAGGTGTTATTTTCCAACATTCTGTCACTAACTGTGATGCGATATGGGATTCCCATTAGGTCAAAATCAGCAAATTTTTGGCCTGGACGTAGTGGCCTGTCATCGTATAACACCTCTATGCCCTTTTTGGTCAATTCTTCATATAATTCATCCGCGTGTTTAATCGCTGCATCACCACCAATACCGATCAAATAAACCTTGGCCGGAGCAACTGATTCTGGCCATACTAAACCTTTATTATCAGCAAACTTTTCAGCGATTACACCCATGGCGCGAGTTGTTCCAATGCCGTACGAGCTAAGATATATAAATTGTTGTTTGTTTTCGGCATCTGTGAAAGTAAACCCAGTATCTTCACTTTTCTGGGATCCAAAATTGAATATATTGCCCACTTCAACACTTTTAACTTTTTCTAGATCTTCGCGTCTAATGCCCAATTTGTCCAAGTTTTCGTCATCCATAACTTCTTCGTTGACTGCGATATTTTTACCACGATGGATAAAAATATAATCTTCACCAGCATCACAGACTGTCTGAAATTCATGGCTAAACTTTGTAAACGCCCCGCCACTAGCAAAAGTCACATAGGTATCATCACCAATACCTAATCGATCATAAATCCGATTGTATGCCTCAATAGTTTTGTCATAAAAAGCCTGATTAGCCTCAGCACTGATATTGCATGAATACATATCTTTCATCGTGAATTCACGGCCACGGATTATACCGCTTTTAGCCCTGGTTTCGTTGCGAAATTTAGTCTGGAATTGATAGACATTAACTGGTAGATCTTTATAACTATTAACGTACTGTTTAACCATTCCAATTATTGGCTCTTCGTGTGACCAGCCAAAACCTACTTGGGTACCATCTTTTAATTCAGATTTGAACCAAATATCAACAGCTTCGTCATCCCAGCGTCCAGTCGGTTCCCACGTTTCTTTTTTCTGCAACCCGGTCATTAACAATTCTTGACATCCGATTGTGTCCATCTCTTCGCGAATAATTTGAGTAATCTTGTTTAGAACTTTTAGACCTAATGGCAAATACGCATACACACCAGCCATCTCTTTGTGGATGAATCCGGCGCGGATTAGTAATTGCGCATTTTTAGACACCTCATCGGATGGGGCGTCTTTGATAGTTTTGGTAAATAATCGTGATAATCTCATACTATCTTCCTATTGTAGTCAAAAACGACGTATTAATAAAGAGAAAATAATAAGCAATACCGTTTTTAGCCATATGCAATAATATTGACGGCCACAAACTATCTGTAATTTGTCGCAAAACACATAACACAACGCTCAGCGCAATCGTATCAACTGCCACATTCCAATTACCATGCAACATGCCGAATAATACACTGGTAACTAATACCGCTGCCCAAACCGGTACGATTTTTTTCAGTTTGCCGAACAGATACCCGCGAAATAACACTTCTTCGGATACCGGCACAGCGATAACTAATACGACAAACGCCGCTATGAACTCATAATTACGCGTCAGACCGCTGAATCCGACATCCTGCACCTGATTAGCATCAAAACCCGGGACCAAACTGGTAGCTAATGTTATTAACAATGCCGAAGCCAACAGATATACAACTAGACCGGCTGGGGTAATCAATATATCCATCCACGTCGGTAACTTATGCAACCCCAAATCTACCAGACTAACCTTTTGTTTTTTAACGAACCATGGCACTCCAATAATCAATGCCAGTGTAATCACATATATCAAAGCCGTCGACGTGGCGTTTAAAATCGCATCGTTCATTGACGCCAGCGGTACTTTCAACATCACCAACACCCAAACCAGCCCCAGAACCAATGCCTGCGCTGCAAAGAAACTGACTACGACCCACGCCGGAATCGCAATCAACATTAGCCATTTAGAATATTTTTGCAACATCTGTGATTGTCACCAATACTATTAATCCCATCAATATATAGAATCCGATTGATTGAATTTTTTCTTCACGTTCATATGTCAATGATTTTTTAGTTACGCGGAACAACATCATCGTGAACCACCTGCCGCCGTCTAGCGCTGGTATTGGCAGTATATTCATCACCGCTAGTGTCAGCGATATAATCGCTGTCAGGAACAATAATTGCGCTGGACCGGCACTGCTAGCAGCCGGGAAAATCGTACCCAATATGCCGATAGGGCCAGCTACACTGTCGCCTGCCGTTTTCAAATCAGCTGCCGCCTGATCGCGCACCGCGCTGTCTGAACTAAATTGTGATACAACGCCGTTAAATAGATTTGCAACTAATCCGCCCAGGCCGCTGAGCGTCTCCCATGTAAATTGCGCTGTCGTTACAACACCTACAATCGGTGCCGACCAAGTAGATTTGATTGTTGATCGTTGCCCCATATTAATTCCGAATATGCCCCCCGTTGCATCGTCACCCAATGTTGTATCAACTGTTGACTCTGTGTCACCACGCGAATATGTGACTGATACAGTTTTGCCTTTGTTGTCGCCAATTACCCGCGACAATTCTTCGGCCGTAGCAGGATTCTGACCGGCAAATTTGATGACCAAATCACCTGTTTTTAACCCTGATTTTTCAGCTGGTTTGCCGGCTGTTATCCCCGTAATCTCAACTGGTTGGCTAATAACCGTGCTGTCGCCCGCCATCGTAAACTGGTTTGGCAACACCTTTGGCAGGCCAAAAATAGACAGTATTGTTAATATAAATGCCGCCAACAACCAGTTAGCTGTGACGCCTGCGAATAATATCTGAGTTTTGCCCCAGAACCCTGTGGCACCATAATCACCCTTTTTCTTGGCCGCGTCATATTCACCCTGCATTTTGACAAATCCGCCGATTGGTAGCCAATTCAATGTAAATAGTACGCCGTTTTTCAGTTTTTTCTTCCAAGCTCGCGGAGGCAGGCCTATCCCGAATTCTTCAACCACTACGCCGTTGCGTTTCGCTACCCAAGCATGCGCCAATTCGTGCACCACAACTAATATGACCAGAACGATTAATCCTACCAATACCCCGATAAATAATTGCATTCACACCCCCGTAACTAAATTAAATTGTCAAAATTTCTTTTTCTTTGGCGACGAATATACTGTCAATTTTGCTGTTTTCGGTTGCCATCAACGTATCAATCGTTTTTTCGGCACGTTTCATGTCGTCTTCGGACATTTCTTTGGCATCTTTTTTGCGTTTGGCTTCTTTTAGCGCGTCCTGGCGGATGTTTCGCAATGCGATTTTGGCTTCTTCAACCTTTTCGCTAGTCTGTTTTACGATTAATTTTCGGCGTTCTTCGGTCAATGCTGGGATTGGTACACGGATTACACGACCGTCGTCGCTAGGGTTAAAACCTAGGCTTTGATCGGCACGAATTGCAGCGCAAATAATCTGAATATTGCTAGGGTCAAACGGTGTAACCTGCAACATTTGTGGTTCTGGCGCGGTGATATTAGCCACTTGATTTAGCGGCATCATTGATCCGTAAACTTCGGCTTTGATTCCGTCCAATTGGCTGGGATGCGCCCGACCAGTTCGGACTTTTTTTAATTCTTCCTCAAAATGAGCGATTACTGTACTAAATTTCGTTTCGAATGGTTTTGTATCAAACATATGTAACTATTATATCAGAGATATAATGCAAGTAGATTATAGATTTTGGATTTTAGATTTTAGAAGAATTACAAAAAACATAAAATTAATAAATCCCATAAAAACAGGCCCGCCTTCCAGCGAGCCTATTCCAGTAAGATTTGAGATTGAGACTATACTATAATCTAAAATCCAAAATCTAAAATCTACTTGCGGTTACTCCGTAACGCCCAATTCAATTCGTTTGAACTGGCGGACAATCAGGTTTTCACCTGTCTTCGCAATATTCTCTTTTACAAAATCTTCAACAGTTTGTTTCTCGTTTTTGATGTAAGTCTGTTGCAATAATACTTTTTCAGCAAAATGCTTTTTGACTTGGCCATCAACGATTTTTTCTAGCATTTCGGCTGGTTTGCCGCTAGTTTTTGCCACTTCCATACATTCTTCACGAACTCGTTTCAATTCCGCTGCAGGAATTTCGGATTCGCTAACATAGATTGGTGACATTGATGCAACTTGCAATGCAATTTCGTGCACGAATTCTTTGAAACCATCTGTTCGGGCAACGAAATCTGTTTCACAGTTAACTTCTACGATAACGCCGATTCGTCCACCGTGAACATAGCTGTCGATTAGGCCGGCGCGGGCTTCGCGGTCGCCTTTTTTCTCGGCTTTGGTTACGCCTTTTTTGCGCAGTGCTTCTAGTGCCTTGTCAAAATCACCGTTTGCTTCTACCAACGCAACCTTGGCGTCAGTCAGGCCGATGCCTGATAATTCTTTTAACTTTTTAATATCATCAATTGATACGCCCATCTCTTATTTCTCCTCTGTGTTTTTAACTGTACCAGCACCTTCTGTGACCGCGCTAGTAACATAATCTAATAACAATTGTACACCTTTGATTGCGTCGTCGTTACCAGGAATGACGTAGTCAATTAGTGATGGATCAGCGTTTGTATCAACAACTGCAACTACTGGGATGCCCAATACATTTGCTTCTTTGATAGCGTTCAAATCACCGATTACATCGATAACAAATACTGCGCCAGGTTGGCCATTTAGATCTTTAATGCCGCTATATTTTAGATTTAGTGCATCGATTTCTTCTTGGAATCGTTGAACTTCTAGTTTTGAATAGCGTTTTTCTAGGTCGCCAGATGCCATTCGTTTTTCTAGATCTTTTAGTTTTTTGATCTGTTGAGTAGTTGTCGCAACATTGGTCAGAATACCACCTAACCATCGTTCAGTGACGAACGGCTGATTGATAGCTTCGGCTGCTGCGCGGATGATGTCTTTGGTATGTTTTTTAGTACCAACAAACAAAACTTTTTTACCGCTAGCGGCAACTTTAGTCAGGAAAGGCAATGCTGCTTCCAAACCTTCAACAGTTTTTTCTAGGTTAATAATATGGCTGTCTTGGCGTTTACTATGAATGTATTTCGCCATTTTTGGGTGCCAGCTGCTGGTCTTGTGACCAAAGTGTACACCAGCTTCAAATAAAGCTTTAATATCGACATTTGCTGTCATTTTGTAACTCCTTTTTCTTCCTTTGTGTACCTGAGATTAACAGGAGTTATTGCACAAAGTGCTTCATTAATTTATTTACCTGATAATTATAACAAATAACAGATACAAAATCAACACCAATTATCTAAACCCTGCCGAACACCCCATCCTGAAATTTTGAGATTTGCAGCCCATGGGGGCATCTGCAGAACCCCGGATGACTATGGATCAAATATCCTGGAACGGCGAGGACTGCTTGTCCTCCATAGCTTTAGCAACGGAGGGTTTGAGCCCTCAGAACATGTCTGAGGCGCGAGTTTCCGCAGACGGCCAAGATATTTTATCTATAGCCAAACCGAGGGCTCGAAGCCGCCCCAAGAATTTTTCGGTTCCTTTTTGTGACCCAAAAAGGAACTAGTCTTTGGTTCTTTCCGAAAAGAAAGAACAAATACTTCCCCCTTATGCTCGCATAAAACCCCCACCGATGTTATCATACCTAATAGTTTATTGATTTTTTAAATAAACCGAACCTAATAGCTGATCAAACAAATGAAAAGGATGTGAGGAAATTGAAGGTTTATATCTTGAACTTTTCTAGGTACTGTTATGCAGAACTACCTGATTGGGAATACAGAAAAATGTATAATCTCATCAAAGAAATCGGAATGCCAGAAACAAAACCATACCCAGAGTTCCAAATTATGTGTAATTCGGTACCTATGGATTGTATGGTCACAATGCTTTTGTCAGAAAAACACGATATCCATCTGGGCAAACAGCAATTTTCAGGCAACTGGCCAACCGAAGAGAACCCGGCTAGATTCCCAGAAGTAGCACGTATGGTCAAGATATTAAAAGACGCTGGGTCACAGGTATTAATAATCGTTTGCGAAAGCAATTATGATTTGCCAAAGCACCTCCCCGAGCATCTAGCAGAAGAACTAGGCATGCCTACGGACATCTTTCTAAACGGCTCCCATGTATCACAGATGCTAGAGATTAATATCGGAGATTCTCAGATAAAAACTCGCTACATCTATGATGGCTCTTCGTCCGATTGATCAGTATTAGTTTCACCAAGCCCTGCAGACCCATTCGTCTGCAGGTATTTTAATTTCAGACTATTCGATTATATAAGTTTGGCTAGCATTCGGTGTGCCTTGTCGAACCCAAATCTCACCAGAACAATCAGGTTTGACTTGGCCTAGTACATGCAATGCTGAATTGGCCATATATTTCCTAATTTCCAGTGGTATTTTATCGTTGGCATCTTTGACCTGCCCATCAAACTCAATTGAAAAATCAACTTCACCCAATGTCACGACATGAGCCACAACAGATACACTATCAAAAAATGACTTTGCATTTGGTGATACCCCGACCAACTTTTCCCTAAACTCTGCGGCAAAACCGCTTTCAAATTCCGCGACATCACCACCGGCTTGCGCAATCGATTCAGACGATGATGAAACAATAATATCCATCACTGGTTTATCAACAAATTTCTCAATCGGGCTAGCGACTAAACCTTCAGGTTCTTGCAATTTATCTTCTTTGATTTCATCTGGTTTATACATTCTGAAAGTTGCATCAGTCCATGATTCAATAACTAATTCGTTAATATCAGCACCTGACCTCTTGATCAAATCAATAATTTTGATGGCCGCAGCATCAATCTTTTCAGCACTTGGCCAAAATGACGGATCTTCGCGTTCTGGGTATGTATTATCACTAGTACCGAAAGCTATTTTAATCTGACCTGGCTCGGCACCGGTGCTGATCACTCTAAATTCCTTATCATCCTCAGGTGCACCTAATTCGGCATTAAAAATACCCAAAATTTCATTTAACAGATTCTTTTGTTTGAGAACCTCTTGCTCGCCGTTCTTTTTATTCTCTGGAAAACCGCCTATTGCAATTGGGGGCATACTGAATTTCTCCTTTTATCTAATTGAATACCTTTATTATACAGGATAAACTTTGGTATTTGGTTGACCTTGGCGAATCCAAACTTCACCAGAACAATCAGGTTTTATCCCATTAATCGTATGTAGCGCGGCATTAGCCATATATTCTCTAATCTCTTCGGGCATCTTGTCGCCTTTGATATCGCCATCAAACTCAACTGAAAAATCAACTTCGCGCATAACCACAACTTTTACGACAACTGGGACGTTTTCAAAAAAGGCTTTTGCATTTGGCGATATGCCAACTAACTTTTTTTGGAACTCTGCCGCAAAACCACTCTCAAACTCTTTGACATCCCCACCAGATTGAGCAATCGATTCAGCTGTCGAAGTCACCACTACCTTCATCACTGGTTTATCAATAAATTTTTCAACCGGGTTCTGCACCAAGTCTTCCGGCTCTTGCAACTCGTCGGCTTCAACTTCAGATTGTTCATATCCCATAAAAGTTGTATCGGACCATCTCTCAACCACCAATTTAGGCACATTGGCACCAGACTTTTTTATCAGATCAACAATCGCGGCACCTGTCGCATCAATGGTCTCATCAGTAGGCCTAAATGATGGGTCTGGGCGGTCTGGATACTCATTATCCCCAACCGTACATGCTATTTTAATGCCCTCATCCTCAGACTCCACGCTTATCGTCTCTCCAACCTCTGAATCCCAAAGCTCAGCTCCTGTCATCGTGTTAAAGAGAGTGCCGATATCTTTGCACAATTTTTCATTATTCACACCTACTTTTTCTGACCTACCATCACTAATAAATTCTGTAATCGGTGCCATATTATTTCTCTCCTTTTATTAATTTATCTAATCCGATATCTTCATTCAACAACGTATGAATCCGTTCTAGATATATCCGTGATTCTTCCTCACTGTCTGCTTGGATAACATTATAAGGGAAATACAGGTAACAAATAAATAACATCGCGTCTAATAATTCACTGGCTGTAAAGTTAAATTGTTTTTTATTCTTGTACCCATCGATTATTGCTGCTGCGACTTGACCATTGAACCTGTCCGATTTGAACATAGAAAACTCTACCAGTGCCACTGATATCTCGATAATCGGATCGCCAATCGCCCAATCGTTAAAATCTAGCAAATACAATCTTCCACCATTTTGAATCAAATTCCATGGCCATATATCTTTGTGTAGAAACTGTTGATTATTGCTGGAATCTAATTTATCTATAATCTCGTAAACTCGCGGCAGATTAGATTTGTATTCAGACATATCGAATTGCAAACCTTTATTAGCCATCTCCTGGTCAATATTACCGTAGACAAAGTCAAACTCCTCACAAAAATTCATAGCCGAAAACTGCGAAACGTCAATCTGTTGTGCGGTCTGATCGATAGTCGCGACAACTTGACCAACCTGTTTCATCAATTCAGGTGCAAACTCCAGTTCATCCAAAACCGGGCCATCAATAAAATTAGTTGCTACAACGTTAAAGCCATCGTATTCTTGCAAAATCTGACCATCCTTGCCCAAAACAAATTCTGGGATATCAATGCCGGCCGCCATGAACAATTTAACCGCTTCAATTTCTTTTGCTATTTTATCCCGGTTAGATTGACCATGACTGTAAATCTTTAGCGCAACATCAAAATCTGCGCCTGTAATCCGATAGTTATCATTGGCTACGCCACTTAATTTTCCATAGCTAACAATATCGCCCAATGCATATCTATCTTTTAGAACATCACATGCTTGTTCGGTAGTGTAGTTTGATCTGATAAAATCCATTTTTTACGCCTTTTTACTTGTCTTTTTAATAATATAACATAGAAACACCGAAACATCGGCCGGTGGGTTGTATTCTCGTTTATCTTCCCATGATTTAATAATCTCGAACCCACCATCGCTTAAGATTTTGGCGAACTGGTTTTTACCATAAAACGCCCAATAACGCTTTGCCTCACCCTCACCTAGATAGCTTTCAAAACTACCTTTTTTGACAGTAATCAGCCCGATACCGCCCATTTTTAGGACACGATTTGCTTCGGCTATAGCCCCGGCAATATCCTTTTTAGGAATATGCAGATATGCTGCGAACGACCATATGCCATCAAATGACTGGTCTGCAAATTTCAAATCGCACAGATCCATAACCTGGAATTTGACGCTTGGAAACAATTTTTCGGCTTCACCGATCATGCCATCTGACAGGTCGACGCCAGTGTAATCATAGCCCGCTGGGACGAACAAATGCGCATCCCGCCCAGTACCACATCCCAGATCCAAAACCTTACCACCAGGCAATAATTTCTGATATTCTTCGAATTCTGGACGACAATACTCTAGATTGGCCTTTTTTATAACCCAATTAGCCGCATTGCGGTCATACCAACTTTTAGTTACTGCCTTATTCTCAATCATTACCATCCTCCAAATTATTCCCAAAAAACAGCTAAACGATCGCCAAAATCAGGATATCTTTCCTCAATCAACGGAGTCGCGATTAGTGACAATACATGGTTTTCGGAATAAAAATCTTCCATCGTGCAATTCCTGCCAGTTTCGGCATTAAACCTGGCTAATTCACTCTCTGGGTCGGCCATAAACCTCTGGCAATTACCAGCAACAGCCTCATGTGCCGCGTTATTATCACTTTGCCGTTTGCCAAACTCACGTTCATATAACATCGCAAATATCTCACAAACCTGCTGGCGATTAAATTCAAATTTGTTTAAATCCAAATTAGGGTATTGTTCCTTGATCATACCTGACAATTTTGCCCGCATCTGGTCGCTATATTCCGCCGATATCTCGGGAATGCCCCCATCATCTACGTACCCACCGAATCGTTTCGCATATTCTATGTCAAACACATTGTGCGCTATCTCGTGCGCCACAGATTCATCATATGTTGGCAGTTCTGCCAGTATTAGGGCAACAGCACGACGATCATCGACCTGTTTAGGGTCAATCGCTTCAAAACCCGCCCGGCTGTGTATCCCGACAAAATCAGTCGTCCGTCCATATATAAAATCTTCTAGATTGCTAACCCCATCACTGGGCTCGTTACCATCAAAAGTCACAACGCGCAGGCCATCCAAATACCCAGGATCAAAAATCCCCGCCGCCCGAACAATATCAACTGCATTTTTAGATTTTTTATTCATTTTTTGCTTCCCTTGGTCCCATACCATCAGTATAACAAAAATATACTATTTAGCTGTCGCCAGGCGTAATTTATGATTAGCCATCTTAGTCTCTTTGACAATCGTTTGCCGTACAACGGCTTTTTTCACGGCTGGCCTATCACTAGGATTTTGCTGATAGTAAATTCGCAATAATTTATTCCAAAATTTAGCCTTAGCCCCACCATTATACATACGATCCATCGCAATTTGATGTTGTATGTTCAGTAATCGATTCCTGCGCTGATACTTCACACCTTGAACCGCCGCAAAACTACCAACTAGCACTGATACCAAAACCGCCGCAATCAACCCAAAGGCCATTGCTAATAATAACGCCAAAATCAAAAATCCCGCCATCACAAACCGCATCCAAATCAGCCCAAAACCGCCTTTTATATTCGCCCCGCTGATTTTATTTGTAATCATAAGCTTATTATAGCATAACTACAAAAAAGCAATTTATTTCTCATCTATCAGCGAGATTATCTGATAACCGTATTTTTCAATATCTTCAGGGGTAAAATAATCAATATCCTTTGTCCTAGCAATATCCCCGACCGTACGTCGCATTGTTCGCCCAGTTGGCGTGTTAGTTTCATTATCCGTTTCAATCAATATCAATGTATCACCCATCTGACAATCCCAATCTGCCAAACGCAACTCAAAAGTCTTGCGCCCAGCCTCAATCTCGGTGAAATACTTTGATCGTACCTTTTTCTCAATAGTTTTATTCATGGTTTGATTATACTACTTCCCAAATGTATCAATTGGGGTCAACGGATACTATTTGAATGGTTAGTTTTTCACTGTCTTTATCCATTGCGAGAAAGAGGAATACGAATCTCCAGCAGTATCAAGTGCTAATCGTTCTTCATCAGTCAATTCTGCTAGCACTTTATTGCTGCCATTAGGTATAAATATTTTATGCAAATCGCTCCAAGCACCTTTATGATCGACATTAACAATCTGCTCGGCTATAACACCTCTATATGGCTCATCCTCGAAAACATGTTCCTTGCCGTCAGCATCAATATAAACTAGAGAACTTAAAAAGTAAGCAGAACGGTCATCATGATTTTTTAGGAAATTTAATATGCCGTCAACACCTATAGTCGAAAGCATATATTTTATATATGGCCCAGGAAATCCACCCAGAACAGATATATGGAATAAGCTATCATCAACAATCACAGGACTTTTCAAAATGTCATATGCTTGACGAGCTTTTACTATGGCAACTCCTGTAGCAGTATCAGCCTGAGGCTCTATAATATCAACCAAACCCTGTTTTATTAAAATATCAACACCGTGTTGTTTGAAATGCCTCTTTAGTGTGGCTATTTTACCTATATTACCTGTCGCAAAATAAATACTCTTCATATTGTCATTATAACAAACTCAACACTGGGCCTATGAAGCCCTACTAGCCTGAGATTTGGGTTTGGGACATCCGAAAAGCCCGGATGATTATAAACTCAGTTTCCTGGAGCATCGAGGACTGTTTGAGCCCTTAGAACATATCTAAGGCGCGAGTTTCCGCAGATGCCCAAGAAACTGGGTTTATAATCAATCCGCGGTTTTGAGGCCAGTCCCGAGAGTTTTTCGGTTCCTATTTTGCGGTCAAAAAGGAACTGGTCTTTGGTTCTTTACCAAAAGAAAGAACAAACATCTAATTTTGTCTTTGACAAATCAACCCAAAACAGATACAATATACAGATTATGAAACAAAAGATACACCCAACCGAATATCGCCCTGTCGTATTTAGCGACGAGGTGGCTGGGTTTGCATTTTTGACACAGTCAACTGCGCAGACCAACGAAACAATTAAATGGGAAGATGGCAACGAATATCCATTGATCAAAATGCATATTAGTTCTGCATCTCACCCGTTCTTTACTGGTGAAGAAAAAATCATCGACACCGAAGGTCGCGTTGACCGATTCAAGGCTAAATTCGCTGCTGCCGAAGCCCGCAAAGTCGCATTGGCCAGCAAAGCAGTTAAGGCTAAGGCTGTCAAAGCCAAGAAGGCTTTGAAATAGCCTTAGATAGTGTATAGATTACTGATTACAGTATTTAGTATTAATCTCAAATAAAAATCGCCCCGTAACTTGGGGCGATTTTTAATTCATTATTCAATAATTAGTATATGTTATAGGCTCCAGCACGGTTGTAATTTATATGCGTTCTTTGTTGGATTTTATCAGACCATGCAATAATTTGCTGGTTAAATCAGATTGTTGAAGAATCTCATTTAGAGTTTTTTCGTCAATATAGTCTATATCAAATGCTATATATGATTGCGTTTCTAATTCTGCTAGTGAACCTTTTGCAATGTGATAAAATTGATTTTTTTCTTTGGCGGTTGCACGACCAAAACCTTCAGCTATGTTACTAGGTACCGATACTACGGCTCGGCGCATTTGATCACTAATGCCGAATTGTTCATATTTTGGAAATTTTCTTAGCTGTAGATACACTAATTTTGCTAAGCTGCGACCTTCTTGCCAAGCTTTTAAATCACGATACGAAAGAATTTTTGTAATCATTAAACCCACCTTTTTAACTTTATCTTGCTTAGGATTATACAGTAACTAGTGAGCTTCTTATACTGTTTTGATGCTAATACTATAATCGGTAATCTGTAATCTATATACTACCCTCCCCATTGAAATTTGAGACCTATACTATAATCGGTAATCTGTAATC
>Ga0194056_10000003_pt1 | contig 98119 bp, 91 predicted proteins | sample SepL4413m_MetaG_FD_155458 | JGI IMG/M metagenome (GOLD analysis project Ga0194056, IMG submission 155458) | Anoxic zone freshwater microbial communities from boreal shield lake in IISD Experimental Lakes Area, Ontario, Canada - Sep2016-L442-13m | ecosystem: Environmental > Aquatic > Freshwater... | reverse complement strand
GTGTCGCACACGCCGGTCGAGCAGACTGAAGCGGTCAAGCTCAAAGGCCCCGCAGCACGTGTCGTCACGAATATGGAAGCGTCTCTGTCAGTTCCGATCGCAACCAGCGTGCGCGCCGTTCCAGCGAAGTTGCTGATCGACAACCGCATCGTGGTGAACAACCATCTGGCCCGCTCTCGTGGCGGCAAGGTGAGTTTCACGCACTTCATCGCCTTCGCATTGGTGAAAGCGATGGCCGACCAACCCGGGATGAATTGGTCGTACAGCCAGATCAATGGAAAACCAGCCGTGCTCCGGCACGAGCAGGTCAACCTCGGTCTCGCGATTGATCTGCCGAAGGATGATGGAACGCGTCAGTTGCTCGTTCCCAGCATCAAGGGCGCACAGTCACTCGATTTCGCCTCGTTCTGGGCGATGTATGACGACCTCGTACGCAAGGCGCGTAACGGCAAGTTGGTCGTCGACGATTTTGCTGGCACCACAATCAGCCTCACGAACCCTGGCACCATCGGAACGGTGCACTCCGTGCCGCGCTTGATGTCGGGGCAGGGCGCCATCATCGGCGTAGGAGCACTCGAGTATCCCGCCGAGTGGCAGGGAGCATCGCCCGAAACCATTGCCCGGCAGGGCATCAGCAAGATCCTCACCCTGACCTCGACTTACGATCACCGCATCATTCAAGGAGCGCAGAGCGGCGACTTCCTGCGGCGCATGCATGAACTCCTACTCGGCGCCGACGGCTTCTACGAGGAAATCTTCGCCTCACTGCGCATTCCGTATAAGCCCATTCAATGGGCACACGACATCGCCACCACCCACGACGATGAACTGAGCAAGACCGCACGAGTGCAAGAACTCATTCACGCTTACCGGGTGCGCGGTCACCTCATGGCTGACATCGACCCACTTGAATACCTTCAACGCACTCACCCCGACCTTGAGATCGAGTCGCACGGCCTCACGCTCTGGGACCTCGACCGCGAGTTCGCCACCGGGGGCTTCGGCGGTCAACGTTGGATGAAACTGCGCGACATTTTGGGCGTACTGCGCAACTCGTACTGCCGCACCGTTGCCGTTGAATACATGCACATCCAAGATCCTGAGCAGCGTGAATGGCTACAGGAGCGCCTTGAAGTGCCGCACAGCAAGCCAGCGCGCGAGGAGCAACTCCGTATTCTCCGCACCCTCAACGCGGCCGAGGCGTTCGAGACCTTCCTGCAAACCAAGTACGTGGGCCAAAAGCGCTTCTCCCTCGAAGGTGGCGAGTCTGCGATTCCGTTGCTCGACGCCGTACTAACCGGCGCTGCCGACGCCGAACTGAACGAAGTGTGCATCGGAATGCCGCACCGCGGTCGACTCAATGTGCTGGCCAACATCGCTGGCAAGTCGTACGGACAGATCTTCATGGAGTTCGAGGGCAACTACGGCGAAGAGTCGGTGCACGGTTCGGGCGATGTGAAGTATCACCTCGGAACAAGCGGCCGATTCACCAGCGTGCACGGAACCGGCGTCGACGTGTATCTCGCCGCTAACCCCTCGCATCTCGAAGCCGTCAACCCCGTGCTCGAAGGAATCGTGCGGGCGCGACAAGATCTACTTCCGCGCGAAACGTTCCCCGTGCTTCCCGTGCTCATGCACGGTGACGCAGCATTTGCCGGCCAAGGAGTCGTGGTCGAAACCTTGCAGTTGTCGCAACTGCGCGGCTACCGCACGGGCGGCACCATTCACGTCATCGTCAACAACCAGGTGGGCTTTACGACGTCGCCGCGCTACAGCCGCAGCACCACCTACTGCAGCGATCCCGCACGCATCATTCAAGCACCGGTATTCCACGTCAATGGTGACGATCCCGAGGCGTGTGTGTATGTCGCGCAACTTGCCTTCGAGTTCCGGCAGCAGTTTCACAAGGATGTGGCGATCGACCTCGTCTGCTACCGCCGCCGTGGCCACAACGAGGCCGACGACCCGTCGCTCACGCAGCCGCTGATGTACCAACTCATCGATCAGAAGCGATCGGTGCGCAAGATCTACACCGAGAGCCTGATTGGCCGCGGGGATATTTCAGTCGAAGAGGCCGAGGCCGCACTACGCGATTACCGCGACCAACTTGAGCGCGTCTTCCAAGAGACTCGCGCGGCTGATGAGTCGCACGACCCCTCCGACAGTCAGGTCGTACGTGAAGGTCAGCAAACACTCGAGCCGCAAACACCGGCATACGACGTCGACACCTCAATTTCGCGCGACGTTGTCGACCGCGTCGTCCGCAGTCAACTCGAATTGCCTGAGGGCTTCACGGCCCACCCCCGACTGCTCCCCCAACTCGCACGTCGTGCCGAGATGGTCGAGACCGATCAAATCGACTGGGGCATGGGCGAAATGCTGGCCATCGGCTCGCTGCTCACGGAGGGACACTCGGTGCGGCTGGCCGGCCAAGACAGCCGTCGCGGAACGTTCGGACACCGCCATGCGGTGATCGTCGATGCTGCGACGGGTTGGCAGTACAAGCCGCTCAAGCAGTGCTACGAAGGCGACAGCAAGTTGTATGTCTACGACTCGCCGCTCAGCGAATTCGCCGCCATGGGCTTCGAGTACGGGTATTCGGTGGCACGCCCCGATGCGCTTGTCATGTGGGAAGCGCAGTTTGGCGACTTCGCCGATGGAGCACAAACCATCATCGACGAGTTCATCAGCAGCGGTGAGCAGAAGTGGGCGCAACGCTCGGCCTTGGTCCTGCTGCTGCCACACGGTTTCGAAGGCCAGGGTCCTGACCACTCATCGGCGCGCATCGAGCGCTACCTGCAGATGTGCGCGCAAGACAATATGACGGTGGCGACACCCACTACCCCAGCATCGATGTTCCACCTTCTGAGGTGGCAGGTGCACTCGGCACTCACTCGCCCGCTCATCGTGTTCACCCCGAAGTCGATGCTTCGACTCAAGGCGGCCACCTCGAGTACCTCCGAATTCACCAACGGCCACTTCCGCGCGGTCATCGATGACCCATCTGTTGACCCGGCTGCGGTCAAGCGCGTGCTGTTGTGCAGCGGCAAGGTGTACTACGACTTGCTGGCAGAGCGCACCAAGCGCGGTGACACCACCACAGCAATTGTTCGCATGGAGCGGCTCTACCCACTGCCGCAGCGCACCTTGCCGGAGTCGTTGGCGCCGTACGCTCACGCTGAACTCAAATGGGTTCAGGAGGAGCCGGCGAACATGGGTGCATGGTCGTTCATCGCGATGAACGTTCCCTCGCTGATCGGCCGCACGATTGCTGGCGTCACGCGACCCGCGTCGTCGTCGCCGGCGGTCGGCAGTCATCACCGGCACGAGGAAGAACAGGCATCCCTCATCAACACGGCATTTGAGTAGGTACCGATGTACTTCACCGACCGAGGCATTGAAGAACTCGCCGCACGTCGCGGCGAGGAGCACGTCAGTCTTGAATGGCTTTCCGACCGGTTGCGCGAGTTCGTCGACATCAACCCCGACTTTGAGGTTCCGATCGAACGCCTTGCGACATGGCTTGCGCGACTCGACGATGATGACGACTAGCGAGCGCTAGCGACACAGCAAGAATCGCCAAAGCGCCTCCCATTGTTACTCCCAACAGAACGGCAATCACCGCATTGCCTTCGCTCACTGGCGGGTAGTCGCGCACGAAGAGTCCTGCACCGAGAAGCGCAGCGACTATGGCACTTCCGATGTAGAGCGTCATTCGCCGCGTCGGGTACAACCCTGAAAGCGGAGCAATGTCATGTAACTCGCGCGCTATCCACCACGCAAGCAACGCCAGACCCAGCACCGAAAAGCTTCGCTGAAGAAACGCTGGAAACGCAATACCCAGCACGTCCTCGTCGACAGCGAAACCCGGTGAACCAGCTCGTTCGTGAGTGATGAGATCAATCAGAACGTGACTGATAGCACCGACTGCCACCGACACCACCAGCAGCACAGCACGCATCGTCGGCGAGCGGCCGGGCAATACGACAGCGGTGCGCGCAAGGGTCTGCGTTGACCACGGCTTCGGCAGGGCTCCCAGCAATTGGCGGCGCACTGGCCACCGCCACATGAGGTACGCAACGAGTCCGATGAAGACGTCGAAAGTGACCGCGCCGAGCCATGAATGGGTGAATGCAGCCGACGGATACGGCACACGTTTCTGCACAGCGAGCGGCAGGTAGTAACCGAAGTCGGGCGCCATCGCACCGGCCGCCGCGGCACCGATGACGATCCACCTGCGCAGCGGCACGATCAACGCCGGGTGCGCCAAGGTGTAGGGCATGTCAGACGGTCAGGACGATCTTTCCGAACGCCTCACCGGCAGCGAGCCGCTCGAACGCCGAGGTGGCGTCGCGAAGTGCGAATTCCGAATCAATAAGGGGTCGAACGCCTGAGTCAGCGCACAGCGCCGTTAGCGCTTGGAGTTCGCCGAGAGTTCCCATCGTTGATCCGATCACGCTTAATTGAAGGAAGAACACGCGGTTGAGATCAGCACCCGGCGCAGCGCCGCTCGTGGCGCCCGACACGACGATGCGGCCACCGGGGCGCAACGACTTCAATGAGTGGTCCCAGGTAGCTTGCCCCACCGTTTCGATCACGAGGTCAACGCGTTCGGGTAGTCGTGCGCCAGATTCGAATACGTCGTCGGCACCGATTTCCAGTGCACGCGCCCGCTTCGCTTCGTCGCGACTCGTCGCCCAGACGCGTGCGCCGAGCGCCTTCGCGAGAACGATAGCCGCGGTGGCCACTCCCCCACCAGCTCCTTGCACCAATACGGTTTGACCCGCGGTCAGGTCGCCGCGGGTGGTGAGCATGCGGTAGGCGGTCAGCCACGCGGTGGGCAAACATGCGGCTTCCTGCCACGACAGCTCAGCGGGTTTAGCCACGAGGTTGCGGCGCGGCACCATGACCTTCTGCGCAAGAGTTCCGTTGTAGACCTCACTGAGAAGTGAACGCTTGGGGTCGAGAGTCTCGTCACCACCACCGGCGGCCGGATCACCAATGACCGCATGCACGATGACTTCTGTGCCATCGTCGGCGATACCCGCTGCGTCGCATCCCAGGATGATGGGCAACTGCTCAGCCTTGATGCCCACGCCCTTGAGCGTCCACAGATCGTGGTGGTTGAGTGCTGCGGCCTTGACATCAACCACGGCCCACCCTTCAGGCGGCTCGGGGTCGGCGTGATCGCCGAGGAACAAGCCCTCGATCGGGTTGTCGGGATGGATGCTGGTGGCGCTGACGGCGAACATGGCATAACGCTAGCCCACCTCATTCTCTGGGCAAATCGGCGTGTTAAGTGCATCGTTTTGCCCAGAGATAGCGACTCTCGCGCTATCGGCGGCCTCGCGAGGGGTCGACAGCCGACATGGGGTGGCTGAACACCACCGACCCTCCCGGAGAGGCACGCACGGCATCATCACGGCATGATTCACTCCATGACCACCACACCACTCCTCGGTCGACGACTGCTCATCACCGGAGCCGGTGGAGGCCTCGGCCCCATCGCCGCTGCCACCGCCGTCGCGGCAGGGGCTCGGGTGGCTCTGTGGGATCACACCATCGAGACCATCACCGGGCTACGCGAGTCGCTCACCGACGGCCCCGGAACCGTCGAGCACACCTCGGCCCTTGACCTGCTTGATGCTCCCACGGTCGGGCGAGCGATGGGTGAGCTCGTTGCCGCCATGGATGGACTCGACGCGGTGTGGCACCTCGTCGGCGGCTACCGCGGCGGAGTGAATTTCGAGGAAGAGCCACTCGACCATTTCGATCTGCTCTTCAGCCTCGCCGTACGCACTACCGTGCATGTCGCACGTGTGGCAGCCCCCGAGCTGATGAAGTCGCCGCACGGCCGGTTCGTCACCGTGTCGGCACCTATCGCCAGCTCTCCTAGTGGAAACGCCGCCGCCTACTCCATCGCCAAGGCCGGAAGCGACGCTGCCGTGATGGCACTAGCCGATCGATTCAAGAGCAGCAGTGCGACGGCCAACATCGTCGTCGTGAACGCGATCGCAACGCCGGCGATGGTCGAGGCCGAACCGCAGAAGGACTGGTCGCGCTTCACGAGTGCGCAGCATCTGGCCGACACCATGACGTATGTCTCGAGCGATGCCGCAGCCACCATGAACGGTCAGCGCATTCGTTTGGTTGGAAACGCCTGATGCGCAGTTTCGCGAGCGACAACTACGCAGGAGTTCATCCCCAGGTTCTCGAGGCGATTGCCGCAGCGAACGTCGATCACGCCAAGGCATACGGCGACGACGACTGGACAGCGCGCGCCGATGTCGCGTTCCGTGAGCATTTCGGTGCTGATGCACGCGCGTTCCCCGTGTTCAACGGAACCGGCGCGAACGTCGTGGGCCTGCAAGTGATGCTGCGCCCATGGGAGGCAGTCATCTGCGCATCCAGCGCACACATCAACGTCGACGAAGGCGGCGCCCCCGAGCATCAACTCGGCACAAAGCTCATCGACGTTGCCACGCCCGACGGAAAGCTCACTCCTGACCTCGTGCGTTCGGTGCACTTCGGCGTCGGCGTTGTTCATCACGCTCAACCGCGCGTCATCTCCATCACGCAAACAACGGAAATGGGCACTGCCTACTCCCCCGACGAAATCGGCGCGCTTGCCGAACTCGCACACTCGCTCGACATGTATCTGCATCTCGACGGCGCACGCATCAGCAATGCCGCGGCCACCCTCGGAGTTCCACTGCGCGCCTTCACCACTGATGTGGGGGTCGACATGGTGTCGTACGGCGGCACCAAGAATGGCGCACTCGCTGCCGAAGCAGTGGTGTGCTTGCGCCCAGAACTTGCTGAGGTACTTGGCTTTGCGCGCAAGCAGTCAATGCAACTGGCGAGCAAGATGCGCTTCTTCTCGGCGCAGTTCGTCGCACTTTTAGAAGGTGACCTCTGGCTGCGCAATGCCTCTCACGCCAACGCCATGGCGCACCGATTGCTTGACGGTGTCAGCGATGCAGCAGGCGTCGAAATCGGCCTGCCGGTGCAGGCCAACGGACTGTTCCCCGTCATACCTCGCGCAGCCATCGAGCCGCTGCAAGAGGTGACGCCGTTCTACGTGTGGGATGAAGCCAGCAACCAAGTGCGGTGGATGTGCTCGTGGGACACCACCGAGAACGACATCGACACGTTCGTCGCTGCCGTGCGTACGCAACTTGCCTAGCGGCGAGCAACACCCTCGGCACGCGCAGCAGCGGCTACAGCACTAGAAACCTCAACCCCGACACGGCGGTCAAACACGTTGGGAATGACGTAGTCGGGACGCGCCTCGTCGCCGACAAGATCGGCAAGCGCATTGGCTGCCGCCAACTTCATTCCCTCGGTGATGCGTGTCGCACGCGTGTCGAGTGCGCCGCGGAAGATGCCGGGGAAAGCCAGCACGTTGTTGATCTGGTTCGGGAAGTCACTGCGTCCGGTTGCCACGACCGCGGCCGTGCGGTTCGCCACGTCGGGGTGAATCTCAGGAGTGGGATTGGCAAGCGCGAAGATGATGGAGTTGGGCGCCATGGACGCGACTGCCTCGTCAGGCACCTGGCCCGACGACAGTCCGATAAAGACGTCTGCACCATCGAGTGCCGAGAGCATAGAACCGGTGAGATTCGACGAGTTGGTGCGCGATGCGAGCAGCGCCTTCACGTCGGTGAGGTCATCGCGAGTGTGGTGGATGATTCCCTTGGTGTCGGCCACGGCGATATCGCCCACGCCGGCTTCGACCAGCATGGTCGATACGGCTACCCCGGCCGCTCCGGCACCTGACATCACCACTCGCAGGTCGCCCAGCGAACGCCCCGTCACTCGCGCGGCGCTGATGAGCGCGGCAAGCACCACCACCGCTGTTCCGTGCTGGTCGTCGTGAAAGATCGGAATGTCGAGCAACTCCTGTAGTCGCTTTTCAATCTCGAAGCAACGGGGAGCTGAAATGTCCTCGAGGTTGACACCGCCGTACGCCGGCGCGAGACGAACCACGGTCTCGATGATTTCTTCAACATCCTTGGTGTCAAGGCAGATCGGCACAGCGTCGACGTCGCCGAATTCTTTGAACAGCAGTGCCTTGCCTTCCATCACCGGAAGGGCGCCCATCGGCCCAATGTCACCGAGTCCGAGCACCGCGGTGCCATCGGTAACGATGAGTACCGTGTTGCCCTTCCACGTGTAGTCATACGCCAACTCGGGGTTCTCGGCAATCGCCTGCGCCACACGTGCCACACCGGGCGTGTAAGCCAGGGCCAAGCCCTCCATGTCGCGGATTCGTACCGCCGGACGTACCTCGATTTTGCCCCCGCGGTGCAGTGGAAATGCAGGGTCAATGGCGAACGTCGCCGGGTCGATGGCCACGAATAACTCCGTTCAGAGGTCTACCGAGAAAGACTGTCCTCTCAGTCTGCCACTGCGCGTTTGACGCGCTTCAGCGCCCGCCCGTATCGCCAGCGCACAACACCCAGTAGGTCTTTTTCCTGCAGTGCACCGAATACCCACGAATCGTGGCTGCCAGTCAAATTGTCGCCTTCAAGCCAGAATCCATCGCTCTCGCGCGCGGTGAGCCGCTTGATTACAAGGAGTTCGGGCCGGTCGGGCCTACGTGCCACCACCACATCGCCGATTTGGGCCTTCGCCCCCCATCTCACCAGGCAGCGATCGCCGGGCTTGAGTGTCGGCAGCATCGAATCGCCCTCAACGACGATGCGCCCCCATCCGCGCTGGGCGGTCATGATTTCTGGCCGTAACGCTCGCGAGCGACCGTTGGCGCCCGAGGAACAAGTCGCGAGGCAACCGACACCCCCAGAGAGTATCGGAATCGGCGATGTGCTCATGGCGCCGTAACCGTGAGGGCCGCGCCACCACGCGAAACGAGCGTGAACATGCTTAGACTTGCTGGCCGCACTGGCAACCCGAGCGTTGAGGAGCATCCATGAACCGGCCCGAGCAGAACGAGTCTCGCGAGGGTATGTCCCGACGCGGGTTTCTCACTGCCGCGGCCACCACAGCGGGAGTTGCGGCGCTTGCTGCGTGCAGCCCCTCTCCCTACGTGCAGTCAGGTGCCTCCTCCGCCGCCGCCTCGACTACCGGCGCCCTCGATGTGCGACGCATCACGCCGCCGAAACTCGACAACGCTCGGTTGGGCAAGCACGTTCTGTGTTACCGCCCCCTGCGCAAGGGCTCACCTAACCTCAGCGTCGAGACGGTCGGTTCCACCGTCATCGCACATGACTACGGACATGGCGGAAGCGGCTGGACGCTTGGGCCTGGCTCAGCCAAGTACGTCGTCGATCTAGCCCAGGCGTCACCCCAGGGTGCCGCTGTCGCCAAGGATGCACCGATCACAGTCGTGGGCGCCGGAGTGATCGGACTGTTCACGGCCTACGAATTAGTGCAACGCGGTTACACGAACATCACCGTGATGGCTGAATCCTTTGATGACCTCACGTCACACAACGCCGGTGGCCTGCTCGCTCCGGTGTCGATGGACAACAACCCGGAAATGCAGAAGACCATTGACCAAATCGGCATCGACGCGTACAAGTTCTATGCGTCGATCGCCAATGGAACTCAGCCGGACTTCAAGAAGGGCGCCGTAGTCGTGCCGGCCTATTTTGAAGACCGCGAGCACTCTGGGCTTGAGCCGTATGTGGGTCAAGTCATGCAGCCAGCGAAGGACGTCGTGCTCGACTTCGGCAATGGAACCACCCGCCCGATGGTCTCGTACGACGACGGAATCTTCATGGACACCGCTGTGATGATGAAGGAACTGACTGACTACCTCAAGCCGAGGGTGCAGTTTGTGCAAAAGAAGGCCACTGACCTCACAGCCCTCGGATCACCCATGGTGTTCGACTGCACCGGCTTGGGCGCCGGCACTCTCAACAACGATGCCGAGATGGTGTCGGTTCAAGGTCACCTGGTCATGCTCAAGGATCAGGTTCCCTCCGACCTACAATCAATGATTCTCGTGTACTTCGACGAGGGCACCACGAAGTCAGGCCAGAAGATCAAGCGCTCGTTCTACATCTTCCCCAAGCACCTCCTCGACTCCGGCCCCAACGATGTCGGCGTGGTGGGGGGCACGTTCATCGAAGGTGGAACTCCCGAGACCCCGAACCTCGACGAGTTCGACACCATGATGACCGCCGCCCGCAATTTCTACGGAATCTAGGCATTGTGCGGAATTTGAAGGACTAGTCGCCACGGCCCCCTACTGCGGAACACACGTATCGACGCTAGGCTTCGACACGATGTCGATCCCGCTTACTGGAGGACTTATGCGCTCGCTGTTCGCCCCCATCACCACCGTTCATGCTCACTGCGACTTGCCCTGCGGCGTGTACGACCCCGCCCAGGCCAAGATCGAAGCTCAGTCGGTCAAGGCGTGCATGGAAAAGCACAACGCCTCAGACGACCACGACTTCAAGGCTCGCGCCATCTCCATCAAGGAGGCACGCTCGACCATGGTCAAGGAGCACCTCTGGGTGCTCTGGACCGACTACTTCAAGGCACCTCACTTCGAGAAGTACCCCAACTTGAACACCCTGTTCAACGAGGCCACCAAGCTTGCTGGTGCTGGCGGCACCAAGAGCACCAACGACGTCGCCGTCGCTGACGCGTTGCTAGCGAAGATCGACGAAATCGCCGAAATCTTCTGGGAGACCAAGAAGGCGTAAGCACGTCGAGAGGCCCCCTGACTTGCGGAGACGCGGCGGGCGGCCTCTTGCATGCTGCCAGATGAGCGTCAGTCGGCGCCCGCGAGAGAACCGGTCAGGCCCATCCTCTCGGCGAGGTCATCCAAGCGGCGCTCGAGCGCGGGCTCGGCGCGCATCATCGGCAGCCGGTGCTCGTTGTCGGCGAGCAGGCCCATGACCTTCATCAGGTACTTCATCGGAATCGGGTTCGTATCCCAGAACACGGCACGGTTCAGCTCATCGAGCTCATCGTGCAGGCGCCGCCCCAGCTCCATGTCGCCGGCTACTGCGGCCTCGTAGAGGTCTGCGATGCGGCGCGGCAGGATGTTGCCCACCGCGTTCATGAGGCCGCATGCGCCGATCGCCAGCAGCGGGAAGCTGACCTCCTCGAGCCCCACGAACACCTTGAAGTCCGGGCCCATCTGCTGCAGCAGGCCCGTGACGTAGCCGAGGTCGAGCGAGGCGTGCTTCATGCCGATGAGCGTTGGCGTTCGTTCCGCGATTTGCGCCACGGTCGTGTGATCCATCGAGACACCCGCCCGGCCGGGGATGTGGTAGATCATCATCGGCAGGCCACTGGCGGCGCCGACGCGGGCGTAGTACTCCACCAGCCCGCGCTGCGGCGGTCGGATGAAGTACGGCGTGACCACGAGGAGCGCGTCAGCCCCGGCGTCCTCGGCCTGGCGCGTGAGGCTCAGCGTGTCGTCGAGGGACTGGCTGCCGGTGGCGGCGTAGACGGGTATCCGGCCCGCGGCCGCCTCCACGGCCGTGCTCACCAAAGCGGTGCGCTCTGCGATCGTGAGCGTCGTGGGCTCGCCCGTGGTGCCGTTGACGACGATCCCGTGCGAGCCCTCGCGCACTTGGAACTCCACGAGGCCCGCGTACATGTCGAGGTCGACAGCACCCTCGCGCAGGGGCACGACGAGGGGCGTGCACGACCCATTCAGGGCGCTCAGAGGGGCAGTCATCAGGACACTTGGTCCCGGTTCGTCTGCCAGCCGGGGTTCGAGCCGATGAGGATTGGAGGGGACTTGAGTTGCTCTTGCCAGAGCAACGAGTCCATGGAGAGGTGGAACGGGCTGTCCTGGATCGTCAGCTCGTACACGGGCTCATCCCCGCTCGCGTGGTTGTGGATGGCCCACCCCGGGGCTGAGAGCATGAGGTCGCCAGCCTTCCAGGGGTAGCGCTTGCCCGCGACCGTGCTGTGGCCCTGGCCAGAGAAGTAGTAGTTGACGGCGGCTGCGATGTGGCGGTGGGGGCGGTCGACGATGTTGGCGGGGCGCAGCGTCATGGTTGCGAAGAAGTTGTGGGTGGTGCCGTTGGTGCGGCCGGTGGCGGGGTTGAACAGCAGGTATAGGCGACGCCCCCGGTACTTGCTTCCGAGGGCGGCGAGTCGGTCGAGCTCGGCCTTCACGGCCTCCCACTGCCACATGAGCGAGGGCGACTCCTGAACCGTGGGGTTGATGAGGCGCTCATACGACATCAGCATCTCGCCGTTCTGCGCACTCGCCAGAGGCATCGACTGGGCGAACGGGTTCGACTGGGAGTCGTCATCGCGCTCGAGCGTGAGAGTGAGTGCTTCGGTGGGGTTCTCCTCCACGTAGTGAACGTTGAGCTTCTCGAGCAGGGCCGCGTTGCTGTAGACGAGTCGCACCTGCCGCTGCGAGGTGTCGTTCGCGTGCTGATAGGTCGACATCGACGGGGTGTTCCACACGTCGTAGGTGTCGAATGGCCGCTTGCGACCGTCGACCACGGCGGTGCCGGCGCCCTCGATACAGAAGACCACTTGCGAGGAGTTGTGCCGGATCGGCTGGGTCTCCTCGCCGGGTAGGAGCACCTCGATCGCCACCTGGATGCCCGGTGCCAGCCCATTGCCCGGCCCGGTGTGTCGCGGGTGGACGATGAACGAGCGGCGCCGGCCGTTAGCCGGCCTGGGGAGAGACGCGAGTCGCTCGATCTCGGCGTCGATCTCTTCCTTGGGAATGACGATGGGATCCCAGAGGTCGTCGAGCTGCGGCCACGGGGTATCGGTGTGGTCGACGAATCGTGCTGAGGTGTCGAAACTTTCGGAGCGGTCAGAGTTGTCGGGCATGGTCTTCCTCTCAGGGTGCGGGTCGAGTGAGTCGGGGCGAGGCCCGGTTCGGCGGGTCGAGGGGACGTCCGAGGGACTGGGAGTGTGCCCGCTGTAGCACGTGGCCGCCGAGAACGACGTCGGCGAGTCCGAGGCCCAGGGCCTTGAACACCGTGATGTCGGCCGTGGGCGGGCGGCGCGCGCCTCTCAGGAGAAGGTCAGACAGTGTTCGCAACTCACCCCAGCGCTCGTCCGACCTGCCGTAGGCCGCCTGGAGCTCCGATGCCAGCTCACGGGCTTGGCCCACGCTGTCCACCGCGACGACGTCGGCTCGCTCGAGCAACGCCGGCTCGAACTCGGCTCTCTCGGGCGTGATGGCGCCTATCGCATTGATGTGGCAGCCAGCGGTCGGCATGGATGCTTCGAGGAAGGGCGAGGTGGCTCGGGTGGCGAGGGTGATCACATCGGCATCCTCGACCAGCGCTCCAGCGGAGGGTGCAGTGTGGGCAGTCACGTGCAGCTCTTCGGTGACACTCTCGGCAAAGCGCGTCGCGTTGTCTGCGTTGCGGCTCCACACAACCACCTGCCGGATCGGGCGGACCGCTGTGACGGCCGCCACCTGTGCTAGTGATTGCTTGCCCGACCCCGCGATGGCGAGTACCTGTGCGTCGTCGCGGGCCAGCAGGTCGGTGGCCAGGCCTGACATGGCGGCCGTGCGCATCTGACCGAGGGCAAAGGCTTCGATGACGCCGACCAGCTGGCCGGACGCGGCATCGAAGAGGATAAGCAGGGGACATGCGCCACCCGGGGTGTGCGTCCAGGTCTTCATGCCGACCAGCTGCTCGTCGAATAGTGCTCCGCCAACAGCGTGGAGGGCCGCGTGCCCTGCGCCCTCGCCCCAAGAGGCGTGCGCTTTCGAACTGCTGACCGCGGTGCCACGAGCCTCGCTCGGAAGGCCCTCCCGCAGCACGTCGATGGCGCCCGGCAAGTCGAGCAGACCCACGACCTCGGCCTCGGTGACCCAGATCGGCATGTTCACGGTTGCCCCACCGGCGAGGTGAGACCCAAGGTATTGGCGACGCAGGCGTGGGCCACGTACCTGCCGATGAGGAGAAGGACGCCCATGGCCGCCTGCGCCCCGAGTTGGCCGACGACGACGTCGAAGCTCGAGCTTGAGCCGTGACCAGCGTCGCGCAGGACGCAGTGCGTGAGGTCGCGGGCGGCGAGCTCGTCGTCGCTGAGGTGGGCGCAGTGGGTGTGTGTACCCATTTCGCTGCTCGATTCATCGCGGCCGGTGGCCTCGGCGATCCATTGGTCTGAGAAGCCGAGCACGCGCGCGCGTCGGATGTGTTGGGCGAGTTCGTACTCGTTCGCCAAGCGGGTGGCTGAGGCTAAGGCGACCACTTCCGACAATCCGTCGGGCAGGGCTCCTTTGAGCGACTCGGTGAAGTCGACGAAGCCGGCGAGCGCGGCCGGCTGGTGTGCCGCGTACGCGAAGAAGGCGCCCAGGTAGCCCAGCCGATCCATCCGTGCGCTGAGGCGCGCTGCAAGGGCCGCGTCGAGGGCCGACGGCTCCACCGGGGACAGGGCGCGTGGCTCGTGGGGCAAGCCACGAACCGTGATGACGCGTGCCACGCCCACCTCCTAGAGTCCTGTCGACGGAACTGACGATAGCAGGAGTGCGTGCTGATGAACAGACCAATAATCTGACCAACAGAACTTGTTGAATTTTCGTGTCCTGGTCGCCACCGATGTCAGCGGCGCCTCCTAGGTCTGGCTGGGGGAACCGTGCAAGGTCCGGCCCAGATCGCTCGCCGCCTCGTGCAGCGGGATGGCCAGGCGTAGGAGTTCGTCTCGCTCGAACCGATCGGCAGGGGCTGCGATGCCCAAGGCAGCGACGGGTGACCCGGAGGCGTCCAGCACTGCGGCCGAGAGTGAGCTGACGCCCTCCTCGCTGCCTCCGTAATTGACCGCGTAGCCCTGCTGGCGAATCCGTTCGAGTTCGGCCAGGAGTTCGGACCGTCGACGCACTGTGGTGCTCGTCAAGGGAGGGAGCGACTCCATCGGGTACAGCCGCAGAACCTGAGCCTCGGGCAGGGCGGCGAGCATCGCCTTGCCCAGGCTCGTCGCGTAGGCGGGGACAATCCGGCCGACACGTCCCGAAACCCGCAGAGCCAGGTCGCTTTCGATGCAGTCCATGAACCTCACTTGCGCGTCCTCGAGGACGCCAAGGTGCACCGTCTCGCTGCTGAGGAGGGCCAGCTGCTCGAGGAACGGGCGAGCCGTTGCGCGCACGTCGGACGTCGTGACAGCGGAGAGGCCGATCTCCAGCAGTGCTGGCCCGGCGCGGTACGCCTTGGTCATCGGGTCCTGAACGACGAGCCGGTGATAGACAAGCATCGCAAGGAGCCGGTGCGCCCGTGACTTGCCGATGGCCAGCTCGGTGTGTGCGTCGATGAGTCGGACCTCGCGGCGGTCTCGGAACAGCAGCAGAAGCTGCAGGGCCTTGTCGACTGCCTCGATGGGGTAGCGAGGCTCCTCAAGTGGGGTCGTGTGGTTCTCCATAGCAGAACTATAGACGGCACTTTGCGGGAATCTGGGGCAGTCGTCACCTAGGCTCAGTAATTGATAGTAGGTCTGCTCTTGACAATTACGTTCTGCCTGTAGAAACTCTTCGCTATCCACTAGTCAGCCGGACAAGGAGCCCCATGGCCTACGACCTCAGCCGCAATCTCTCTGAGCTACCCTCCCGGGCGCAGGCTCTGCTCGAGCGCAGCACCCGAGAGCTGGACTCGCCGCCGGATCCCGAGGTCCAGCCGCGGTGGGACATCCCGGACACGGTCGTGGTGATGGCGGCCGTCTCGGGCCGGGTCGCCAATGAGTCGCACGACGGCGAGGCGCGACGGGGGTTCCCCACAGACTTCGACGGATTCATCCGCGCCGCGGCCGACGCAATCGAGGCCGGGGCCGCTGCTATTCACATCGACTTCGGCGGCATCCCCGCGATCCAGAACTCCGGGCTGACCGTGCCGGAGTGCTACGACCGTGTCATCAGCGGGATCAATGCGGCCACCGACCGTGACTGGGTGCCGGACTGTAACGTGCTGCGCGGCGACAACTTGGCCCAGAATGCGTACCCCATCACCACCGGACTGACCGAGACGTTCCCCATGGCCCCGAACTTCCCCGTTGACTGGATGGAGTCAATGGCCGCGCTCGGACAGCGCCATGAGGCACGGGTGTTCTTCTCGATTCACTCGGCGGCTGAGGTTGATCTCGCCAACCGGTACATCTACTCGCAAGGCCTCGCCGGCAAGCCGGCCTCCTGGCTCATCCTCATCGGCTACCAGTACGACGACGCGACCGACCGGCTCGCATCGTTCCTCTCCGGCCCGGAGGCGATGCTTGACGAGCTGCGCCTGATCGTCGACCGGATCCGTGAGATCGATCCCGACGGCTTCATCATGGTGTGTGCCGCTGGGCGTGCCTGCCACTACCTCGCCACCGCGGCGCTGATGCTCGGCCTGCACGTGCGGGTGGGCACCGAAGACACCGAGTGGCGATACCCGCATCGCGACGAGCTGGTCGCCAGCAACGCCGAGATGGTGGAGAGAGTCCGGGTCACCGCCGAGGCCCTCGGTCGGCGACTCGCCACTGCCGCCGAGTTTCGCCAGATGATCGGGCTGCCCGCAGCCACCGAATAGGCCCTGCTCTGACGATTCACCACCTGAGAGGACTGAAACATGGCTGACAGCGCACCGCCAGCAGGTCCGCCGGCTAACCCGCATCTGTGGAGCCGGGGCGGCTTCGCAGGAGACATGTGCGTGACGGTGAGGCCGCACTCGATCGTTGGCTACTCGTCGGTGGCGGGACCGCATGCGCCGCGCATCCTTGACCTCCATGACCTCGAGGTGCCGGATCGTGCCGACCCCAACGCGCTGCCCGTGGTCTTCGCCGCAAGCCGTGATGAGGTCTCACTTCTGGTCTCTGCCCGTGAGGCTCCCACCCCGTTCGCCTGGCGCAACGTCGAGTACGACGAGCTGCACTTCGTGCAGGACGGCGTTCTCGACTACGTCACCGACTTCGGCACTCTCCGCGCAGAGCCCGGCGACATCGTGTTCTTCCCGCGATCGGTCACCTACCGCGTGGAGCCGGTCACTTCACCAACGCTACGGCTCATTGTCGAAACGCCTCAGCAACTCCTGTTTCAGCCGCCCGCGCCCTTCGGCATGGTCAACGCGGCGCGTGACGTCCGACGAGCTGATCCCAGCCTGCCCTCGACCCGCGCCGGAGAGACACGGCTGCTGCTGCGTGCACATGACGGCATCACGGAGTACCACTTGGCACACGACCCCATGGCGATGGTGGCGGTGGTGAGCGGCCAGGTTCCCGTGTGGAAGCTGAACCTCGCTGTCATCCAGCCGTCCACCTACCACCCCCACGGCGGTCCGCCGGAGTCATTCGCGCGAACGGCGGGCGACGAGGTCATGGTCTTCACGCTGAGCGCGCGCCCAGGCGGAAGGCCACCCATGCATCACAACGCCGACTACGACGAGGTGATCCTGTACCACCGCGGTCCTGGTGCCTACGGCGCGTTGAACGTGCCCGGAACGCTCACGTGGACGCCCAAAGGCGTGTCACACCGCGGGCCGGTGGAGGACGTTCCGGAGGGCTACCTCGCGTTGCTCATCGAGACCACGGCGACGTTCCGCCTGACTGACATTGGTCAGCGGGCATCGCACCCCATGGAAACCGACCTCTTCGGCAGGCACGAGTCTGCCGAGACAACCTAGAAGGAGAACCGATGTCAGACGATTGGCTCCGCGACGCATACGACAAGGCCGACGGGCTCGACGCCGCAGGCTGGGCCGCCCTCTTCGAGGACGACGCCACCTTCACGATGGGCAACAACCCGGCGATGGTCGGGCCCGCGCAGATCGAGGCGGGGCTCGCCGGCTTCTTCAGCAGCATCAAAGGCATGCGCCACGACTTCACCAACCGCGTGACGGTGGGGAGCACCGAGTTCGCCGAGGCGATGGTGACGTACACGCGGCTCGACGGCTCGACTGTCACGATCCCCGGCGCGGCCATCATCGAGCGCAACGGGTCGAAAATCGCTGCCGCTCGATCGTACGTCGACATCATGCCCCTCTACGCAACGGAGGTGGCCCAGTGAGCGCCGTCGACTGGACTACGTCATTCACCACGGCAATCGACACGATGGACATCGAGCAACTGCTCCCATTCTTCCGCGAGGACGCGGTATTCACGTACGGGAACAACCCGCCGATGGAAGGCCACGAGGGCATCCGCGCCGGAATCGGCTACTTCTTCCAGGGCATCGCCGGCATCTCTCACACCGTCCCGAACGTGGTCGAGGGTGACGGGGGGGAGCTCGTGGTGGAGTTCCTCACCACCTACACCCGTCACGACGGCAACGCCGTGACCCTGCCGGGCATCGGCGCCTTCGATTTCGACGACGCGCACCTGATTCGCGACTACCGGGTCTACGCCGACGTCACGCCCGTGTTCGCCCCCTGACCTGAAGTCCGAGGAGAAAACCATGAAGGTCCTGCACATCAACGCCTCCCCCCCGCGGCGAGCGGTCGAACACCCTCGCGGTGTCGCGCGCCTTCTTCGACGAGCTCGGGGCCACGCACCCGGACGTTAAAGTCGAGGAGTTGGACCTGCACGGCGAGGGGCTTCCCAGCCTCAACCCACACGTGCTTGGAGAGGACGCCCACGCGTTCGCGATGGGGCAGAAGTTCGCAGCCATGTACGGGGCGGACGTGCCCAAGACCCAGGATCCGTCGTGGCAGGCGATCGTGGCCCTCATCGACCAGTTCAAGGCCGCCGATCGCTATGTGATCTCGGCTCCCATGTGGAACTGGAGCGTGCCGTACTCGCTCAAGTACTACCTAGACTGCCTCATCCAGCCAGGGGTGACGCTCCGTGTTGATGAGAACGGGAACTACGTGGGCCTGATCACCGGCAAGAAGCTGGTGTTCGTGACGGCGCGTGGGGGGGACTACTCCGAGGGCTCGCCGCTGGCTCCCATGAACTTCCAGGAGGGGCACATGAACTTGTGCTTCGGGGCGATGGGCGTCACGGACATCACCTGGGTCATCGCCCAGCCCTGTGATCTGGGGCCGGCCGAGGACGCGGTGGCCGCCGCGTCCGAGCAGGCGCGCGCGATCGCGGCCTCGGATTGGGCGGAGTAGGCGCTCACCTCAGCCGTCCGCGCAGCGATGTCCAGATGTTCCGTGGCCGTGGTGAGCGACCTGTAAAGGCCCTCTCCTCTACGCGATCCGCAACACGTGGTGGGGCTCACCGCCACGCGGGAAGCCCACGGCAACCTCGGCCCCCGACTCCAGCAGGATCTCCTCCTGCGCCTGCGGCGCTACGAGCTGGACCCCCACCGGCAGCCCCTCCTGTGTGAGGCCCGATGACCGATCCCAGCATCCAACCTGCGCGCAACTGGTCGGAACCGAGCGCGGAGGGCTCCGCCGTTGAGTCGGGTCGGCGGGCCGCTGTCCAGCACAGCACTCTCGAAGTTGCCCTGGGTGTCGCTCATCTGCACTGCGACATCCGACGCCATGATCTTGATCCGCACCATGAGCATCGCGTCGCGGTCCGTCGAAATGCCGTCAGCCACCCCGAGTTGCCCTCCCTGACCCTACCCCCAACCGTTGTGCCACAACGCATTTCGGCACTACTCGACACTCTCTCCGAAGGCAGCCACCACGGAGACCAAGAAGGCCTGAGCTTGCCGCGCAAGGTCCCCCTGACGCAATGCGCGTCGGGGGGGACTTTGCGATGCCGTCACAATCCTGTCTGAAGTGACAGCGTGAACGTGGTGTCGCGTTCCTTTCCAGTCCTAGCGCCCGGTGACCGAGATCCGGAAACCGCGCCAGGGGTTGATGGCGTAGCCCGGGACTGTCTGCGGCGTTACACCGACGGCCGAAAGCCACATCTGGTAGGCGGTTGCGGTGGTAACGCCACCGTGCCAACGACGCCACACGATCTTCGGATCAGTCAGCTCCGGCGGCGGCGCGATCGTGTCCAGGACCTCCACGACGTTTCCTCCCTGGTCGAGTGTCCCCCATGGTGACCGCGTCTTCGCTTGACCCACAGGAGTCATGTTGCCGTTGTAAGGAAGGATCGCGGGGAACGGCGAGCGCGCCGTGCACTCCTCCGCAGTCAGCACGAGCACTGGGCACCAGTCCGGAGCCGTGCCGGGGATGGCGACGAACGATGCCAGCGGCTGCTGCGACGCATTGGTGACGTTGCCGTTGGCATCCATCACGGTTGCGTTGGGCTGCTCACCCTCGGCACAGCCCTCCTCATCGACAGGGCAGTTGACGAACAAGCCAGGGTTCGTCGGGTAGTCCCAGTATGAGAACTTGCCGCCACCGTTCGGGTCGAAGTAGGCCGCCTTGATCCACTCGTCCTGGCTCGTGATGGCAAACCCCTTAGCCGCGGTGCGCTTGGTGCGGGGGTTGTTCATGTTGTACATGCCGGAATCTGTGCGCGTGGACATGCGAACCACGTAAATCGTCCTGCGCAGCGCCTTGTGGTCGACCGTGGTCGATGTGATGGTCCGTTTCGACAGCACTTTGCCGTTCTGTACGGAGTTGATGAAGCGCGCCGCCCGGTTGAAGTCGGCCGAGTTGTACGGGCGACTTGCCCAGCCTGGGGAGGCAACGTAGAACCTGTGACCCGGGTCGGCCTTCAGGTTGCGGTTGATTGAGCCGTACTTCGGCCATACCGCCGACTGCTCCGGCTCGTCCCACAGGTGGTTGGCGTTGAGGCCGTTCGGATCAACGAGATTGAGGAAGTTCACCCACTGTTGAGTGGTGATCTCAAACTCGCCGACGTTGTATTTGACCGGCACCCCACCCACGGCCATGCAGGAGATCGCCGACTCCTTTTGCACTGAGGGATCGGGGTTGGCCTGCGTGGCTTGGTACACATCCGGAAGCGCCTGCTCGCAAGTCGACTTCGACTCGTAGACATCGTTGTAGAAGGGGATGATCCATGCCGGTCGGTTGCTCGGAGAGCCGACGGTAACGGTCGAGAGAGTCACTCGCGTCACTTGACGTGCCACGCTCGTCGCCACCTTGGTCACCGTGTTCGAGATAAAGTTGACGGCATAGAGGTTACCGACCGAGTCGACCGTGATACCCGACGGCCGAATCTCGGTCACTGCGGCAATGTGCGACTTACCCTGCGGGGTAATCATCGAGATGCTGTTGTCGCCGTTGTTCGTGGTGAAGACGTTGCCCTTCGAATCGACCGTGATGCCGATCGGGCGCTGACCAGTCGCGCCCAGAATCACTGCACGGCCGCTCGGGGAAATCTTCGAGACGTTGGACGTGGTCCAGTTGGCCGTGTAGACGTTGCCCGCCCGGTCGATGTCGATCGCCTGCGGCCAGCCGCCGGTGCGGCCGAACAAGCGGGACTGGCCACCTGGCGTAATGCGGGTGACGGTGTCGGAGCCCTCGTCGGCCGTGTAGACATTTCCGACGCTGTCTAGCGCGATTCCGAGTGGGTGCGTGCCAGTGTCACCCAGAACAGTGGAATCGCCGGTCGGGGTAATCTGCGTGACCGTGCTGTCGAGGTAGTTGGTGACGAACACGACGCCGGCGTGGTTGACCTTGATTCCGATCGCACCTTTGCCGGTCGTGCCCAACGTTGTCGAGACTCCCCCGCTGGTGATCTTCGTGACGGTACTGTCGCCAAAGTTCGACGTGTACACATTGCCGTCATCATCAAGAGCAATACCCATGGGCTGCTTACCGGTGGTGCCGAGGATCGACGAGTAGCCCTTGTTGGTGACCTTGGTGACGGAGTCGCCACCTGAATCCGCCGTATAGATCGTGCCGAATTCGTCGACGACCACGGAGTTCGGCTGCGAGCCGGTAGTGCCGTAGATCGACCATGCCCGCATAGGCAGGGATGCCGCCTTCGTGATGGGCGTGGCCCTAGGCCTGAGCACCGCGTTATCCCTGGCCGCTGGAGCGACGAAATTTGCGATGGTGTCAGCGGAGGCGGAGTCAGGTACGGCGGCCTGGGCAGCAATCGGCGCGTTCGCAACAGCTGTCGTCGCGACCAATGCTGCGGCGGCCAGGGCAGGAAGAAATTTCATGAGTACACCCAAGGAGTAAAGAAGGGGATGGCGTCTAACGGGGTCCAAATCACCATACCTCGCTTCCCGTGGCCAATTCGCCGCCGGCAATGCAAACCCTCCTTACCGCGCTTTGCCTCCGATGGACGTCAGTACGGCGTTGTTCATGCGATTGGTGGCCGCCTGATCGGTGAAGGACATGCACGCGGTGACCCGCCCATTCGCCGCCGGATCCGGAATGAACCAGTCGTGGGTCTTACTACCTCACTCCTCCCTTGGGAGCACAGCAAACCCCTCCGCGAGCGCAGCATCAGCCAGTGCACCGTCGGACGTGGCCACGCCGTCGAGCCCGCCGAGTGCTGACCGGGCCGCCATAGCCGTGGCTAACTGCACTGCGTCAAAGGCACGCAGGCCGTGCCGCGCCACAGCCCGCTCAGCATCGGCAAGGATCGACGTGGTCACCTCCAAGGCGAGGAGTCTGCCGTTCGCGTGATCCGCTCGCGCCTGGTCCGAGAGCAACAGGGCGTCACGTGTTGAGCACTCGCCGAGCCGTTGCTTGCGCCAGAACGCCGATGCAATTTCCACCTGCGCCAGCGCCGACACCACCAGCGGCTCTGGTAGCGCCCGCACCACCTCGAATCCCCGTTCAGGGACGTAGAGCTTGACGAGCGAGGAACTGTCGGCGAACCAGGTCAACGACCCTCGCTCACGAGGTCGGCAACCGACGTGCCGGACGACAGCCGCACCCCCGCCGCAGCGACTTCGGCTGGAGTGCCTACGCGGTGCGCGGGCTCGTAGTCGACTACCCTCACGCCGGCGCGTCGCAAACGCTCACGCACCATGTCAACCTGGGACCCAGCCGTGCTCGGGTCGGTGGCGGCGCTCAGCACTAGGGTGACGAACTCGTTGAGCGATCGGTCGCCGCCTGCCGCAGCCGCCTTGACTCGAGCGAGGAGCTCATCACTCATCCGCCAGGTCATTTGCGCCATGCATGCATGATAACAGGCATGCAGGCATGGAGCCGCGCTTGCCACTTCCTGCTATCTCCACTCCAGGACCCGGGGCTCGGCCTCGATCGGCTGCGGTTCGCCGAGTTCTTTGCCCACACGCAGACCGTGATCGCGCATGCGCACTGCCTGCGGCCGGACCCGGGTCTGCATCGCGCCGACCGCGGAGTTGTAGGCGGCAATCGCAGTCTGCAGCCCGCTGCCGACTTTCGCGAAGTGATCAACGAAAGTCGCGAGTCGGTCGTGGAGTTCAGCCGCGTCGAGAGCGATCTGCCGCACATTTTCGGCGGTGGCCACCTGCTGCCATCCGTACTCCACCGCACGCAGCATCGCCAGCAGCGTCATCGGCGTAGCAAGCAGCACCCGCCTGCTGACCGCGTACTCGGAGAGGCTGGGATCGTGGCCGAGCGTGGTGGCGAGGATGCCCTCGGTCGGAACGAACAGGATCACGAAGTCGACGGCCCCGTCGAGGTAAGCGCTGTAGTTGCGACTGGCGAGGTCGTTGACGTGAACCTTCAGCGCCGCTGCCTGGGTGGCGGCCGCGTCGGCACGGCCGGTGAAGTCGATGAGCGGTGCCTTGGCGTCGACGATGACGTTACGGCCCTGTGGGAGATAGACGATCACGTCAGGCCGACCCCAGCCGTCAGCCGTGCCGATGGTTTCCTGCTCAACGAACGAGACATGTTGAGTGAGACCGGCCAGCTCGACCGTGCGAATCAACGTCATCTCTCCCCAGTTGCCCGCGACTGCCGTGCCCTGCAACGCGGTGGAGATGCGGGTGGTCGCCTCGCCGAGTTGCGCACCCTGCGACTCGAGTTTCGCGTTCTGCTCGGAAATGGTGCGCAGTTGCTGCCCTAGGGCCCCAAACTGACCCTCGGCGCTCGCCTTCACAGCTCCGACCTGCCCCACGACGGCCTGCAACTGCTCGCGGATGGGAGCGAGGAAGGGCTCGAGGTCGGGCGGTGCGGCAGCCAGAGCAACCGGTGCCGGCCGTCGGACCACGAGTACGAGCACGAGTAGGACGAGCACAGCGATGAGTGCGATCAGGGCAGTCTCCATGAGCGGAGTCTGACACCGGGGTACGACACTCGAGTCACCCTCGCTCACGGGCCTGAGGTCCACACCTCTAGGGTGCGAACACCGATAGTCCCTCGCCTGCGCGGGACCCAACGCAATGAGAGGGAATTCCATGAGCGAGAACACCGAGCCCGTGATCGAGGCTGTGGCACTGGTTGACGTAGACGGCGACGGAATCGTCGACATCGTGGTCGAACTGGACGACGAGGGCACCACGACGGCGTACGTCGACGTCGACGGCGACGGTCTCACCGACGTGGTCGTCGTCACCGCCGAGGACGGCTCAAGCGTCACCACGATTGACGTCGACGGCGATGGCATCGCCGACATCATTCTGATCGATGTCGACGGCGACGGTAAGACCGACATCGAGATTGACGTGGCGGCTGACGGCTCCTCCGTCACCGCCATCGACATCGACGGCGACGGCATCGTCGACGTCTTGCTCATCGACGAAGACGGCGACGGAACCGTCGACGCGCTCGTGGCTCTGGATGAGAACGGCGAGGTCATTGAAGTGGCCCTCGTCGAAGAGTCCGAGTAGTCCTTAGCCAGTTACCAACAGCACATCAAAGGCCCCTTGCTGCGCGTGCGCAGCGAGGGGCCTTTGATGTTCCGTCACCGCGTCTGCAACGTCACCCACGAAAATCTGCCACGTTGGTCATCTCAAGCCCGGAATTGGGCATCGAGACAGCAAACCCGGCAGATTTTCCCCTCATCGCGCTGACTGGCCGCCTTCGAACCATCGCGGTTGCGCGAGAACCTAGGAACCGAACAACTCCCCGCGTTCGACGTTCACGTCGTACTCCCACGCCACCACGGCGTACTGCGGAAAGTAGCGCTCGCGCAGTGCCGACCACATGCGGTCGACCACCTCTGCCGTGGCCAGCACTTCAACCCGCACATTGCCTCCGCCTGCCTCGCTCACACGACGATTGCGCGGACCAGCACCAAGCGACTCACGCCACTCGACCTGCGAACCGCGAGCACGGCCGGCAAGCATCAAGCCCACGATGATTCCCGGAATTTCCAGAACTGTGAGCAGGGTGGCCATAAAGCCTTCGTAACTGATTCCCGCCGATTCAAGAAAGACGAGTGCTGCCGTGAAGGTGACCAACGACGTCGATCCGTAGTGCGCCGCCACTGCCCCTCGGTCGACCACCGCGAGCGGAGTGAGTACCCGCAACACCCAGAAGGCCGCCAGCGGAATCAGCAATCCAAGCACGAGTGCCGCAATGACCGGGCCGATCACATCGCCGGGGTTGGACTGCCGCAGCGCCACGCCACCTTTGAGACCGATCGCGAATAACAAGTAGATCGAGATTGCCTGATAGGCAGCGTCGGGAAGCCGAAGGTCGGCGCGAAGTCCTGCTGCCAGCAGGCCAAGGAGGAATGCGAGCACGGGAACCGAAACGAGGTTTCCTGCCGCGAGCGAGAGCGAATTGATATCCACGCCGCGGCCTACCTTGATTCCTGAAACAACTCGACGAGTTCGCCGACGGTGTGCCCTGCCTCTGCAGCATGCCGGAAGGGTTGATCGAGATTCACCACGTAGGTGTTGCGCCGTCCATCACGTAAGCGAGTCAGATAGCCCGCGCTCTCGAGGTCACTGACGATCGTCTGAGCCGTGCGATCGGTTACCCCTGCTGCGGCCGCCAGATCGCGAATGCGCAGACCCGGGTCGCGCGCCACCATGAGCAGAATGCGGCCGTGGTTGGTGAGCAACGTCCAGCCGCGCTCGGGAGGGAGGTTCCGCGGTACCTGAGTAGACATAAAGGCTGGTCGACCACGCTTGATCACGCACTAGACTGCCGCTATGGGTGAGCTTCGAGACCGTGTGCGCCAGAAGGCCGACGAAATCAAGGCCTTGGCTCAAACTCACCACGCCAACGACATCATGGTGTTCGGGTCTGTCGCTCGAGGGGACGATCGGGCCGATAGTGACATCGATTTCCTTGTCGAATTCAATCCTGGAGCCTCAATTCTGGATCAGGTTCACCTCGAACTCGAACTGCGAACCCTGCTGCAATGCGACGTCGATGTCGTTCCTCGAGGGGGGCTCAAACACCGGGACCAACATGTTCTTGACGAGGCAGTGGCCTTGTGACCCGAGGTGATGACCTTCGCCGTGCCGACATCGTGGATGCGTGCGCTGCGTTAGATCGTGTCCTTGAGGCGCGACGATCCACATTGGTCGAGGAGGACATCCTTCTTCGAGCCGCCGAACGGCTCTTGGAGATCATCGGCGAAGCGGCGACGAGTTGCTCCGCGGAATTCAAGGCTCAGCACTCAGGGGTCGACTGGTCGGGGCTTGCCGGACTGCGGGTCATTTTGGCTCACCACTACCACCGAACACAGCCGGAACTGATATGGACATTCGCAGAGGTGGACGCTCGTTTTCTGCGTCGAGAACTGGGGGCGTGAGTCCACTTCGGTGCCCGCCTCGGGATTCTTTGGTCAATCGAAGACCGTCTCGGGCTTCTTTGGTCAATCGGTGCCCATAACTCGGGAGTTCCCAGACTCCTACGGCAGCATCGAGACGTTGAACGGCGGTGACTGAATAGCAGCGCCTCCCAAGTACGGGTTGCTTACCTCGACCACGATGAAGAAGAGGAAGGCCGTCACCGTGGCCATCACACCGATGAGCACCAGGCTCGGCCCCAGGCGCGCCGGCTGGAAGATTGCAGCCAACACCAGATTGGCGATACCGAGCAACAAGATCACTCCCAACACCCCCCGTGATTTGAGCGCCCGGCGTACGCAGGATCCGCGTGCTTCCGTTCTTACTCATGTCGGAAATCGCAGCCAGCAGATTGGACCAGCCCGGAGCCTTATCGGCCCCCGCCTGCTGTGCCTTCAAGGTGACGTTGGCGAGGTTGAGTGACGCAGCACTGAGCTTTTGGAGCGCCTGGTCGTTGTCGCCGACCCTCATCAGCGGCCACTGCTCATCGGCAGCGGACTTCCAGTAATCCTGCAGGACTGCGCGAACTTCCTCTCGCCCCGCGTCGGCGGGGATCGCACCCGCCTCAAAAAACGCCTGGACAACGGCCGCGCTCTCGAATTGAACTGCATCGCGCGCGTCGTTGGCGCGGTCGACCGGCTTAGCGACCACAAACTGGAACACGATAAAGACAACGAGGAAGAAGATGAACATGGCGCCAATCACCGGCGAGATCAGCATCAGGGCCACGCCAAACAACAGGAGTCGCCCGAAGTCGGTGATAGTTCCAATGAGGGTTTCGAGCATCGGATCTTCGATGGCGTCGATGTCGGAGGTGAGTCGGGTAGTGATTCCCCCAGCATCAGGCTGGGAGTACGGGTCAAGGTAGAGCGACTCGATGGCCTGGGTGCGCACGTTGTCGCTGTAGGTGGCAAGGATCGCGGCTGCCGACCACGCGAGCACCCACTCAGCAAGCAGCCAGAACACCATGATCGCGGCCCACGCGGTGACGATCTGTGTGAGTTCGGTCTGCGAGCCCCCCGGGGTGGCGAGGGCGATGACCTGCCCCACGAGCAGGGGAACGACCGCTCCAGCGATGATCATGAACATATTGCCCACGACGATGCCGAAAGCCGCAAGAGGGCGCCTGAGTGAAGCCCTGAGCACCTCATGCAGGAAGACCATGACGGACTGCTTTACCTCAGTATGGTGGATTCCGCGGGCGACGTGAAGTCTGCGCACGACTTAATGAAGTGAAGCCTTCTGCTGAAGTCTTGCCTGCTCCTCCGTCACGCGTCGGTCCGTCGAGACCCCGTTCCAGCGCTACTTTAGGCACCGAAAAATAGCACTGGAGTGGGGTCTCGAGAAGTTTGCGTCAGGAGGACTCCATCACGTTGCGAGGATCGTCGGCCGCCGCAAAGCGAAAGCCGCACACTTCATCCCGGCGGCAATTGGCGTCTACGCGGCTTGCTGGTGCCGTTCTCGAGGGTTACGTCACGCCTAGCCGAGGTTGATGGCGCCGCTGGTGAGGGTGTTGGGCGTGGTGGCCGGCAGTGCGGGTTGGCCGCTCTTGGGTGTGTAAGTGAACGTAATGGCGATCGTTCCAGCACTGACCGGACTGGTCGCGGTGGGAGTCAACGTGACCGGAATCGTGGAACCCACGCTGGCCCAGCCGCCCTTGCCGCTGTTGAGGGTGCTGTTCCACCACGACAGAGTTCCCGTGCCCGTCACAGTGCCGGTGCTACCGCTCTTGCTGTAGTTGGTGCTCGTGCCGGTGAACTGCCAGGCACCCGGAGCGGTGTAAAGGATCTGCCCAGTGGTACTGGTGGCCTTGCGTGCGGTCGATACACACTCACACGAGCGGGTTGCGCACTCGTAGCGTGGGGAATCGGGTGAAATCCCGATCGGAGGTGAGCAGTTCACGCACACCGTGGTCGAGACACATCGCCGCGATGCGCGCATCGTGAGTGACTCCCCCCAGCACCCGGCCGCTCGCCATCAACTCGCGCAGAGTCGATAAGTGTCGGCCCGATTCGTGCAACAGCGTCGCCCGTGGGCTGGCGACCCAATGGTCAACCTGATCAAGGGCCATCGTCATAGGTGTCGGCGGACTGAAGATCTTCGGACTGGTCACGATCGCAAGAAACTCGTGCAGCACAGACCAACAGAGGCCGACCGGTTCGCTGCCCGCAAGTGCTTCCGTCACTACCCGCAGGGCAACGTCGTGCTGGGGCATCTCGCCTCGATGCGCGTACACGAGGATGTTGGTGTCGAGCGCGATCACCGCTCGTTCGCCATCTCGCGAATCTCGGCCCATGACATCGCTGCTGCAACTTCGGTCAGACCCTCGCCGGTGAACACCAGGTCGGCTTGGGGAGTCCACGTTTGAGTTGCTGACCGGCGTTCGATCTCTCGCCGGAGGGCCTCCTCGATCAGGCTGCGCATGGTCGTGCCCCACTGCGCGGCACATCGGCGCGCCTCATCGGCGAGCTCGTCGGGAAGTTCGATCGTGGTCTTCTTCATGGGCTAACCGTATCCCATTACCCATATTTACGGGTCTAATTGAAAACGGCAACAGCGCAGTCGCGCGCCGGCCGTCGAGACCCCGTTCCAGTGCTACTTCAGACCTCGCGAAATAGCACTGGAGTGGGGTCTCGAGTGGCTTCGCTCGCGATCCCCTCATCGAACCTGCGTCGCGGCGTACGCTTTCGCCGTGACGACTCCACGCAACGAACCGTCGAACCCGAACTACTCCCCCGATGGTCGTCCCCGCGCGCGAGCGCTCGGCATTCCATTCGACGGTGAACCCGGACCGTTGAATTGCATCACCGACATACCGCAACTCTCAGTCGGTCACGTCACGCTGATCAACGGTGACGGCGAACTCGTCGTCGGTGAAGGTCCCGTTCGCACCGGTGTCACGGTGGTACTGCCACGCGGAGTCGACGGCATCGGTCGACCCTGCACCGCGGCTCGCTACTCACTGAACGGCAACGGCGAGATGACTGGCAGCGCCTGGGTAGATGAAGTGGGCATGGTCGATCTTCCGATTGCCATCACCAACACCCATTCAGTAGGCGCTGTTCATCGTGGAATTGTGCAGTGGGTTGCTCACCACCGCCCTGAACTCGCGGCGGCATGGCTCTTGCCGGTGGTGGCCGAAACATGGGACGGCTATCTCAATGACATCAATGGCGATCACATCACCGCTGATCACGTGACGCAGGCGATCGAGTCAGCCACCACCGAAGCACTGCACGAGGGTTCCGTGGGCGGCGGAACCGGAATGAACTGCTACTCCTTCAAGGGCGGATCCGGAACGGCGTCGCGCATCGTGCGCTACGGAAGTTCCACCTACACTGTGGCGGCACTCGTGCAAGCGAACTTTGGTGCTCGCCACGAACTGCGCATCGCTGGTGTTCCGCTCGGTGTTGAGTTGGCCGATGACAATCCCATCGACAGCACTGACTGGTTCGATCGCGACCTCGCACGATCAGTGCCGCCCGGTGCCGGATCGGTGATCGTCATCATCGCCACCGATGCACCACTACTTCCGGGTCAGTGCGCTGCCATGGCGCGCCGTGTGCCATTGGGACTTGCCCGCACCGGCACCACCGGCGGTCACTTCTCCGGCGACCTGTTTCTTGCACTCTCAACCGGCAACGAAGGACTTCACTCAAGCACGTTCCCTAGTGGCGATCCGACCGACGACGACTACGAGAACCTCAGGTTCATTCCGTGGGGACGCATGGATCCCTTCTTCGCGGCGGTCGTGCACTCGGTTGAAGAAGCGGTGGTCAATGCACTCGTGGTGAACACCGAGATGGTCGGTCGAGATGGGCACCGCAGTCCGGCGCTTCCGCACGATCGCGTTGCTGAAGCGATGCGCCGCACGTACGCGACGCGCTGACACGAACCGAGTTCCTCACCACCTAAGCGTTCGTTCCTTGTGGAAGCAGTCCGCACGCCGAGACCCCGCTCCAGCGCTACTTCACGAGGTCTTAAGTAGCACTGGGGTGGGGTCTCGATGAATTTCAGGCCGAGAGTCGCACCTGCCCGACCGCTCGATCACCCGCGCGTTGGTTGGGTCAGTCAAGAAGACGCGCTAGGAAGTCGACCACGAGCGGAAAGAAGAGATCGGGCGCCTCGAGGTGAGAACTGTGCGCGGCACCCTCAATGATGTGCCACTGCGCACCGTCGATACCCGCGGCCAACGTTCCCATCACTGCGGGTGTGGCCTCGTCGAACTCCCCCGAAAGGCACAGAGTCGGCACCATGATCTCGTGCAGGCGCGGCCGCACATCCCAACCGGCCAGCACCCCAACACCACCACCGGTATCGAACTCTGAACCACCGGCCATCACGCGGTACACCTCTCCGTCGGCCATCAACGACGCTTCACTGCGCTGGGCACACTCGGGCAGTGGGTCGAGCCGGCACACGAAGCGTCGGTTGAACTCGGCTTCGGCAGCTCGGAACTCCGGGGAGTCGGTGGTACCCGCCGCACCGTGCTGTGCGAGCACTCGCTGCACCTCGTCAGACAGGGTGGCGATGAGTGCGTTCGTGGCTACTGTCCACTCCTCCACACTTGCCAGCGTGCTGTAGAGCACTAGGCCTGCGAGACCGCTCGGCGAGGTGAGTGCGAACTCAAGTGCCAACATGCCTCCCCACGACTGGCCAATCAACACGTACCGATCAAGACCGAGATGCTCGATGAGCAGCGCGAGTTCCTCGAGGTACAGATCGATCGTGAACATCGCCGAATCGTGCGCAATCCCCTTGAGACTCGACTCACCACACCCGAGTTGGTCGTAGCGGATCACCGCGCGACCGGTTGCGGCAAGCTCTTCCAACGGTTCAAGTGAGTACGACGGGTAGCCCGGACCACCATGCAGCAAGATCACGGCAGCTCGATCGCCGTTGAGATCACCGGTCACTCGATACCGCGTGCGATATCCGCGAACGTCGAACTCACCGTCAACCTGCGCGGGTCGCACGCTGGGATCTGTCGACATCACCAACTCCTCATGCAATTGATCGGGCGATGCGTTCGCCGACGACAACAACTGGAAGTGCGGGCGTAGATCGTGGAATCTGCGGAAACAGCGAAGCGTCGGCAACACGCAGTCCACTCACACCGTGCACTCGACCATCAGCGTCGCACACTCCCCCCGCTTCAGCCGCCCCCATCGCCGCGGTGCCCGCCGGGTGCCAGTAGTGGCTATGGGTACGACGCATCCAGTCGTCAAGAGATTCGTCGGACTCACGTGGGTTGCGGCGCTCGCCCAACATGGGCGACAGCGCCGCGCACAAATCGGCGGCCATCACCAGCCCGTCGGCCAGCGCCACCCGATCGTCGGGGTGAGACAGGTATCCGTGGTTGGGCTCAACACGTGCTGCACCCAGTTCAAGTCGACCTCGGGAGCGGGGTGTCACCAGACTCACCGGCATCACCACGATCCAGCCGAAGGGAGCATCGTCGCGCGGCTCCACCCACGGGTACAGGTGCACGTCGTAGGGACCGTCGCACATCGATGTTGCGACCTTGGCGAGCGCTTGCTCTTCAGGAAGCCAGCCATGCTGCGCGCGGAAGGCCTCAAGTTCGCGGACGAGTTCGTACGACGCCTCGAACTCCATCGTCAACGCAGGATGGTCGTGCAGGTTGCCTCCGACTCCTGCAAGTTCGACCTGCAGATCGACACCGACTGCGCGCACATCCTCACGTGAGCCCACACCCGAGCGCATCAGCAGTTCAGGCGTTCCGTATGTTCCCGCGCATACGACAACCTCACCGCACGCGATGAACTCCACGGTGCCGTTAGCCACCACCTCGACACCCAGCACGCGTCCGGCCTCGATCACCACCCGCTGCACGTGCACGCCGTCGCGAATCGTGAGGTGTCCACCCTCGCGCACCGGATCGAGGTAGGCGAATGCGGCGTTCCACCGGTTGCCGTCGACGATGTTCACGGGACTTACATCGACACCCACGACTCCGTGCAGGTCATCGAGGTCGGCGCTCGCAGGAATGCCTGATGCCACACACGCGTCAACGAAGGCACGTTGAAAGGGCTGAACCTCGGCGTCGTCGTATCGGCGGATTCGCATGCGCTCGGTGGCGATGTCGAACAGCGGCGCCAACTCGTCAGCCGACCAACCGGCCAGACCCCACCGGTCGTAGTCGCCCGCCCAGCCGCGCGACTGGCTACAGCCGTTATGCGTCGAGCAACCGCCGATGACGCGTGCACGGTCGAGTGCGAGCCTGCGACCATCGGCGGCCGGACCGTCGTAGCCCCAGTCATGACTCAGTGGCAGGCTGCTCGCGTCGAGCAGGTCGGCGGGCCATTGTCCGGAGGTAAATGCGCCATAGTCGGGCCCGGCTTCTAGCAGAAGGACCGAGCGATCCCCGCGCTCGGCAAGCCTGCCGGCGACCACGCTGCCCGCGGTACCACCACCGATAACGATCACGTCGACAGTTGCGGTCATGGGAGACAATGATGCGCCCATCACAACCACGCGGGGAGAGCGGGCAACGAAATCTGACGACCGTTCTCAGCGGCGGCCACCAGGTTTGCGCCGTCACTGCGTCCGGTGAGCCAGCCGAGCAGCTCGGCTCTGCTCCCGCTGACAGCGATCGGGAGGTCGGCGCCACCCATCATCACCGGCTCGCCATCATCGCTGGGCCGCAGTATCACTGCGGGACATCCTTCGACTGCGCCAAGCCACGCCGCTACTTCCGCCATCAGCGCCGCTGCGAGGTCGGGCGGAATGTCGTCGCACCCCATTCCGGCGTCAAGGTCAACCGCGTGCAGCCATACTTCTCTCACCCGCATCCACGGAATCTCCATCGCGGGAATCGCTCGCCCTTGGCGAGTTCGTACGGTCGCCGACCAACCTTCCGGTGTGAGCGCGGAGAGGTCGGCCGCAAATCGCGCCGACTCATCGTGCAACCGATCGCGTAAATCCTGCGCAGGAAGTATCGACGCCGCCTCGATATCGCTTTCGCGCTGAGCCATGTCGCGATACATCGGTGTCTCAACCCCAGTCGCCGCCCAGGCAACCAACCGACCCAGCGCCTGCGCGTTGAGTGCGGCGTGTGCAACAACGTGCGCGCGCGTCCAACCAGTCAGCGAGCTAGATGCTGCGAAGTCGTCGTCGGAGAGGGCGTCGGTCAGTTGCAGCAGCCGCGTTGTTCCCTGTTGCATCCACTGCAGGGTGATGTGCGGAGTGCGGCGATCATCCACGCGCACCGACCACACGACCGCGTACCTCGCCTAACCCCAACAGACGACCGTCAGTAGTGCGAGCTACTGCACTGATCACCACGTCGTCACCGTCCTCAAGGAATGTGCGCACACTTCCGTCGGCAAGGGTGATGGGTTCAGCGCCGCCCCAGCACAGTTCGAGCAATGAACCACGTTGATCTGGCTGCGGGCCACTGACGGTTCCCGACGCGTACAGATCGCCGGTGCGCAGTGACGCACCGTTGATTGTCATGTGCGCCAACTGCTGCGCCGCGGTCCAGTACATGCCGGCGAACAGCGGCCGCGTAATCACCTCGCCGTTGAGGGTTACCGCGAATTCAATGTCGAGCCCCCACGGTTCGGCCGCGGCATCGTCGAGATACGGCAACACCGCAACATCGCGCTTCGGTGGAGCAACCCGCGCAGACTTCAATGCTTGCAGTGGCACCACCCACTCACCCACTGAAGTAGCGAAAGACTTGCCGAGAAACGGGCCGAGCGGCACGTATTCCCAGGCCTGAATGTCACGCGCTGACCAGTCGTTGAGAAGACATACGCCGAACACATGCTGCTCGAAATCGGCCAGCGCAACCGGCGTACCCAACTCACTCGGAACACCCACTACGAAGCCCAATTCGACCTCGATGTCGAGTCTGGTCGACAGCCCGAACACCAGGTCGCCGTCAGGCGTGCGGCGCTGACCGCGTGGGCGCACGATCGGGGTACCTGACACCACCACCGTGCCCGCACGACCGTGATAGCCGATCGGCAGGTGCTTCCAGTTAACGGGAAGCGCATCACCATCCGGCCTGAACATGCGACCGACATTGGTGGCGTGGTTTTCGGAGGAATAGAAGTCGACATAGTCAGCCACATCGAATGCCAATCGCCGGTTCACGTCTGCAATCGGCACGAGCAGTGGTTCAATGACTGATCGGTATGAATCGTCGCTGAGCCACGATGTGATCGCCCCGCGCACGGCTGTCCAGGCCGCGGGCCCTGCAGCCAGCAGCGGGTTGAGTGTGCCAGCCGCCAACAACGGGGCTTCCGGCAGCATGAGTTCACGCGCTGCAGTGGTGAGATCGAGAACGTCATCACCGATGCCGACACCTACGCGCGACGAACCGTCGACCTCAAACACGCAGTAGGGCAGGGTGGCGATACCGAAGGGATGGTCGTCTGCAACGTCAAGCCATGTACTCATCAGGCACCCGGTCCGCGGCCCGACCAGGTCCAGGCATAACCCGGATCCTCAGACGCCAGCGCACCCTCGCCGAGGTCGAGCGGCCGGAACGTGTCAACCATCACCGCCAATTCGTCGAAGAAGTCGCGACCGAGGCTTCGTTCGACCGAGCCCGGCTGCGGCCCGTGCGAGTGACCACCGGGGTGCAGAGAGATCGAACCCTGCGCAATGCCCGAGCCTTTGCGTGCCTCGTAGTTGCCGCCCACGTAGAACATCACCTCGTCGCTGTCGACGTTGGAGTGGTAGTACGGAACGGGAACGGCCAGCGGGTGGTAGTCGACCTTGCGAGGCACGAAGTTGCAGATGACAAAGTTCGAACCTTCAAACACCTGATGCACGGGCGGAGGCTGATGTACGCGCCCGGTGATCGGCTCAAAGTCAGCGATGTTGAACGCGTAGGGATGCAGCGAGCCATCCCATCCCACGACGTCGAAGGGATGAGTGGCCGACACATGCACTGTGCCCGCGATGCCAGCACCGCCGCGGTGCTTGATGTACACCTCAACGTCGGACCCCTCCGCCAGCAGCGGGACGCTCGGAGCGCGCAGGTCGCGCTCGCAGTAGGGCGCGTGCTCGAGAAACTGGCCGGTGCGCGAGAGATAGCGTCGCGGAGGGGCGATGTGGCCGTTCGCCTCGATGCAATAGAGACGCAGCGCCTTACCCGCAGACGGAATCCAGCGATGCGTCGTGGCACGCGGAATGACGACGTAATCGCCCTGGCTCACACTCAACGACCCAAACACGGTCTCGACCACACCAGCGCCCGCTTCGACGTAGACACACTCGTCGCCGATGGCGTTGCGGTAGAGCGGCGACGAAACATCGGCCACCACGTAGCTGAGGCGCACGTCAGCGTTGCCAAGTACCAGTCGGCGCCCAGTGACTGCGTCGGCGGACCCACCGTCAAAAAGCGCGTGCAACCGAAAGTGTCGCGGTAGAAGAGGCGCGTTGGGCGCGAGGCTGCCGTCGGGCAGCTCCCACGGCCTCGCGTCGACGATGGCCGACGGAATTTCGCGGTGGTAGAGCAGCGCCGATGACGACGAGAAGCCCTCCTCCCCGACCAGCTCCTCGTAGTACAGCGAGCCGTCGGCAGCGCGATGCTGCGTGTGCCGCTTCGGCGGGATGTCGCCGACCTGCCGGTAGTGCACCATCGTGAGCCTCCCTGCCTTCCCTCGAACCGCCAGGCTTCCTAGAAGTTGCCGCGAAGCTCCTGCTCGCGTTCGATTGCCTCGAACAGCGCGCGGAAGTTGCCCTTGCCGAAGCCCAGCGATCCGTGCCTCTCGATGAACTCAAAGAACACCGTGGGTCGGTCACCGATCGGCTTGGTGAAGATCTGCAGCAGGTAGCCGTCCTCGTCGCGGTCAACCAGAATTCCGCGGCTCTGCAGATCCTCTACCGGCACGCGTACGTGACCGATGCGCGCACGCAATTCGGGGTCCTCGTAGTACGAGTCAGGAGTGGCGAGGAATTCCACACCGCGCGCGCGCAGCACGTCGACCGTGGTGAGGATGTCGTTTGTCGCAAGCGCGAGGTGCTGGGCGCCGGGACCACCGTAGAACTCGAGGTACTCGTCGATCTGCGACTTCTTCTTGCCCGGGGCGGGCTCGTTGAGGGGAAACTTCACGCGGTGGTTGCCATTGGCCACCACCTTGCTCATCAGTGCCGAGTACTCGGTGGCGATGTCGTCGCCGATGAACTCGGCCATGTTCGTGAAGCCCATCACACGGTTATAGAAGGTGACCCACTCGTCCATGCGGCCGAGCTCGACATTGCCGACCACGTGGTCGAGCGCCTGGAAGAGTCGACGTGGCTCATCCTCTGATCGATCGCTGGCCCGCGAACTCATCGCGACGTAGCCGGGCTTGTATGGACCGGCGTAGCGCGTGCGGTCGACGAGAGTGTGGTGCGTGTCGCCGTACGTCGCAATGGTCGCTAACCGCAGTGTGCCGTGTTCGTCGCTGAGGTCGTGTGGCTCGGTGATGATCGTCGCGCCCTGCGAGCGGGCGTGCTCGATGCACTGGTCGACGTCGGCCACCTGCAGGCAGATGTCGATCACGCCATCGCCGTGTCGTCGGTGGTGCTCGGCGAGGTCACTCGCTGGGTCGACGGCGCCCACGAGGACGAACCGTACCGCACCACTGCGCAGCACGAATGCGCGATGATCGCGGTTGCCTGTCTCGGGCCCGGTGTAGGCAACAAGTTCCATGCCAAAGACCGTCTGGAAGTACGCCGACGACTGCGTCGCGTTTCCGACCACCCACACCACGGCGTCCCAACCCGTCACCGGAAAGGGGTCGTCAGCAGTGTCGTAGTCAACGAGGCCCACGAGTTGCCGCAGGGCTTCCGGGCTCAGGTCGGCGGCCCGCTCCTCGGTGGTGAGCGACTGATCACGACTCATGGTGTCCTCCTGCGTTAGCGACAGATGATGTAGAAGATGTCACCACAGAAGCCATTTACTGTGCAATAGATTCACACCACGTCTCCAAATTGAACAGTCTTGCTAGTGTTAATACAGTTTTACTAGGCAGATTGCTTATTCTTTGCCTGTGTTTCGACTACCGCAGAAAGTAGGGAGCTGATGCGAGGCACCGAACTCGATGATCTCGACGTCGCGATTCTTCGTGCCCTGAACGCCCACCCCCGAGCGGGAGTGCTCGAACTCTCCCGACTGACGACCCTTGCACGGGCCACCGTGCAGTCGCGCATGACCAAACTCGAAGAAGCGGGAGTGATCACCGGGTACGGCCCCGACGTTGATCTCTTCGCTGCGGGATTTCCGGTACACGCACTCGTGTCGCTGCAGATCGCCCAGGGTGCGCTTGATGATGTGCGCGACCATCTCCTCACACTTCCGGGAGTCATCGAGGCGTACTCCACGACAGGTGACAGCGATGTGCTGTGCAGGGTAGCCGCGCGCGACAATGCCGAACTGCAACAACTTCTCATCGACCTGAACCACTCGGGCTTCATCACGCGATCGACCAGCGTGGTAGTGCTCTCGGTCGTTGTACCACCGCGCACGATGCCACTGCTTGCCAGTCATGCGCGTGGGTAGGGGGTGGAGCACTCAGCCGCACTTCCCTCGACACCACGAAATGAAAGAACGTGAAAGACCGCCGACTCGAAGTAGCGTAGATTTCTTACCTACATCTTTTCTGGAGGCCAGGTGCTCAAAGTTCTGTGGTTTCTCAAGCGCGCGGAGGGTCTGACCCTTGCCGAGTTCAGCGCCTGGTGGGAGGAGCACCTGCACATGATCGCCGAGCGGCAGCAGCCTCAACTGGTGCGCTACACGGTCAACATCAAGGCCTCCGACGACGACACCCTCGCGGGTAAGCCGGTCGACGACTGCGAGTGGGACGGTGTGGCCGAGCAGTGGTTTGTTGACGAGGACGCCTTCAACGAGGTGTACGGCCGACCCACCGCCAGTGAGACGCGTCAGGACACCCTCAATCACGTCTCTCGGTTCGAGCGCATCATCGTGCGCGAGATCGAGGTCATTCCGTGAGCGCATCCCCCTCGATCGAGCGGCTAGTTCGCGCCTCAGCCCAAGACATTCCCTGGGACACCACTGTGGATGTCCTCGTGGTTGGCAGCGGTGGTGCTGGCCATGCGGCCGCCATCGCCGCACGATTGGCGGGCGCCGAGACGATGATCGTCGAGAAGGAACAGTCGGTCGGCGGCACCACCGCCAAGGCGGGCGGTGGCACTGACGAGATCGCCAGCACATGGCTCTGGATCTGCAACCATCCGTGGCTAGCCGACCTCGGGGTCGACGACCCGCGCGACGATGCGCTGCGCTACCTGTGCCGACTCGCGCGACCCGAGCTGTACTCGCCGTCGCATCCGAACAATGGAATTCCCGACGACGAGTTCGCCCTGCTCGAAGCGTTCTACGACAACGGACGCAACGCCGTCGCGGCGCTGTCGGCTTCAGGTGCTCTCGACCTTGCTCCCCTGCGCTCCACGTATGACTACTACGCCGATCTTCCAGAGAACAAGGCACCCCAAGGCAGAGGACTGTATCTGCGCATGCGCGACGGCCGCGAGGGCACTGGCGCCGACATTATCGCCTCAATGAGTAGCACGGCGGCCGAACTCGGAATCGTCACCCGCACCAACTCATCGCTGCGCACTCTCATCGTCGATGACGAAAGCGATGAAGTGGTCGGCGCGATCGTGGGGGGCAGCGCCTCGCAGGTTGAGATGGTGCGCGCACGCGGAGGAATCGTGTTCGCCACCGGCGGCTACACGCGCAATCCCGAACTGATGCGCACCACGCTGCGTGGACCTGTTCTTGGCGGCCTTGCGTCCGACGGCAACACCGGCGACCTAGTCGAGATTGCGTCGTCGCTGGGTGCGGAACTGCGCACCATGAACGAGGCTTGGTACGTGCCGATGGTGCTCGACCTCGCTCCGTACCCGCTGTCGGGCGCGTTCCGACTTCCGGGCGACAGCATGATCCTGGTCAACCGCCGCGGCCATCGCGTCGTCGACGAAAAGACCACGTACAACGAGATGACACGCGCCTTCTTCCAGTGGGATGCTGCGCGCGCCGAGTACCCCAACCTGCCACTCGTGATGATCTACGACAGCAGTGTTTCTGAACGTTGCCGCGCGATGCCCGAAGATGCCCCCGTCACCGAAGGTGGCGGCAACCCGTTGCCGCGCATCGCAGGTGAAGGTCACGAGATCGTGGCCGACACCTGGGCCGAACTCGCTGAGCACATCGATGCGAAACTCGTGCAGTTCGATCACCTAGTTCCGGGCGCGCGACTCGCTTCCGACTTCCTGCCTTCACTTGCATCGACGATCAGCCGCTGGAACGCCATGGCCGCTGAGGGCGTCGATCACGACTTTGCCCGCGGTGGAACACGCACCGAACGAGCACGGTCAGGTGCTGCGCGACCGAATCCACAGCCCAACCCCACGATGCACGCCTTCTCCAACGACGGGCCGTACTACGCCGTCGTCCTCGTGCCCGGCACCCTCGACACCAAGGGCGGTCCGCGCATCGATCCGCACGCTCGCATGGTGCGGCACGACTCCAGCCCGATCGAGGGGCTGTACGGCGCCGGCAACTGCGTCGGCTCCCCCGCCGGACAGGCCTACTGGGCGGGCGGCACCACTCTGGGACTCGGCATGACATTCGGCTTCATCGCCGGTCAGCATGCGGCGCAGCGCGCTGCGGAGAGGAATGCACCATGACCGAAACCTCCGTCACCCTTGTCACCGGAGCTGCATCAGGCATCGGCCGAGTCACAGCAGAGCACCTTGCGTCGATCGGTCACCACGTCGTGCTCACCGATCTTGCTTCAGACGCTCTCAACGACGCTGCGGTCACTGTCGGCGCACGCGCGGTTGCCGCCGACGTCACATCCGAATCTGAGGTCGACGCGCTCGCCGCGCGCATCGAGGCCGAGCATGGTCGCCTCGATGGAGTGGTGCACTGCGCAGGAATTGAAGAGGCATTCGTCGACGCCGATCAGATGCCGCTCGCGGTGTTCGAGCGCACCATGCGGGTCAATGTCACGGGCTCGTTCCTTGTGTCACGAGCTGCCGCCCGCCTGATGATTCCTCAGAATCACGGGTCGATCGTGCTACTGGGCTCGATTCTGTCGACGGTCGGCTACGGCGGCAATGCCGCGTACACCGCATCGAAGGGTGCGGTGCTGCAGTTGGGTAAGGCGCTCGCCGTTGACTGGGCCAAGCACGGCATTCGCGTCAACGTCGTCGGCCCCGGCCCGGTGGCCACCCCCATGTCGCAGGCGTCGATCGACGACCCCGAGCGGGGTAGGTGGCTACTCGAACGCATTCCGCTCGGTCGGCCCGCGCAGGCACTCGACATCGCGCGGGTGTGCGCGTTTCTACTCTCCGACGACGCGGGCTACATGACCGGCGCCTACATACCCGTCGACGGCGGCTGGCTCGCGCTCTGAGAGCGCCGCAGCCGACCAACGCGGGGGCTTGGCAGTCGCGAGGCAACTTCCTCACCGCTACCTCTTGCGTCCGCGATCGACTTACCGTAACTTTTCTATGCACCGCTCCCGCTCAGGCACCCCAAGGAGACACCGTGACCAAATCGACCACATCGACCACATCGACCACTCGGACCATCGCGCGCGGCCCGGCCCTCGCATGTGTCGTTGCTGCGGCGTCACTGGTGTTAGCGGGGTGCGCGAGCGGCGGCGGCGGCGGAGGCTCCTCGACGTCGGCGTCCTCTTCGTCGTCCGCATCCTCCTCGGCGTCGCCATCAACTAACGACACGCCGATCGACAGCCTGACGGCCGCGATTCAATCGCCCATCCAGGCAATGGACATCCTCAAGGCAAACGACGTCCCCACTCGTCGAGCGCTCACCCTCGCCTACGACCGAGTGCTTGCGCAGGACGACCAAGGCCAGCTCCAGCCGATGATCGCCGAGTCGTGGGCGAACCCCACGCCCACGACCTTCACGTACACGATCCGGTCAGACGCGAAGTTCTGGGACGGCACGCCCGTGACCGCTGAGGACGTCGCTTACTCGGCGCAGCGAATCATCGCCCCCGATTCCAAGGCTGCGGTCGCAGCAGGGTGGGGGAGCGTGAAGAGCATCGCCGCGAGTGGCAACACGGTCACAGTGGTCCTGAAGCAGCCCGACAACGGATTTGCTTATCGGGCCGCCCTTGACTGGTTTGTTGTGCAGAAGAAGTACTCCGAGGCAGCAGGTGCCGACCTTGGATCGCCGACCAAGCCCGGCATGGGCAGCGGTCCTTACAAGGTCACCTCCTACTCTGTCGCCGACGGAGCCACCTTCGATCTGACCGGCACGTACTGGGGCGAAGAACCCAAGGTCAAGCAGGTCGTCATGCAGACGATTCCCGACCCCGAGACCGCGCGTCTGGCCATGGTCCAAGGTGACGTCGATGTGTACTTTGACGTCCCGCTCGCCGCCACCCGGCAGTTCGACAAGGCCAGCGAGATCGCGATGTCGTACGTCACGGGCGGTTACAACGACATGCTGTCGATGCGCACGACCACCAAGCCCTTCGACGACGTGAACGTGCGCACGGCCATGGCCTACCTCTCGGACACGGCAGGCCTGACCCAGCCGCTGTTCAACGGTAAAGCGACGGTGGCCAAGTCGATTGTCCCGGCGATCCAGATCTCGTCGACCATCAACGACCCGGCGAAGACCGACCAGTTCTACGCCGGCCTCCCGGCCATCCCGAGCTTCGACATCGCCAAGGCCAAGGAGGCGCTCGCCAAGTCCTCGGTCGCCGGCGGTTTCACCGTCGACCTGCCGGTCGACACAACGCAGCCGTGGATGTCACCGTATGCCCAGAACCTCGCTCAGAATGCGAAGCAGGTCGGCATCACCATCAACGTCAAGAACGTGTCACCGGCCGACTGGGGCGCCGGCCTCAGCGACCCGAATGCCAGTCCGCTGCAGCTGTTGGCACTGGGCGCGGGAACGCCGAGCCCGAGTGAACTACCGCCGGTCATTCTCGGGACGATTTTCAACCCTTCCGGGTACACGACTCCCGAGCTCACCAAGCAACTCGACGCGCTCGCAGCTGCTCCCACCGCTGCCGACACGATTCCGCTGCTGACGCCGGTGCTGACGACGGCCAACACCGAACTGCCGTACATCCCGCTCTACGACGAGCAGACGGCACTGGCAATGGGCAAGGACTACGTCTGGGAAGGCGGATACAGTTACTGGGCTATCGGGCAAACTTGGCCTGAGTACATCCGTTCGGCTTCCTGACCTGACAGACAGAAGGCCGAGAGCACCCCCGTGTCGCGGGACCGGCTGTCCGGGAGGTGAGGCATGAAGATCGCTATCTTCGTGGCGCGCCGCCTGGTTGCCATGGTCGCCATCTTGCTGGTGGTCTCGTTCCTCGTCTTCTGCCTGCTCTCACTTGCCCCTGGGGATCCGGCCATCATCTTGCTCGGGGGGCCCTCCAAGGCCACTCCGGAGGCGGTGGCGAAAGTGCGGGCGGCCTACCATCTCGATGAGCCGCTGATTGCCCAATATTGGTACTGGCTTCAGGGCGTTCTGAGGTTCGACTTCGGTCGCTCCATCCGTTCCCAGCTGCCGGTGTTCGACTCGATCCACGAACGGTTCCCCATCACCGCGGCGCTCGCCGTGTACTCATTCATCATCACTGTCGTCATCGCAATCCCGCTCGGGCTCGCAGCCGGGGTCCGCCGCGGAACCCGCCTCGACCGCACCGTCACGGCGGGAAGCCTTATCGGCTTCGCGGCGCCCGTGTTCGCGCTGGCGGTGTTCCTCATCTATGTGTTCGCCGTGCAGCTGGGGTGGTTTCCGGTGTACGGCGCTGGCAAGGGAACGATCGACCGCATCTACCACCTGACGCTGCCGGCCATCACGCTCGCTATTGGACAGATCGCAATCATCGCGAGACAAACCCGGGCAGCAACGATGGACGTGGCAACGCAGGACTACGTCACCTTCGCCAGAGTCCGGGCCGTGCCAGCCAGAACCGTGTGGGGTGGCTATGTCCTGCGCAACGCGTCACTGCCGGTCATCACGATCAGCGGACTCGTACTGGCTTTCGCCCTTACCGGAGCAGTGCTCGTTGAGCAGTCATTCGCGCTGCCGGGCCTTGGAACCCTTCTCGTCGACTCGGTGAATGCGCTCGATGTGCCGGTCATTCAGGCGATCACGCTGCTGACGGCCTTCGTGATTCTTTCCTTCAACCTCATCATTGACGTTGCGTACTTCGCACTCGACCCACGCCTTCGACGAGGGGTCGGTGCCTGATGACCTTCGACGTTCGACTGAGTGATCTCTCACTCGAGCAGCCCGGCGACGAACCGGGCCGCGAGGGGCTCGGTGTCCTTGCCTGGTTGTGCCTCGGCTTCGTGGTGCTACTGGCGGTGGTCGCTGTGATCGCGCCGCTCATCGCGCCCTACGACCCCTACCTGCAGACAATTGTCGATAGCAATCAGGGACCGTCAAGTAAGCATCTGCTCGGCACCGACGAGCTTGGGCGCGACATCTGGTCACAACTGATTTACGGCACGCGCACCGCTCTGGTTGGCCCCACCATCGTCGCCATCGGCGCAGGACTCCTCGGCACCTTCCTTGGGCTGCTTACCGGATTTCGAGGTGGCTGGGTTGATGGGGTGACGATGCGAGTGATCGAGATCGTCTACGCGGTGCCGCCGCTGATCGTCGCCATCGTCCTCGTCGGCATCCTGGGCGGGGGGTACTGGCTCGCCGTGGTCGTCTTGATTTTCCTGTCGGCTCCCGCCGATGTGCGGGTGGTGCGCAGTGCCGTGCTGGCACAGAGGGAGTTGCCGTACGTCGCGGCGGCACGAGCGGTCGGATTGCGCGGCGCCCGCGTCGCGACACGCCATGTCCTTCCCAACATCACGCCCACGGTGAGCGCTAACGTCCTGCTGCAATTCGTTGGAGCGCTCGTGGCGCTCTCAGGCCTAGCCTTCCTCGGACTCGGCGTCGCGCCAGGGACGCCTGACTGGGGGCTGATGGTGGCCGAGAACCGCTCGAACCTCGATATCAATCCCTGGGCCGTGATCGCCCCCGCACTACTGATCACCCTGCTCGCCGTCTCTGTCACGATCCTCGGCGACCGGGTCTACGAGCTGCTCAGCGGCCGCAGGAGCGTCGGATGACACCACTTCTCGAAGTCAGTGGGCTTGCCATCGATCATGTGGAACGCGGTCATCGGCGCCCGCTGGTCACCGAGGTCTCCTTCACTATTGGTCGGGGTGAGACTGTCGGCCTTGTGGGCGAATCCGGCTCCGGTAAATCCCTCACCGCGAAAGCACTGGTGTCACTGCTGCCGCCGGAACTGCGGGCGGAAGGCTCCATCGTGTTCGATGGTGACGAACTCGTCGGCAGCGACGGCCGTGTGTCGTCGAAGGTGCGAGGCAAAGACATCGGGCTGCTCATGCAAGACCCGTTCACGATGCTCAACCCGGTGCGAACAGCGGGTCACCACATCGTTGAGACGCTAAGAGTCTCCAAGGTCGGCGCCGGCCTGCACGGAGACGCGATGCGTGCCGAAGTCGTGCGACGGCTCGCCGAGGTCGGAATCGATCGGCCGTCGGTAGCCGATCGCTACCCGTTCGAACTATCGGGCGGCATGCTGCAGCGCGTGGCCCTTGCCTGCGTGCTCGCAAGCAACCCGCGCCTGCTCGTGGCCGACGAACCAACGACAGCGCTCGACGCCACCACGCAACGCGAAATCCTCGCGTTGCTCGGGCAAATCCAGCGGGACCGCGGCATGAGCTTGCTGCTCATCACCCACGACCTTCGGTTGGCGTTCGCGTCGTGCTCGCGAGTGCTGGTGATGTATGCCGGCACCCTGGTCGAGGCCTCGCCAGCGGACCTCGTGCGAACTGCACCAGCGCACCCGTACAGCCAGGGCTTGCTCGATGCCGTTCCGGCAAACGATCGCTACCAGCAGACGCTCGAGGGCATCCCCGGGCGAGTGCCGCCTGTTTCCGAGGTCCTCGACCGCTGTGGCTTCGCCTCGAGGTGCCAGTACGTCGCGGAAGCCTGTACCGCCGCGCGTCCCACGTTGCGCGTTGTGGCGCCGGATCAGTGGTCCGCTTGCGTACGTTACGACGAGATCCGCGCCGAACTACGGCAGACTGCGGTAGCAGGAATTAGCCAGCGACGTGTGGTCGAAGCGCGCGCTCCGCTGATGTCCATCTCGGAACTTTCCAAGATCTACGGGTCGGGCAGCGAGCAGCATGCCGCACTCGCTGGGGTCGATCTGATCCTCAACAGCGGTGAGGCGCTGGGCGTTGTCGGCGAATCGGGATCTGGCAAGACGACATTGGCGCGCTGTGTGCTCGGTCTGACCACTCCGACCGGCGGTCGCATCGATCTCGATGGTCTCGATGTGAGCAATTACAGCCGGCTCAGTGGTGCCGATGCCGCTCGCGCCCGACGGATCGTGCAGTGCGTCTTTCAGGACCCGTACTCGTCTCTCAACCCGATGCACTCGGTGGGATACGCACTTGCCGAGGCCCTCAGCTTTCGGGTACCTCGACTCTCCCGCGACGAGGTTGAGCGCGAGGTTCGCGCCCTACTCGAGCGCGTGGGCCTTCCCGCGTCGTACGCCTCACGCCGGCCCTCTGCACTCTCCGGCGGTCAGCGCCAACGAGTGGCAGTCGCCCGTGCACTCGCGGTTCAGCCACAGGTCCTCGTGTGCGATGAGCCGGTGGCCGCTCTGGACGTGTCGATTCAGGCCCAGATCCTCGCTCTGCTTCGTGATGTCAATGAGCAGGGGACGGCGCTGCTCTTCATCACGCACGACCTCGGGGTCGTGCGGCAGGTGACCTCACGGGTCGTCGTGCTGTACCAGGGGAACATCGTTGAACAGGGAGCAACCGACGCGGTTCTGGACGCTCCCGAGCACGACTACACCCGACGTCTGGTGGCGTCGATGCCGCGCGCCGATGGCACCTGGCAGTCCGTGGGCTCGTAGGCACGTGGTGCTGAGTTGATCTAGGCACTCCAGTCGACGCCCTCAGTCGACAGCGACGCCCAGCCCGCGCGCTAGGGCGTCGAGGCTCGCCCGCTCGAACTCTTTGGCCGCCGGCGCTTGCGTGGCGAAGCGCTGTGCCGCGTGGAACATTCCGGGCACCACGAGCAGCTCGCACAGGATTCCCTCGGCACTCAACCGTTCGGCATAGACGACGTCCTCGTCGTGGAAGAGGTCGACCGATCCAACGCCGATCCAGGTGGGGGGCAGTCCGTCCAGAGCGGCTCGGCGTGCGGGGACGGCGTAGGGCTCAGTTCGCGCGAGTCCGGGGCTGTGGCCCAGGTACGACGTCCACCCGAAGCGGTTGGACCGCGGCGTCCAGACGGCGTTCCACCCGCCATCCTGCTCGGCCCTAAGAACCGTCCTGTCATCGAGCATCGGGTAGATCAGGTGCTGGAAGGCAACGGGGATGCCCTCGTCGACGGCACGCTGGACCAGCCCCGCGGCGAGGCCGCCGCCAGCACTCTCGCCGCTGACCGCCACGCGCGACGGGTCGATGCGCAGTTCGTCGGCGTTCTCATGCAGCCAGCGCAGTGCATGCAGGCAGTCGTCGTGGGCGGCGGGGAACGGGTGTTCAGGTGAGAGTCGGTACTCGACGCTCACCACGAGCGTGCCCAGACGTCGGGCGAGTTCTGCGCAGCCCGCGTCGTCGGCGGCGGCCTCCCCCACCACGAACCCGCCGCCATGGATAAAGAGCAGCGCAGGGCTGGCGTCGTCTCGGCCGGCCGGGTCGTAGACGCGTACCTCCACGCCCGCCAGACCGCCAGCAGGGGGCAGCGGACTGACGACGAGAGTGACGTCGCCGAGATCGACCGGCGCGATTCTGCCCCGTCGCATGAGCGGGAGGGACCGGCTGTCGATGGAGAAAGGGAAGTAGGCCATCGGCACGCGGAACTGCGGGTCGATCGCGTGCACCGCGCGCATCTGCCGGCGCACGACCGGCGCCACTGCGACGGCCGCTGCGGCTGCCGCCACCCCCGCCATCAGTCCCAGCACTCTGGCGGTTCTACCCACGTATGTTCACTCCCTACATTCCCTGGCAGTCACCGCTCGTTGCTCGCGAACTAGCGCACCTCGCCGCGCACGGCCTTGCCGGGACGTACATCAGCGCGTAGTTGGCCACCGTCAACGACGGGGACTCCCCCGACAATAACGAACTGGAAGCCGGTGGACGTGAGTGTCGGCTGCTCGTAGGTGGCACGGTCGGCGACGGTATCGGGGTCGAACACCACGAGGTCGGCGTCGCACCCCACCTGCACGCGACCCTTGCGCTGCATCGATGGCGCAACGTCGCGCAGAATGTCCGCTGGTACCAACGAGCAGCGGCGCACTGCCTCGGCGAGGTCGAGGATTCCCAGCTCACGCACATACCAACGCAGCACCCGACTGAAGGTGCCGGCTGTACGAGGGTGCGTCATCACATCGTCTGGAATCGGCCACGCGGTTGACTCGCCGGCCCGAATGCGCGGATGCGTGAGCGGCATTGCGTCGGAAGCCACGGCGGTGTCGGGCGCCAGCATGGCGCGCGTGAGGAATCCGAGGTCGGCCGGATCGTGTTCGCGCAGAAAGTTGACGATCACGAGTCCCGCAGGGTCGGTGGCCTGCAGCTCTCGCAGGCGGTCGACCGAGTGCATACGCTCGCGTGTGGGCAGGTAGAAGATGTCGTCAATGGTGAGGCCGTCATGGGTGAGCGCATCGGGGTGAAGGAAGGCAGCGCCCACTCCCGTCGAACCCGCGCCGTAGGGGTAGGCCTCGGACGTGACCCTCAGCCCCTGCTCTCGCGCACCCGCGAGCAGTTGCTGCACCGCGTCGATGCTGCGCGTGGACGTGCTGTTGATGTGGCACACGTGCATGTGAGCGCCAGTGGAGAGCGCCGCGGCCACCACCTCCGACGCACCGAACAGCCCGCTGTCGGGCCGACCGAAGTCGCGCACGTGGGTGTAGGTGGCGGTGCCGGTGTCGGCCGCTAGTCCGGCCACCTCCATATACTCGGCGCCGGTCGATTCCTGGCAGTAGCCGAGCAGCACCCCAATGCCGAGAGCCCCTTCGCCAAGCGACCCTCTCAGTAGGTCGATCATCTGCGCCTGCTCGGACACCGTGAGTCGTCGGTGCCAGTCGGGCGCGTTGATGTGCTCGAGGAATGCGTCGAGTTGTCGAGAGACATCAAGCCCGGCCACCGACATGCGTGCCAGTGCCCACGAGGCCGAGAACCCGTAGTGGTTGGGACTGCCCTGAGCCGCCATGTCGTTGTAGGCGGCACTCACGTCTGCCTGGCCGGCTTCAAGCTCGAGCGCGGTGGTGACCCCGTCGCACACTTGCAGCGTTCGGGCGGCGACCTCGTTGCAGTGGCTATGCAGGTCGATGAAGCCAGGGGCGAGAACCTGACCCGCGCAGTCGACCTCACGACGACCCCGAATGCGGTCGCGCGGCGCCGCTACCGCAGTGATCGTGCCTGCCGTGATGCCGACGTCGCGCAACTCGTCGAGTCCGGTCTCGGGATCGATCACTCGCGCGCCGAGAAGCACGAGGTCGTGCTCGGGCAGCGGCACTGCTACCTCCATCATGGGTTCAGCGAGCTCTCGCCCAAAGGAATGGTCAGCACCGACGGGTCACTCGCCCGGTGAAGCACGCGAATAGTCGTCACACCCTTCTCCCCGGTTGCGTGAGGATCGGCGGGCATGAGCGCTGAGTTGACCGCGCGCACCGTGAGTCGCAGTCGCGAGCCAACACCAAGTTGGCGCGCGCACCAACGGAACTCGGTGATGGTGACCGTCTGCTCTTCACCCGGCACCAGCAGTTGCGGCTCGCCTCCCAGCACGCGATGGCTCAGACGAATCAAGTCACTCGACATGAAGATCGCATCGCCCGACGGACGTACCTCGTGTAGTTGGAGAGACAGATCAGCGTCGTCGCTGTCGGGAATGATGCGCACGCTCAGGCTTGGGCTACCGACGATGGTGAGCGCCTCCTTCAACGGGGGCGAGTGATACACCAGCCCTTCACCGTCAAGACTCACCGTGAACACCGCATTGGTGGGGTCGTTGCCACCCTGCATCATGAGCACGCTGTTGTACGACGGCGCGAACAGCGCGTTGTCGGGGGCCATGCCCGGCCGCGGCAGCAGCTCGAGCTCGATCGTGCGCCGGTCGGCCGGATCGATAGTGATCGTGTAGTCAGGACCCTCCGCGGGCTCGGTGGTGAGCCAGCCCGAGTGGAACACGTCGTTGGGCCCCTCGGTCGAACCGAGATAGCGCGCGACCGTACCCGTCGTTGCCGCTTCGAGTGTGGCTTCGGAACGCCATTGCTCAACCCCGGCAACGTAGTAAGTGACGCGGTCAGCGAGTAGGTCAGGCTTGGCCTCCCCCAGCATGATGTGACGGAACCAGGCGATGCGCATCGACTTCAGGTTCACCTGCGCGGCAGGGCCGAACTGCAGGTCACCCACGCGGTTGTAGCCCGAGTCGGTGCCCGCGTGGTCCCAGGGGCCGATCACCAGGTGACTGAGCGAGCGCACCTCATTGCTCGCCAGGCGCTCGAATCTGTCCCAGTGGAAGAGTGTGCCCGGCAAGCAGTCGTCGTGCGTGCCGGAAACTGTGAGAACGGGAACGTCGATCGCCGCGATCTGTTCATCGGTGGAGTAGCTATCGGCCCACACGGGCCCGTAGGCCGGCTGATCAATAAAGCGCAGCCTGTCGTCGTTCATGTCGATGCCGAACGCCTCGGCGGCTTTCCAGGCCGGCTCCCCAGCGTTGAGTCGTTCGAGGATTTCCGGATGCCAGAAGCCCGAGAACGACGCCGACTGGAAGTAGGTGGTGCGGCCCCACACGCCAGCTTCCCACTTGTAGTTGTAGAGGTTGGGTACTCCCCCGCGCGGAATGTCAATGGCGGCGGCATATGCTGCCGCGGGCGATGCTGCTTTCAGGGAAGGTGGTCGCTGGCCCAGCATGAGCCACTGGTTCTGCCCGGTGTACGAGCCGCCGTAGAGGGCGACCTGCCCATCGCACCACGGTTGCTGACTGATCCACTCGATGGCGTCGTATCCGTCGAACGCATCCTGCGCAACGGAACCAAAATTTCCTTCCGAGTCGCCACGGCCGCGCACATCGATCACCACGTACGCCAGGCCGCCCGCGACGAACTCAAGGCCGTCCTTCTGCGTGTGGTCGAGGTTGTAGGGAGTGATCTCCATGACTGCTGGAACGCGCGACCCCTGTCGCGGGGTGTAGACGTTCGCATTGAGGCGCACGCCGTCGCGCATCGGGATGCTGGCGCGCTGCAGGCGCACGCCGCCGGAGGGACCAGGGTCGGCGGTGGTGTCACTGTAGACGGGCACGAGTCATCCTCCAGGACGCGATCATAAACTTCTTACGAATTGCTGGAGCCTACCAATGTGACCGTGTGTGCGGCAATCACTTTCGCGATGAGGGACAACCCGAATCACCTGGTCAACCGCGTACCGCTACCTCAGCATGCACCGGGCTAGCATGAGCACACCAGATCGCACAGAGGAATCGCTCGCTTCGGGAAGCGGCGCTCAAGTGTTGGGAGCCTAGGTGCCGTCGTCGTCGAAGCAGGAGCGCGCCTACCGGGTCATTCGCACGAGCATCACCGACGGCGCCTACGCACCTGGTAGTCGCCTGGTGGTCGATCGCATCGCGCGACAGTTGAAGATCAGTCCTGTTCCCGTACGCGAGGCGTTGCGCCGACTTGAGGCGGAAGGCTTCATCGACTTCGAGCGTAATGTGGGCGCGCGCGTGCGAACACTCGACGCCGACGCTTGGGTCGAGTCACTCGAGGTCATCGCCGGACTCGACGGCTACGTCATGCGCCTCGCACTGCCGCACATTGTGCAGGCCGACGTCGACGCGTCACGACGCGCGAATAAGCAGATGAAGAGCGCGATTCGACAGGGTGGGCCCGAGCAGATCAAAACTGCCAACCAAGCGGTACACAAGCCTTTGACCGACAGATGTCCGAACCGACAACTGGTCGAACTGCTCAGTTCTTCGTGGACGCGCCTCTACCTGTCAGTGCACGGCAGTGTCTTTCTCTACCGCCCCGATCTTGCGCGCCTGCAGGTCGATGAACATGAGGAGCTGCTCGGCATGATTGAGCAGAGAGCGTCTCCCGCAGCTATCGAGATGGCGGTGCGAGACCACACCCTGCGTCTCATCGCTGCCCTCCAGGAGCACCTCGCGTCAAGCTAGGAGATCGGAATCTCGAGTTCGTCGACGATGAGGCGTTCGAGCCGGGCCACGTGTGCCATCGTGTCAGCGCGGATTTCGGACGACACCTGTCGCGAATAGGCGGCGTTCAGGGCGTCATCATCGTCGAACCACTGCTCGGCGACACCATCCCAGTCGCAGTCGTTCGCCGGCTTGCCCGCGAGAACATCGGGGCGACCAAAGTTCACGACGTAGCGCCGCAGACCCGGTGCCGTACGAGCGACAGGGACATGCGAGTCGAGCCACCAGGCCTTGAACTGCTCGTCGGTCAGATGATCGGCTTTCTTCAGCAGCCACACGATTTTCGCCATCGAACTCAACCCCTTCACTGAACTCGTTTCCCAAATCAAATCAGATATGATTACGCGCTAGCAAGCCCCGGACTGGAAGGAGCATGACCTATGTCGACGTCAGCGGCTGAAGAGCAGAACGCTCGAGGTGGCGATGAGTTCGACTTCGTCGTCGTCGGAAGCGGTGCTGCAGGGCTTACGGCCGCGATCACCGCGCGCCGCAAGGGACTGACCGTCATCGTGCTCGAATGCCAGGATGTGGTCGGTGGAACCACTGGGCGCAGTGGCACCTGGATCTGGTCGCCCAACAATCGGTGGATGCGCGACCTTGGCTTCCATGACGAACGCGACGACGCAGTGCGCTACATGGCACGCCTCTCGTTCTCCGACCGCTATCGGCCCGACGCTGAGAGGTTCGGACTCGAGCCCTACGAGTACGAGATGCTCAACACGTTCTATTCCGAATCGGGGGCGGCCCTCGAAGAACTGACCGAGGCCGGTGCTTTGGACCCCGTGGTCAGAGCCGACGCACCCGACTACTTCGCCGACCTGCCCGAGAACAAGGCGCCCTACGGCAGGGTTGTGGTGTCGCGCGGTCGGGCCCGGCCGGACCAGTTGACGGGGGCCGAATGGGTGCTCGACCTGCGCGACGTGTCGCTGCGCCTCGGCGTCGACATCAGACTCGGCCACCGCGTGCTTGAAGTCGTCCGTAGCGGCGAACGCGTCACGGGTGTGGTGGGCCTGTCTGGCCAGGGTGAGTTCACCGTGCATGCCCGACGCGGCGTGCTGTTCGCGACCGGCGGGTTCACCCACGACGCCGACCTGCTGCGCGACCACATGGCCGCTCCGGTGCGGCTCGGAGGCGCATCGCGCGGATCTCGCGGCGACTTCATGCGCATTGGCTCGTCGCTCGGTGCCAAACTGCACAACACATCTGCTGCCTGGTTGGCCCCCATCCCCTTGGAGGCCGTCGTGCAGGACGCTGAGTCGGTGACGACGAACATCTTCGCCCTGCGGGGCGACAGCATGATCCTCGTCAACAAGTACGGTCGCCGCACAGTGAACGAGAAGCTGCCCTATCACGAACTCGGACGGTCGATGCTGAGGTGGGACTCGACGGCGGCGGAATACCCCGACCTGCGAATGTTCATGATCTTCGACAAGTCGGCGCGTGAGCACTTCTCGGATGGAACGAGTGGCAACCCCATCAAGCCGCTCGACCAGCACGACCCTCACCTCGTGGTTGGGCAGACTCTCGAGGAGTTGTCCGACGCGCTGCGCCTCCGCGCGCTCGAACTCGGAGCGGTGGCGATGGACGGCGTCGAGGTTGCTCCAGGGTTCGCGGATGAGCTCGCGCGGACCATCGAGGAGTTCAACCGGAATGCGATTGCCGGAACCGACCCGGACTACCATCGCGGCGAGTCGTCGATCGAGCTCTTTCGCAACGGACCCGCCCGGCCCGGCAACGACGGCAACCCCGCGCTCTTCCCGTTGGACTCGACGGGTCCGTACTTCGCCCTCATCCTCGCCCCCGGAACGCTCGACACCAAGGGTGGACCCGCCATCGACCGCGACGCTCGCGTTCTCCGCGCCTCAGACGGCCGTCCGATTCCCGGTCTGTTCGCGGCAGGGAACTGCGCCGGCTTCCCCTCCGGTCACGCGTACTGGGCCGGTGGGGCCACGGTCGGACTGGCAGTGACCTTTGGGTACCTCGCCGCGCTTTACGTCGCCGCTGGCGCTTGAAGCAGGTCACCCGGCAGTCCTCGAGCGACGGACGCGCGATGCTGTTCGGCGGCTCCTGCGCCAGCCCTCCTTAATCGAGACGAGAGAGACGGTCACAGAACATGTACGGATTCGCGGTTGATCTGTTCGCCGGTCGCTGTGCGGTGGTCACGGGTGCGGCAAGCGGCATCGGGCGGGCGACAGCGTTGGCATTCGCCGAGCATGGCGCGGAGCTGGTGCTGGTGGACCGCGACGCCGACTCTCTGGAGGCCGCGGCGCGGGAGGTGCAAGCCTCGGGGGCCCAGTCATGCAGGACTGAGCTCTGCGATCTTGGCGTCGAGCAGGAGCGCGACGATCTGGTCCGCGCTCTTGGGCAGGAGAGCCGGATCGACATTCTGATCAACAACGCAGGCGTCTTCGAACGCGTGTCGGACCCGGCCTCCTGGAGCGGCGAGATCTGGCGAAGGTCGCTGTCAGTGAACCTGGACGCCGTGGCGCATCTGACTTATGGGTGTGTCGCCGGCCTCGCCGAGACTCGGGGCACTGTCGTCAATGTGGCCTCCACCCGAGCCTTCTCAGCCGCAGCCGGGGCGGCGGCCTACACCGCGTCGAAGGCAGCGGTCGTCGGACTGACGCATTCGCTCGCCGTCGACCTTGGCCGACACGACATCCGGGTGAACGCGGTCGCACCGGGGGAGGTGGCGACGGGGATCGCTGCCGCAGATCCTGACATCGTGGCCGAGCTCGTCAGTCGCAGCCCGATGCGGCGGCGCGGTGAGTCGACAGAGATCGCGTCGGTCATCCTCTTCCTGGCAAGCCCACTGGCATCGTTCGTGACCGGGGCCACCTGGCGGGTCGATGGAGGATTCATGAGCGCCTGATCTGCCTGGTGCTCGACGGGCGCTAAGTCCGAGCGTTCACTCCACGACTCGGGCTTCTTTGGTCGCAATGTGTCTATGATGCGGACGAGTTCTTGACAATCGGACACTTTTCCAACCAATTAACAAAGGGGTCGGTGTGCGCATCCTCATCGTGGGAGCGGGCGGAGTGGGGTCGTCGATGGCTCTCATCGCCGCAAGACGCGACTTTTTCGAGCAGGTAGTCATCGCCGATTACGACCTCAGTCGCGCTCAGCAGTTGGTCGAGCGACTGGATGATTCTCGATTCGTTGCGGCCGAAGTCGACGCTGCGCAGTCTGAATCCATTGTTGAACTGGCGCGAGCGTTTGCCGTGACGCACGTGGTGAATGCGGTTGATCCGCGGTTCGTGCTGCCGATTTTCCGAGGCGCCCTGTTGGCCGACGCTGACTATCTCGACACGGCGATGAGTTTGTCGAAGAAGCACCCCGACCGACCCTACGAAGAAGTTGGTATCAAGTTAGGTGATGCGCAGTTCGACGACGCGACTGAGTGGGAGGTCGCCGGCCGGCTCGCGCTCGTCGGCATGGGTGTCGAACCCGGACTCGCCGATGTCTTCGCCCGCTACGCAGCCGATCACCTGTTTAGTTCAATCGATGAACTCGGTGTTCGCGATGCGTCGAACCTCGTCGTTCAGGATTACGAGTTCGCTCCCTCGTTTTCGATTTGGACAACCATCGAGGAATGCCTGAATCCGCCAGTGATTTGGGAGAAGGAGCGCGGGTGGTTCACCACGCCCCCCTTTAGCGAGCCTGAGGTGTTCGACTTTCCCGAAGGCATCGGTCCCGTCGAGTGCGTCAATGTCGAGCACGAAGAAGTGCTCCTCATGCCTCGCTGGGTTGATGCGAATCGCGTCACGTTTAAATTTGGACTCGGTGATGAATTCATCGAGGTACTCAAGGCGCTCAACAAGCTCGGTCTTGACCGTGTTGAGACCGTTCGAGTCAAGGGAGTTGACGTCAGCCCCCGCGATGTCGTGGCGGCGTGCCTGCCTGACCCACTAACCCTCGGCGACAAGATGAGTGGCAAGACGTGTGCAGGTCTCTGGGTCACAGGTACCGGCAAAGATGGATCACCGCGTGAGGTCTACCTTTATCACGTCGCCGACAACGAGTGGACGATGCACGAATACGGAGCTCAAGCAGTGGTGTGGCAGACCGCGATGAATCCGGTGGTCGCTCTTGAGTTACTGGCAACCGGCGCGTGGTCGGGTTTCGGCGTACTCGGCCCCGAGGCGTTCGACGCTGTTCCGTTCCTTGATCTTCTGCGCGATGGATACGGCCAGCAGTGGGTGGTACAAGAGCGAGACCCGGCAACGCATCAGCCGATGTGAAAGCTCGCCTCGCGAGTGACTGACGAGGCGGCGCCTATGGCCGCAGCGCAGGCGAGCGGGTTAGCCCCGGTGCCGCCAACGAATGCTCGCACCAACGGCACACCGTCGCGCGAGTGCAACGTTCCGACGGGGGGCCGCGAGGTCGCCGTCTTGCCGGTTCGTCCAGCGAGTCGGGTCTGCCGTGCCGGAGGCCGTGACGTAGCACGAGCGCGACGCTATGCTCGCAGCACTTTACGTAGGATTCTTATGCTGAATGGTGGCTGCGGTAATGGTCGGTGCTCGTCCCCCGAGAAATCCCGTTGATGTCATTGAGTCGCTGCTCTACGCGCACAGCGCGGACCTCTCGCCCGACGGCAGCCGCTGCGCGTGGGCGCAGTCGAGCATCCGGCACGGTGCGGAGACGTTCGAGCTCTCGGTACGCGAGGTGGGCGGAGCTTCCACGAGGTCGATCGGGGCCGGTCGCGACCCGAGGTGGGCGCCCGACGGCCGACTGCTCGCCTTCCTGGGTGACGACGAGGGGGGCAACGCGCAGATCTTCCTCTGGGACACCGCGTCAGAGCGGGTTGAGAAGGCCACGTCCCTCGCTCAAGGGGTTGTGGGGGGACTGTCTTGGAGCCCCGACGGGTCCCTGCTCGCCTTTTCCGCCTTCCCGGTGCCGCGTGATCGAACGCTGCCCTACCGCGTCACCCGCGTGGTGGGGTGGCGCGACGGTCCGGGGCTCGTCGACGACTCCACGGCCGACGTCTGGGTCTACGACGCCGCGACCCGGGTGTCGCGGGCGCTGACCGACGACGACTCGGTCAACAGCTTGCCGACGTGGCTCGCCCAGACCGGTGAGATCGCCTTCATCGCGTCGCACAGACCGGACGACTGGGAGGGGTACAGCGCCGTCCGCGCGGTCTCCCTCGAAGGAGTGGCCCGGGACATCCTCGAGGTGAGGTTCGTCAGTTCCATCGCCGACCTGCCCGAGAGCATCGGCCAGTTGGCGATGACCATTGGTGGACCTCGGCACGACACGGTGGGCGAGCTCGCGGTGCTGCGGCACGATGGCACCCCCGAGTCGCGGTCGGCCGACCTCGGTCTCGACATCGTCGGAGACGTGCTCGCCGACATGCCGTCCCCCTTCGCCGACCCGGCCGCCCATTTTCTCGTGAGCGGGTCGGTGGCGATCGTGCGGGTTCAGTACCAAGACCGGCTGACCATCCATCGGCTCTCCCTGCAGGGGGAACAGTCCCACGAGGTCGTCGCCTCGGAGCAGGCATGCCTCTACCCACTGGCGGTGTCGGGCGAATCGCTGCTCTACGCGAGGGGCGACCTGCTAACGGCGCCGGACTTCTGGGTGCGCGACCTCGCGTCAGGCGCTGACCACAGAGTGTCCGACACCGCTGCCCACAACGTGGGGGTGCAGTGCGCCGTCGACGTGGAGCGGTTCTGGGCCCGCGCGGGCGACGGGCCGGAGGTGCAGGCCAAGCTGATGCGCCCTCGTGGCGCGACAGGCCCGCTGCCGACGTACCTGATCATCCACGGTGGCCCGTACTGCGCCTACGGCGAGGCGTTCGTCACCGACGCCCAGTTGCTGTGCGAGGCGGGCTTCGCCGTGCTGCTCGTGAATCCGCGAGGGTCACGCGGGTACGGCAACGACTTCACGGCCGCGATCAGGGGCGACTGGGGAACCGCCGACTTCGACGACCTGATGGCGGCCGTCGACCACGCCATCGAGTTGGGCTGGGCCGACCCCGACCGGCTCGCCGTGGGAGGACTGTCGTACGGCGGCTACATGGCGGCGTGGGTCATTGGCCACACCCACCGGTTCAAGGCCGCCGTCTTCGAGAATGGCGTCTCTAACTTCTGGAGCATGTACGGAACGAGTGACGCCGGGCTGACCTTCATTGCCGAGTCGTTAGGGGTGAGTCCGCACGAGGATCTCGACACCTATGTGCGCTGCTCGCCGATCACGACCGCGCACACCGCGGTTACGCCGACGCTGGTGATCGTCGGCGACCAGGACCACCGCTGCCCTCCCGAGCAGGGCCGCCAGTTGTACTCGGTGCTCAGGCGCGCGGGGTGCGTGGCGGAGATGCTCGTCCTCCCCGGCGCGTCGCACGTTGGCTCAGTGGCAGGATCGGTCGCAGTGCGGCGTGCCCAGAACGAGGCCCTTCTCGAGTGGCTGGAGCGTCATGTCTGAACGACTCGCCATCTCCGGGGGCGACGTCTTTGACGGCACCATCAACGTGGCTGGCCAGTCCCTGCACGAGCTGACCCCGTAGTTCGTCTGCCTCGGTCGACGGACCGCCCTTGCCGCTACGTAGTCACTTTCATAGACTAATTCAATGATTTCAGCTCCGAACGCTCGCTATGTCATTGCCGCGATCCCAGGTGACGGCATTGGCGTTGAGACTCTTACCGCTGCTCGCCGCGTTCTTGACGTCGTTTCAGCGGAGTCCGGATTCGTTCTGGAGTGGCAGGAGTACCCCTGGGGCTGCGAGCACTACCTCGCGACCGGCGCGATGATGGATGAGAACGGCATCGAACTCCTCGCGATGAGCGACGCCATCCTGCTCGGAGCAGTGGGGCGTCCTGATGTGCCCGACCACATCTCACTCTGGGGTCTTCTCATTCCTATCCGCCGCAGTTTCGACCAGTACGTCTCGCTGCGACCTGCGCGACTTCTGCCAGGTATCGAGAGCCCTCTGGCACCATCGCGTGCCGCAATCGATGTCGTCATCGTGCGCGAGAACACTGAGGGCGAGTACTCCGAAATCGGGGGGCGCATTTTCCGGGGCCAGCCGCACGAGCAGGCAGTGCAGGAAGCGGTGTTCACACGCGTGGGCATTGAGCGGATCGCCCGGTACGCATTCGACCTCGCACGCACACGTTCAGGGCGCGTCGCATCGGCGACGAAGTCGAACGGAATCGTGCACACGATGCCGTTCTGGGACGAGGTGGTGGCCGAGGTCGCGGCCGACTACCCCGACGTTGAACTCACGCGCTATCACGTTGACGCGCTCGCGGCGCTGCTGGTGCTCGATCCTGCTCGATTCGATGTGGTGCTCGGCTCAAATCTCTTTGGCGACATTCTCTCCGATCTCACCGCAGCGCTCGCGGGAAGCATCGGTATCGCACCTTGCGGCAACCTCGACCCCACGCGCCGCTTCCCCTCAATGTTCGAACCCATTCACGGCTCGGCTCCCGACATCGTCGGACAAGGAATCGCCAATCCGTTGGGGCAGATTTGGAGCGCTGCCTTGATGCTCGAGCATCTGGGTGAGGCCTCGGCTGCAACGGGTCTCGTTCAGGCGATTGAGTCGGTGATCGCCGCCGGGATCAAGACCCCGGATCTCGGGGGCGACCACGGGACCGAAGCTGTCACGGATGCCGTCATCGCTGCGTATCTGGCTCAGGGTTCGGCGCCGTGAGCCCCTCCTTCGAAGGCTTTAGCGACACGATGATCGAAGTCGACGGCCTCAACATCCACACCCGCACGGCGGGTTCGGGACCCCCGCTGCTGCTTTTGCATGGATATCCCGAATCGTCGCTCATGTGGCGAGACGTAGCACCCGCACTTGCCTCTGACTTCACTGTCGTCGTCACCGACCTGCGGGGATACGGAACAAGTAGTGCGCCTGTTGACGACAGCGATCACCTCACATACAGCAAGCGCGCCATGGCTGCTGATCAGGTGAACGTGATGGAGTCGCTGGGTTACGACACCTTCTGCGTGGCAGGTCACGATCGGGGCGGGCGCGTTGCTCACCGTATGGTCCTCGACCATCCCTCACGAATTGAACGCCTTGCGGTCATCGACATCGTTCCTACGCTGCACATGTTTGAGCATGTCGATCGCGCCATGGCCGACACATATTTCCACTGGTTCTTCCTCACTCAGTCAGGTGACCTTCCGGAACGCCTCATCAACGCCGATCCCGACGCCTGGATCGCGAGTCGCTTTCATGGCCGTCACGTCGAAGGACACGGCATTGAGCCCGACGTCATCGCCGCATACGCTGCGAGTTTTCGCGACCCGGCCCGGGTCGCCGCGACCTGTGCCGACTATCGAGCGGCAGCCACTATCGATCTGGTGCATGATCGCATTGATCACGCAGCAGGTACTCGAATCAACGTTCCGCTACTGACGATGTGGGGAGACGCCAGTTACGTGGGCCGCACCTTCGATGTGGTGCGCGTATGGGAGGACTTCGCACAGTCGGTTGTCGGAAGTGCTGCGCAGAGCGACCACTACGTTCCTGAAGAAGCACCAGGCTTCACTACCAACGCACTGCGTGACTTCTTCTCGTCAGGAGCAGGTGCGTGAGGACAACGCCGGAATCGCTGATCGACAGCCTGCAGTTGCTGGTAGAGCTCGAGACTCCGAGCGGTGATCTTCAGTCGTTGGAACGCGGCTTCGAGACGCTACGCGACCTTGTACTGCAGTACACGGGGCGCGAGGCCATCATCGACCGAGTCGACGGCGTGCCGTACCTCTATCTCGCACCCACGGCCTCGCCTTCGGTGCTGATCATCGGCCACCTCGACACGGTGTGGCCCGTCGGCACCCTGAGCGAGATTCCCTTTGCCGTTCGCGGCGATGTCGCCACTGGACCCGGAGTCTTCGACATGAAGGCGGGACTGGTGATCGCCCTTGCGGCACTGGCCGACTGCGCTGTGGCAGACCATGCAGGACTACTAGTGACCGGAGACGAGGAAGTCGGTTCACCCACTGGCCGCGGGCTCGTCGAGAAGTACGCGCCTTTGGCTGCCGCAGTTCTGATCCCCGAGCCAGCCGCGCCCGGCGGTGGAATCAAAAGTGCGCGCAAAGGCGTGGGTCTCTATCAGTTCACCATTCAAGGCGTTGAGGCTCACGCGGGGCTTGAGCCCGAGCGCGGCGCGAATACGACGGTCGAGATGGCGGCCCTGATTTCGGACCTAGTGGAACTAGAGGATGTGTCCGTCGGAACCACCGTCACTCCCACCAAGGCCACATCGGGAGTCACCGCGAACACCGTGCCGGCCGAAGCGATCCTGCACACTGACGTTCGCGCGTGGACAGCACCCGAACTCACTCGAATTGACGAGGCGGTTCGAGGTCGGCAGCCACATGTCAGTGGTGTCACCGTGACACTGTCGGGCGGCATCAACCGATTACCGCTAGAGGAACGGCTGACCGCTGACCTGGTGAGGCTTGCTCGTGAAGTTGCCCTTGATGTGGGTATGGGTCACGTCGATACGGCAGCTGTTGGTGGCGCCTCTGACGGCAACTTTTGCGCGTCGGCGGGTGTACCGACCCTCGATGGAGTCGGCGCGTGCGGCGGAGGAGCCCACGCTCGCGACGAGTGGGTCGACCTCACGAGTGTGCGCGCACGTGCAACGTGGCTTGCTCGCGTCATCGAGCGCGTCGTGCAGCAGTCCTCGCCGACGGTATAGCCATCTGACGACTCGTAGCGACTCGTTGTGTCTGATTCAGTCCGGTCGCCGATCGGCGCCGAGCGTCTCAATGGCGTCGAGAATCGCTTCGAGCCCGATGTCGAAAATCCGAGGGTCATCCAACGGAAGCAGAGAGTTCGCAACAGAGACGAGGTGCGGAAACTCGTCGGGCGCGAGGGCCTGCGCACCAAACTGCATTTGCATCCGGTCCTTCGCCCGAAGTTCGGGTTCGAGGCAGGTCACCGCTGCCTCGAAACTCGACATCGAACGCATGTAGTTGCCAAGAAGGCGGGTGTAGACCACAGCCTCGTCGGGGGTAAGTCCTGCCCGGTCGAGCGCATCGAGCGTCAACTCCAAGTTCGTGAACTCGATCGGACGATGCGTTGATCGAACCGACATCTGCTGAGCAAACTGCGCGTACCGCAGGTAATGCGCCCTAATGTGCCTAGCGAGCAGACGCACATCCTCCCGCCAGTCTCCGGTCGGCTCGATTGCATCGCCGTACGAGCGGTTACGCAGCGTGTCGAGCATCTCCAGCAGAAACTCGTCCTTGTCGCGAAAATGACGGTAGATCGACGTCGCGTGCGCCCCGAGTTCGTCGCCGAGGGCCTGGAAGGTCAATCCGTCTAGTCCGTCGCGTTCAGCGATGACGAGGGCGGCATCGATGATGACCGCCTTGTTCAGGCTGTCACGCGGCTTGCGTGGACGAGTCGACTGTGAGGCGGGAGCACCCACGGGCCCACCTCCTTCGGTTCTGTCTGCGTTTGCCTCAGCATCAGCCAAGGCGACGTCGTCATCACGCACAGGCGAGAGCGTGAAGGTCGACGCTACGAACCGTACAACACAAAAGCCTGTCACTAAGTCAGGACTCGTGACTATATTGTTGTCTAGAGTCCTTGCGCTAGCACTCCAGACAGCCTAGTGTCTGGGCAAAGCCGCTGTAGTACGCGGGATTTCACGTACCTTCTGGAGGATCGAGTGAGGGCTCTACCGTCGCAGGCACGATCGTCCCGGTCCCGCGTAACGCTGGTGGCCGGCTTGGTTACCGCTGCGCTCGTGGTGGCGGGCTGTTCATCCGGGTCATCCGGTAGCCCCTCCACGCCCGCATCCTCGGCTGCCTCGTCAGCCAGCAATTCCGCGAGTTCCAGCGACTCTGGTGGCCTCCAGCAAGGCGGAACCGCGGTGATCGGGGCCGAGCAGGAACCCGACTGCATGGACTGGATCGCGAGCTGTGCCGGGTCGATCTGGGGTTCGTACATGGCCCAGGTCACGACGATTCCCGTGGTCTACAACGTGCGCAAGCAGGGCAATGACTGGTTGCCGCAGATCTCCAGCATCATGGCCTCGGAGCCGGTGGTCAGTGCTGGGCCCCCGCAGACCGTGACCTACAAGCTCAACCCTGCAGCGGTCTGGTCCGACGGCAAGCCGATCACCTCAGCCGACTTGAAATACACCGCCCTGCAGATCCGTGACGGTAAAGACATCCTCGACAAGACCGGCTACGCCGACGTCACGGACATTGCCACGCCTGACGCGCAGACTGCCGTCGTGACCTTCAGCAAGCCGTACGCCGGCTGGAAACTGCTGTTCAGCGGTTCGAGCGGAGTTTTGCCGAGCCATCTGCTGCAGGGTAAGGACCGCGCGGCCGTAATGAAGGACGGCTACACCTGGAGTGGTGGCCCGTGGATCATCGAGTCGTGGAAGAAGGGCGAGTCGATCACCCTCGTTCCCAACGCGGGCTACTGGGGCGACAAGCCCAAGCTCGACAAGGTGGTCTTCCAGTTCACTGCCGATACGGCCGCAGCCTTCCAAGCGTTCAAGAGTGGACAGCTCGACGCGATCTACCCGACACCGCAGCTTGACGCCATCGATCAAATCAAGGCCGGAATTCCCGGAGCCAAGGTGCAGGTTGAGGCTGCCTCGGGCAACCTCGAAGCGCTCTGGATGAACAACGCTCGGCCGCTACTGAAGTCGGCCGCTGTTCGCCAGGCCCTGAGCTACTCGATCGATCGCAATGCCATTGTCGGGCGGATCTACGGTCCTCTTGACGTCAAGAGCCCCGCGCAGAGTTTCTACCCGCCGATCCTGTCAGCCTTCGGTGGTCAGGACTTCTCGGTCTACGGGCTCGACCTCGCCAAGGTCGACCAGCTCATGACCGGTGATGGTTGGGCCAAGGGAGCCGACGGCGTGTGGGCCAAGGACGGCAAACCGGCCACACTCACCATCACGACCATCGCCGGCAACAAGCGCCGCGAACTCATGGAGCAGGTGATGCAGCAGCAACTCAAGACAGCCGGCTTTGACCTCACAATCAAGAACGCGGCCGCTGCCGATCTGTTCGGAAAGATCCTGCCCGACGGAACGTTCGACATCGGAATCTGGACGCTGGTCACCACATTCCCGGACCCGGGTCTGAGTTTCGCGTTCGATTCGGGCAACATCCCAAGTGAGGCCAACCAGTTCTCCGGACTGAACTACTCGCGCACCGATGTGCCTGGCCTCAACCCTGTGCTCACTACCGTCGACACGGCAACCGACCCCAACGCGCGCCTTGCGGCGACGCAGGCCGGTGACAAGTTGATTGCTGAGTCCGCGACATCTCTTCCGATCGCGGCGATCCCGAATGTGCTGTTGACTCTCGACAAGATCGGCGGTCCCACCTCCATCAACCCGTCCGAGGGGCCATTCTGGAACCTTGAGCAGTGGGGGCTCGTCGGCTGAGTGGGTAGGGGACCGAGAGCCAGCAGGAGGAGGGAGGGGCAAACAGCGTGCTCCGGTTCGCGGTGCGCCGCTTGCTCTACTCGCTTCCCGTGCTCCTCGTTGGCAGTTTCCTGCTCTTCTGGGCAGTGCGCACCGTCTTCGATCCGCTGCTCAAGTTGCGTCAGGTGCGCGACCCTGAGTTGATTGCGCGCGAGACCGAACGCCTCGGTCTCAATGATGGAATCTTCACGCAGTACTGGCGCTGGCTCTCGGGCTTCATGTCGGGTGACTGGGGCGTGAGTAGCAGAACTTCGGGCTCGGTGCGACCCATGATTGGGTCAGCTCTGACGGTGACACTCGAGCTTCTCGTGTGGGGGGTGGTGTTCGCAACGCTGGCAGCGGTTCTCATCGGCGTGTGGTCGGCAGTGAGGCAGTACTCGTTCTCTGACCATGCGCTGACCGGTCTTGCGTATGTGGGACTTGCACTACCGGCGTTCTGGTTCGGACTCATCCTCATCCAGTTCTTGGCGGTGTGGCCGCAACAGGCGCTCGGTTGGGACAAGCCACTGTTCTTCTTCATCGGACTATCGTCACCGGGCCAGGACCCCACGTTCGTTGACACCGCGCGCCACATGGTGTTGCCAGTGCTGACCCTGACAGTCGGACTCGTTGCCGTCTGGAGTCGGTTCACCCGAGCCTCCATGCTTGACGCGCTTTCTAGTGACTACGTGCGCACCGCACGCGCCAAGGGGGTGCCACCTCGACGTGTGGTGGTGAACCACGCTTTGCGCAACGCATGGGGGCCACTCGTCACTGTTGTGGCTCTCGATTCGGCTCTGCTCATCGGCGGGCTGTTGGTGACCGAGCAGGTCTTCTCCATTCCGGGAATGGGTCGACTCTTCCTTGATTCTCTGCTGGCCGGAGACGTGTTCGTCCTACTGCCATGGATGGTCATCACGGGCGCGGCCGTCATCATCCTCAACCTCGTAGCCGACATCACCTACGGGGTACTCGATCCGCGGGTGCGTGTGGCATGACGGTGTCCACACCTGCACCGACAAGAGCACGACCGGGTTTCTGGCGGCGGTTCTCACGGCACCGTCTTGCTGTGCTCGGAGCCCTGACCCTCGTGCTGCTCGCCATTGCCTGCTTTGGCGCCGCGTTCGTGGCCCCATTCCCAGCCGATCAACAGGACTTACTGCTTGGGCCCATTCCTCCGTCGGCGCAGCACTGGTTGGGCACCGATGAACTGGGTCGCGACTACTTGAGCGAGATCCTGTACGCCGGACAGTTGTCGCTCACGCTGGCAATTGCTATCGCACTCATCTCGACAGCGATCGGTGTTTTCGTCGGAGCGGTGGCGGGGTACATGGGCGGGTGGATCGACGACGTCTTCATGCGCATCACCGATCTTTTTCTCATCGTGCCAGCGATCGCACTGCTTGCCCTGGCACTCCAGGGTTTGGGTCCGAGTCCAGTGTCGATCATCATCGTGCTCTCGCTGATCGGCTGGACCTACATCGCACGCGTGGTGCGCGGCCAGGTGGTGTCGCTACGCGAACGTGAATTCATTGATGCTGCGCGGGTGATCGGCGCGACGCATCGACAGGTGTTGACCCGTCATATCCTCCCGAACCTCAGTGGGGTGATCGCGGTTAATGTCGCCCTTGCCGTGGCGGGGGCCATCATCGTCGAGTCGACGCTGAGTTTCCTCGGATTCGGAGTACAGCCGCCTCAATCCAGTTGGGGAAACATGCTGAGCCAGGCGTCCGGACTCATCGGAACACCCAAGGTGTACCTGTTGTATTTCCCCGGTTTGTTCATCTTGATCACTGTCCTGGCCGTCAACTTCGTCGGTGACGGTCTGCGCGACGCCATGGACCCTCGTTCCGGTACCGGCACACCATCGCGACGGCGGCGCACATGAACCCGGTGCTCGAGGTGGAGAACCTGTCGGTGACCTTCCAGTATCGGGAGGGTGATGTTGCAGCGCTGCGCAATGTCTCATTGCGAATCGATCCTGGAGAGTCGCTGGGGGTCGTGGGTGAGTCCGGCTCCGGTAAGAGTCTGACGAGCGCAGCAATCATGGGCCTGTTGCCAAACAATGCTTCAGTGACGGGATCTGTACGTTTCCTCGGGCAGGAACTGCTGGGCGCACCTGAATCCACACTGCGTGATCTGAGGGGCAGGCGACTGGCCATCATTTCGCAGGATGCCCTCACTGCCCTCAACCCTGTGCACACGGTGGGCGCCCAAATCGCGGAAGCGATTCGTGTACATGACTCCAGTCATTCACGCGCAGAGCTTCGAGCGCGAGCAATCGAGTTGCTCGACCTCGTGGGAATTCCGCAACCGTCGACTCGGGTCGACAACTATCCGCACGAGTTCTCGGGTGGCATGAGGCAGCGCGCACTGATCGCCATGAGCGTGGCCAACGAGCCCGATCTGATCATCGCCGACGAGCCCACAACGGCCCTCGACGTCACCGTGCAGGCGCAGGTCCTCGATGTGCTGGCGCGAATCCAAGCGCGCACCAGCAGTTCACTCATGCTGATTACCCACGATCTCGGCGTCGTCGCGGGCGTCGCCGACCGTGTACTCGTGATGTACTCCGGCAGCGTGGTCGAGGAGGCCGGAGTTGACGACCTCTTCTACAAAACGACACATCCCTACACACGTGGTCTGCTCGCGTCGCTTCCGCGCCTTGATGCACGCGACAGGTCGCAACCCCTGTACCGAATTCCGGGGTTCCAACCAGCTCCAGTGGAACGCCCCCCTGGGTGCCCCTTCCATCCCCGATGTGATGTAGCGGTCGCCGGACTGTGCGATGTCGAGCGGCCGCTGCCGATCGTCGTGCGAACCGGTCACGTTGCGAGCTGCCATCGAGCCGAGATCGATGGACCCATCGCATGACCGCCGTACTTGAGGTACGCGACCTCGTCAAGGAGTACCCGGTACGCAGCGGGGTACTGCGGCGCGTCACCGGATCGGTCAAGGCAGTCAATGGAATTTCGCTGTCGCTCGAACGTGGGCGAACGCTAGGACTGGTAGGTGAGACCGGCTGCGGCAAGTCGACCGTGGGTCGATGTTTGGTGGGCCTGGTTGAACCGACTTCGGGAGCGGTGCTACTCGATGGCGACAATCTCAGCGCGATGTCTGGGCGCGAACTCAGAGCGGCGCGGCGCCGCATTCAACTCGTATTTCAGGATCCCTACGCCTCGCTTGATCCTCGCCAGTCGGTCGAAGCGATTGTGTCCGAGCCACTGCGGCTTCACGGTCTGGCCCGTAACAACGAATCAGCGCGGGCCGCGGCACTACTCGATCTCGTTGGACTCAGTTCGTCAGTGCTGCAGCAGTATCCGCACGAACTCTCAGGTGGGCAGCGGCAGCGAGCCGGAATTGCGCGAGCTCTTGCTCTGGAGCCGGAGGTAATGGTTCTCGACGAACCGGTCAGCGCTCTCGATGTGAGTGTGCAGGCGGGAATCCTCAACCTGCTCGAGGAACTTCAGCAGGAGCTCGGGCTCGCCTACGTGTTCATCGCGCACGATCTATCGGTAGTTCGACACGTCAGTCACGAGGTCGCGGTGATGTACCTCGGGCGCATCGTGGAGTACGTCGATGCCGACACTCTCTATGCGTCGCCGCGGCATCCCTACACGCAGGCCCTACTGTCGGCCGTTCCGCTACCCGATCCTCGCGCCGAGCGATCGCGCCAACGCATTCTGCTCGAAGGTGACCTCCCCTCCCCCATCGATCTGCCCACCGGGTGCGCATTCCGAAGCCGCTGCTGGAACTCCACTGACGCATGTGCCACCGTTCCTGAACTCCGTGTCGCGGATGGTCACGCTGTTGCATGCCATCACGCCGACCTCACCTGAGATTGGTAGGACCCATGTCGCACTCACGCTCGGCACTGCGACTCCGCACGCCGTATCCGATACTCATCCGGGCGGTGCGCGGCGAGGCAGACCAGGCCGTTGTCATCACTCAGGACATCAACGGGTTGTCACTGTCGCTCTGGAACGGTTTCACTCGCGAACTGAGGCCGGTGGATTTCGCACAGGTGACGTACGCGTCGACGACAACGACCGACGGGGCCTACATTCTCGATCTGCACGATCCCACCGGCTCGGAAGTGGGCCACCTACACGCATTCCCCATCGCCGGAGGGACGTCCACCGGTGCTGCTCGTGACCTCACTCCGGGCAGGTTGCCGTACTCAATTCGGGGTCTGGATTGTGCGCTCAACGGGCGGACGATTCTGCTGACGATCGGCGATGACGACGGATTCTCCGCCGTACTCACCCACATTGACACACCCGAAAGCCAGCGTGTCATCTTCCACTCGCCGCACGAGGCGTGGTCCGGAATCTTGTCGGCTGATGCCGAGTTGGCCGCCATCGAAACCACCAGCCATAACCCGGGGGTGCGCCGTTTTGCCGTCACGGTAGTTGATGTCGACACGGCTGAGGTTGTCGCGACTTTGTCTGACGGACCGCTCGGGCCGGTTCGCCCGGTGCGCTTCGCCCAGCAGCCAGGCGATCAGCGCCTACTGGTCACCACCGAGGTCTCAGGCTTCGCTCGCCCCGCTGTGTGGAACCCCATCTCGGGTGAACGCACCGACGTCCCCTTCACCGATTTGGTGGGCGATGTCGTTGGTCTCGACTGGCATTCAGCCACGGGCAGGCTGCTGGTGGCTCACGTTAACGAGGGCATTCACGAGCTGTACGAGCACGATCTGAACTCCGGAGAGTCAGTACGTTTAATGCATCCCGCTGGCTCCTTCTTCGAGCCTGACACCGGCGCTGAGTACCCGGTGATCTGGTCGTCGTACTACGCACCCGACGGGACACGTCGCCTCGTGCGCGGCAGCTGGGATGCGCCACTGGAAATCCTCGAGTCGTCGGGCGGTTCGGAGCCAACGGTGGTGTGGGCTCCGAGAACAGTTCCCCCCGCCACCGCGTTGATATCGCACATCATCACCAGTTCCGATCAGACGCGATCCCAGTTATGGGTCGGCGTTCCGGCAAACACCGCTGCGCGAAAGGGCACGATTCTCGAAGTGCATGGTGGGCCGAATCTGGTCACCGTCGACCGCTACGACGCCACCGCGCAAGCGTGGATCGACGACGGTTGGGTGTACGCGTCTCTCAACTACCGAGGAAGCGTCACGTTTGGCCGGGAGTTCCGCGAGAAGTACTGGGGGCGCGTGGGACAGGGAGAGATTGAGGACATCGCGGCCGCTGTCGACTGGTTGGAGCAGCACCATCTCGCCGCCCGCGAATCACTGTTTATCACCGGTGCTTCCTACGGCGGATTTCTGACCCTGATGGCACTGGGCACACTGCCGGATCGTTTCGCTGGCGGATTGGCCCACGTCGCCCTTGCCGATTGGGTGACCGCCTACGACCAGATGAGCCCCCCACTCCAGACCGCATGGCGGGGATTCATCGGCTCCACCTATGCGGATGACCCCCAGCGCTGGCGCGACGCGTCGCCCATCTCGTATGTCGAGTCATTGCGCGCGCCGGTGTGGCTCAATCAGGGCGAGTACGACACCCGGACTCCGCCGAAGCAGGCAGCGGCGTACGCACAGGCAGTGAAAGCCAGCGGTGGCGACGCCCTCCTGGACTGGTTCCCGGGAGGTCATCTGCCCGGAGGCCTTGCCGGGATGGCGAATGACTACGCGCGCATGCAGCAACTCACAGCGCGGGCACTGCAAGGACAACGCTGGGACAGCCTGACCATCGATCCGACCGTCGATCCCCCGCCCTCCCCTCCGGCATGAGGGGGTTTGCCTCTCGGTGCCAGTGAGTCACTGAGCCGGGACGGCGACGCGGGCGCGGTGCATCCTCGGGCCGCGCCCAGCGTTGATCGGGTCTTGCGTCGATCTGGACTTGTCGATACCGTCCACACACAACATAAGTCTCTTACGAAGATCCCGACGAGAAGACGCAGGGCTCAACCGGACGCTGATCCTCGGCCTACGCCACCACGGCGACCGAAGAGCCGCTGAAGGGTCCCGAGGAAACTTTCCCCATGTGGGGAGTACGTCGGTTTCTCAAGCTCGTGGATCGAAAGCGGAAGGACGTGGAATGAGCGGGATCCTCCTGGAGAATGCCCGAGTGTTCGATGGCGTCGACATCGTGGGCGAGAGGCTCTCCGTGCTGGTGTCCGGTGATCGCATTGCGGAGGTCTCCGACGGTCCCATCGTCGCCCCCGGCGCACGGCGCATCGATGTGCGAGGTCGCACCCTCATGCCCGGGCTCATCGACCTCCACGTCCACGCTTACGCCAGCCACGTCTCGCCGGCCAAGATCGACCGGGCTGGTGCTCCGTACCGCACCGCGCATGCGATCCGCATGCTCGGCCACGCGCTGGACTGCGGATTCACCACGGTGCGCGACATCGGGGGCGGCGACTGGAGCCTCTCCCGCGCCATCCAGGACCGGCTCATCAGGGCTCCGCGGTTCTTCTATGCGGGGAAGATGCTGTCGATGACCGGCGGCCACGGCGACTTGCGCGAGATGGGCGAGAGCGAGCACATCAGCGGTTACTGCCGGTGCGAGAGCATGAACGATCTGTGCGTCATCGCTGACGGAGTGGATGAATGCGTCAAGTCCGTCCGGGAGGAGCTCCGGCGAGGCGCGCACTGTATCAAGATCATGGCCTCAGGGGGTGTGGCGAGCCCTACCGATCCGATCTGGATGAACCAGTTCCGCGAGGACGAGATCAGGGCCATCGTCGGCGAGTGTGCTGAGCGTCGGACGTACGTGTCTGCACATTGCCACGCTGCAAGCGCTATCCGACGGTGCGTCGAGTTCGGGGTCCGGTGCATCGAGCACGGCACCCTCATGGATGCCGAGACTGCGGAGTATGTCGCGGAGAAGGGCGCCTACGTCGTGCCGACCCTGGCCATCTTGTTCGCGCTCAAGGAGGCAGGCGCCCAGCTCGGGTTGCCGCCAGCAAGCCAGGAGAAGCTCGACGTCGTCTTCGAGCAGACGCTCCTCGGTCTCGAGCACATGCGCCGCGCGGGCATCAAGCTCGGCTTCGGCACCGATCTGCTGGGCGAGACGTCCGTGCAGCAATGCCGGGAGTTCGCGCTCCGCAGCGAGGTCTTCAGCTCACTGGAGATCCTGCGCCAGGCGACGTCGATGAGTGCCGAGATCCTGATGAAGGACGATGAGCTCGGCTGCGTACGCGCCGGTGCTTTTGCCGACTTGATCATCGTCAACGGTGATCCCCTTGCGGACCTGAGCCTGCTCGCGGCCGATGGAACTCAGGTTTCCTTGGTCATTCGCGATGGTGAGATCGTCAAAGACCTTCTTGATGAGGCTGCGTAGGCGGCGATCACCGCCCACGACGTGAACCGCGGGACTTCGGTCTGGCACTGGCGGACAGCGATCATAGAATTCGCGCAAGAGTAGTGACTTGCGTAAGAAAATTTTGTAATGTCGTCGGCATGGTGAAGAGTCAGAACGTCGAAGCCCCCGGCCCTGGGGCCCAGGTTGAACTGCTCTTCCTCCACATGATCCCCACACGAGACGGAACTCGACTCGCAGCCAACGTGTTTCTGCCGCGTGAGCGATCCGGCGATGTGCCGGCGATCATCGAGTTCACTCCCTACTCGCGCGACACGGGCTCGCCGGAGGGCGTGAAGTTCGGCGCTGAAGGCTTCGCGTTCGTGTCGGTCGATTGCCGCGGACGGGGCGACTCCGAGGGCGTGTTCCTCGGCCACGGCCCCGAGGAGGCCGACGACGGCTACGACCTCGTCGAGTGGGTGGCGGCCCAGCCGTGGTGCAACGGTGACGTAGCACTGTTCGGTGGGTCGTATACGGGGCAGAACCAGTGGACCACGGCAGCCGCGCACCCGCCCCATTTGCGCACCATCATCCCGGCTGTCGCCTCGATGGGCGGCCTCGCGCCGGGTGCGGGCGGTGTCCCGATCGACCACCAGTTCAACTGGGGCATGCTCACGGCGGGCAAGACGTTGTCGAGCCGCCTCGTCGCAGAGGCACCGCTGCACATCGCCCGGCTGGCGGAGGCGTTTGAGACGCACGAGTCGTTCCGGTCGCTGAACGCACGACTCGGCGGGCCGTGGGGCTTGCCTGACGAGATGAACACCACGCCGCAGCACGCGCCGTGGCGACCCGAGTGGGGCCCGGCGCAGGACGGTCTGCCGGGGATCGATGTGCCGGTGCTGGAGATCACCGGACCATACGACATTGCCGAGCGAGGCGCGATCGAGCACCACCGCCGCTACTGCCGTGCGCGGCCGGCCGATCAGCGTCCGCACCACCATCTCATCCTCGGACCATGGGAGCACGGCGCAGCCTTCGAAGGTCGCCCGCAAGCGGGTGACCTCCAGTTCGGCACCGCAGCGAATGTCGACATGATGCAGTTAACGATCGACTGGTACCGCTGGGTGATGGACGGTGGCGACAAGCCCGCCTTCCTCACCGACCCGGTGCATTACTACGTCACCCGTGCCGAGGAGTGGAGGACGGCAGCGAGCCTGGAAGCGGCCACTGCGGGCACGGTGCCGTGGTACCTCGTGGGCCACGACGCACATCACAGCGCCGTGCATCCCGGGTGGTTGCGGCCCGATCCCGTCGACTCTCCGTCGTTTCGTTTCGTGTGCGACCCTGATGAGCGCACCACGATGCTGCTCGAGCAGCAGCCCAACCCGTCGGGCCAGTCGCACAACCCTCTGATGGAACTGCCTCCCAACTACCACGACCTCGGGGCTCACCTGTGGGGAGTCGACCCCACCTCCGGGGCGTTCGTCGCATCGATCGACGGCTTCGGAGCGGTGTACACCTCGGCCCGTCTGTCCGAACCGCTCGAGCTGGCGGGTGAGCCCCAGCTCGATGCCTGGGTGGTGCTCGATCAACCCGATGCCGACCTGTGCGCGCTGCTGTACGAGCTGCGCGTGGACGGGTCGCGAGTCCTTTTGTCACCTGCCGTGCAACGTCTGCGTCACCGTGACCCGTCCAAGGGCATTCAGCTCATGGTGCCCGGCGAGCCGACACTCGTGCAGTTCCGCAACTTCCACTGGTTCGCCCGCCGCCTCGCGGCCGGCTCACGACTTCAACTGGCCGTGCGCCACACGGGGTCGCTCCGCATGGACCGCAACCACCACACCGGGCGTCCCGATGGGTTCGAGACACCCGATGATGTCCGCATCGCCACCGTCGATGTTCTGCACTCGGGTGAACACCGATCGGTCCTGCATCTCCCACTCGCGGCAGCAGCAGACGGGTGAGCACACAATCCGCGCGCCATTGACCTGAAGACAGTGCCGCGCCCCCGGCCAGTGGCATTCACTTTCGCGAGCGCTTCTCCACGGTGAATCCTTCGACAATGGAAGCCAGCGCCCACGACGTGAGCCGCCTGCCCTGCTTGTCAGTTCGTGCCACCACCTCAGGGTGACTGCGTCCGCGCAGGTTCATGCCAGCGGCATGAGCTTCCACGGCCCACACCACATCAGACATTTCAACACCCGGGGCTAACTTCCTACCGCCGTACTCGATTATCTCTGCGAGAACCGCACCAAGCTCGCGCAGGTACTGGGCATTCGCCTCCTCCTCCGCCTCACGCACCCGTTCGGGAGCGACCAGTGCCGTCAGCCCAAGGGCAAGCGACAGTTCAGCCTGCACGCGCGGGTCCTCTTCGCCTTGGCCGAGCGAAATCAACACGCCACGCATCGCAACACCTTGGTCCATCGCAGCACGTGCGGCCGCTCGCACCTCGTCGAGCCACGGGAGCGCGACGCGGTGCATGATGCGTTCGAGCAGTTCGTCCTGGAACTCGGTCTGACTCGGCCAAATTTGGTAGGCCGCGCCGGTAGTCATCGGCGCCCCCCCCGCCTCACGCTTGGCGTTCAGGCTGGCAAGCACATCGGTGACGCGGATGCCGGCAAGCGGGTTGACGACATCGTCACCCTGCTCGAGTCCGGCTAGCAGGATCGCCTCAGCCTCGACCAGCAGCATTTCGCGGGTCTGCTCTCGGGGTCGCCGGCGGCGCACCTCGGCCTGGCCGGCAGCCTTGCGCGGAGGGGTCATGGGAGACAGGTTAGCCATTCCGGGATCAACCCGTTCCGCTGCCGGGTGTTACTGCAGGGCCGGACATAGGAGAGCAAACGATCGTCGAGCGCCTCACGTCATCACCACCGGTACGCGGGAGTATCGATCACGAGCCTGCGGAACAAGAGTGGTTCCACACAGTCCGCCTCGTTGGTAAGGAAGTTACGCTATTGTCGACTGCGGTGCAAGGCTGCCCCTGCAGATGGGAATTGCGCGGGTGCATCCAGAAGTGGCCGACTCAGCGACAGGGTAGTTAAGATCACACAACGTCGAAGGGATGCCGACATGAGGGCACAGTTCATTGGTACCGCGTGCGGGCTAGCGCTCGCACTGGGAGCGGTGTCAGTCCCCGCTGCCGAGGCAGCCACCGTGGCCACCTGCAACGGGGTTCGGGCCACCATCGTGTCGTCGGCCGCCACCGTTACTGGAACCGCGGCGCGCGACGTCATCGTCGGCACGCGCACGTCAGGCCAGACCATCAACGCCCTCGGCGGCAATGACCTCATCTGCACATCTTCGGGTCCCGATGTCATCAACGCCGGCGACGGCACTGACATGGTGCTGGCGGGAGGAGGCAACGACCGGGTCGACGGCGGTGCCGGGGCAGACATGCTCAACGGCGGCGCCGGAACAGACACCCTCGTCGGCGGACTCGGCAACGACTCACTCAACGGTGGCGCCGCTCGCGATGCGCTCACCGCGGGCGCGGGCCTCAATGTCTGCTCCACCGACCCTCGCGACACAGTGGTGGGGGCATGCCCACCCGATACGAGTCGTCCGGTGATCAGCGCTGTGTCGGTGCCAACCTCGGTCGCGGCCGGAGGTGTCCTGTCGCTGCAGTTCGACGTCGCGGATGCTGGCGGTGTCAACAATGCGTTCTTCAAGATCTCGGGAGCCAGCGGCTGGGTTACCACCTGGTGCGGTTTCGGAACCGACGCGCCGCTTGTGGCAGGCACCCCATTCGCCGGCACCTACTCAGCGTCCTGCTCGATTCCTGCGGCAGCCGTCAATGGCACCTACACGCTCTGGTTCGACGCGCAGGACTCCTTCGGCAACTTCACCAACTCAACTCAGGTTGACTTCCAGGTCGGCGGCGGCTCAGCCGACGCGGCCGCTCCTGTAGTGAGTGAGGTGAGCGCAGGAGCGGTGCCCGGCTCCCCCGGCGCAGTGGTGGTGCGCTGGCGTGCGACCGACGAGACCGGCGTGGGCGGAGCGGCGGCGTATCTGGCCCTCAACGGCTACAGCTTCGCCGACAACACCGGAGCGTCGTACTTCGACTACGGTTCCGCAGTGACCCGTGTTTCCGGTGATGCCAAGGACGGAACGTACGAGGTCACCCTGCTGCGACGATCCAATGCCCCGGCTGGCATCTACACACTGTGGATTTCAATCGTTGACACTCTCGGTAACAAGGACTTCCAGATGCAGCCGCCCAACTCGCCGGTGACCGTGACGTTGCCGTAGGGGTCGGTCAGCCGGTCGGAACGGTCGCAGGCGTCGCCTCGTGTACAGGCTGGCAGGTTTTGCGACTTTGGTAAGGAAGTTACGCTAATGTCAATTCGTGCGAACGCAGGCGCTGTCGCTTGCCTACGTAAAATCTGACTGCCCGCACGGGCATGATCTTGAGGAGATCGCGTGACAAACGACGACGGTGCCACGCACTGGATCGGCGGCCTAGCCGTCGCGTCACGCGGTGGCACCACCCTTGCCGTTGTTGATCCGGCCACTGAATTGCGAGTGGGCACTCTGCCCGTCGCCGGCGCCGATGAGGTTTCTGCGGCAGTTGAGTCAGCCCGCGCGGCGGGACCCGCGTGGGCGGCGATGAAGCCAAGCCAGCGACTCGGTCTCCTTCAAGCCGTCGCCGAACGCATCATCTCTGCTGCGGACGAGCTCGCTGACCTGGAATCGCGCGAGATGGGCAAGCCACTATCAATGGCGCGTGACGACATCACCATGTCGGCCGAAGGATTTGCTGGTGCCGCCGAAGCCGCGATTGGCTTCTTCACGGTCGACGATGCCGCTGCGGGGCGGCTCGTGCGCCATCCCTACGGAGTCGCCGCTCTCATCACTCCGTGGAACTACCCGGTGTGCCAGGTGATTGATCCGCTCGGTGCGCTGCTTGCGGCCGGCAACACCGTGGTGGTCAAGCCCTCGGAGAAGGCATCGCTCTCAGTCGCAGCGCTTGGACCGCTTCTGGCAGACCTCCCCCCCGGTGTGGTCAACATCGTGCTCGGCGATGGTTCAACGGGTGCGGCACTGGTGGAGCATCCCGGAGTCGATCTCGTGCACTTCACCGGATCGGTGGCCACTGGTCGACGGGTGGCAGGTACGGCCGGGCAACGACTCATCCCCGCTTTCCTCGAACTCGGTGGCAAGGACGCACTGGTCATCGATGAGGGCGTCGACCCCACCTGGGCGGCCGAGGTCGCAGCCGAAGGCGGTTTCGCGAACACCGGTCAGGTCTGTGTGTCGGTCGAACGCGTGTACGTGCATCGCGCTGTCGCTCAATCGTTCATCGCAGCGCTGACCGAGCAAGCGGCGCAGTGGACTTTCGGATCGGGCCGTGATTCAGATATCCGCATGGGGCCGCTGGTCGATGCGCGCCAGCGCGACCTCGTTCACGCCCAGGTGCAGCAGGCTGTGGCCGAAGGTGGGCGGCTGGTGCTCGGTGGAGAGCTACCTTCCGACCCCGGGTTCTTCTACCCGCCCACCATCGTGGTCGACCCACCCGACGAGAGCGCGCTCATGACCGACGAGACCTTCGGGCCCGTCATCGCGGTGCGCGTTGTCGACTCCTTCGCCGAGGGCATCGAGAGAGCCAACGCGACCGAATACGGACTCACTGCATCGGCACTCACCGCCAACCCCGATCACATCGCGCTCGCCGCACACTTGCGCGCCGGTGCGGTGACCGTGAATGGCGGGGGCGATGGGCCTGACGACGCACCCTTCGAACCTGCCCGCGCCAGCGGCGCCGGACGACTGCACTTCGGACCACGCGCCCTCGAGTCGTACACCCGCCCGCAAGCCCTCAGTGTGGGGAGTGCGCGATGACCATTGACGAAACCGCCGTCGCAAAAGCGCTCTCGGACTGGTACGACGCAATCCAGCACCACGATGCGCGGGGCATCGAGGATGCACTGACACCCGAGTTCCTACTCATCGAGCACGACGAGTTGATCGATCGTGCCTCGTTGGTCGCCGCGCTGATCGACGACACCACCGCTGGCTACCAGACCGCCGCGCTCTCGGAGTTCCACATCACTATCGAGGGCGATATCGCGTGGAGCACTCATCGCAATGAGGAAGTGTGGTACCCAGTCGAGGGTGAGTCATTCGAACTGGAATTCCTGGAGACCGTGGTGCTTCGCCGGGTCGAGGGCCGCTGGCTCATCGACCGGTACCACGCGACCCGGCTGCGGCCGGACACCCTCGAGAACAACGCGGTCTGACGGGCCACGACGCAGGGAGGCACCATGACGCTGACGACCGAGCTCGTCGACGACATCACCGCAATCGTTGGCGAACGCTGGAGCACCAACGACACCGAGCTTGCCCGCCACGGGCAGGACGAGTCATGGCATCATCCGCTGCCGCCGGACCTAGTGACCTACCCTCGCTCGACGGACGAGGTGGCGGCCATCGTGCGCGCGTGCCACGCGGCAGACGTGCCGGTGGTGCCTTTCGGAGTCGGAACCTCCCTTGAGGGCGGCATTGGCGCCGAGCGTGGCGGCGTGTGCATCGACCTGTCGGAAATGAACCGCATTGACCGGCTCTCGACGGCCGACCTGGACGTGACGGTGGAGGCAGGCGTCACCCGCGTCCAACTCAACGACCACATCAACCCGCAGGGTCTGATGTTCCCCGTCGATCCGGGAGCCAACGCGACCATCGGTGGGATGGCCGCCACCGGCGCCAGCGGCACGACCACCGTGCGGTACGGCGCCATGCCGCACAACGTGTTGGGCCTCACGGTGGTCATGGCCGACGGCACGATCGTTCGCACCGGCGGCAGAGCCCGCAAGACTTCGGCCGGCTACGACCTCACGCGGCTGTTTGTCGGCTCAGAAGGCACCCTGGGCATCATCACCGAGGTCACCCTGCGCCTGTGGCCGATTCCTGAGTCCATCGTGGCAGCCACCTGCACCTTCGGCTCGATCGACGATGCGGTGGAGGTGGTCATCGCGGCGATCCAACTCGCGCTGCCGGTCGCCCGGATGGAACTGCTCGACAATGCGTCGATTGAGGCGGTCAACGCTTTCGACGACATGAGCCTGCCCGTCGCACCGACGTTGTTCTTCGAATTCCACGGCATCACCGGCGCAGTGGAGGCATGTATCGACGAAGTGCGCCAGCTCGTCGACGACGTGGGCGGAACCTTCGAGTGGGCCGCTGACGCCAAGGAACGTAACCGGCTCTGGCACGCGCGTCACCGCGCCTACTGGGCCTCGATCGCGATGCGGCCCGGCTGCAAAGGAATGCCCACCGATGTGTGCGTGCCCATCAGTCATCTCGCCGAGCAGATCAAGGCCGCCCAAGACGACCTCGCGGAGTCCGATCTCTACGCGCCCATGGTGGGTCACGTCGGCGACGGCAACTTCCACTTCTGCTACGTCCTCGACCCCGACAATGCAGACGAGTTCGCCCGCGCAGAAGCGCACTACGAACGCATGATTACCCGAGCTCTCGCGGTGGGCGGCACCTGCACCGGTGAGCACGGTATCGGGGTGGGCAAGCGCGAGTTCCTGCAACGCGAACACCCCGAGGGAATCAACGTGATGAGGGCCATCAAGGCCGCGCTTGACCCCAATGCAAATCTCAACCCCGGCAAGGTCGTGTAAACACTCGTATTGCACGTGGTCGCCAGAAGCGTTGGCCGAAAGCAGATTGAGTCCGCACGCCGAGACCCCGCTACCGCGCTACTTCAGACACCGCGCACTCGCACTGCGACTTCTTTGGTCAAACGAATCCCCGGACGGTCATCCCTTGACAAAAGATGCCGAAGGAACCGGCACGCGGCATCAGCGAACCAGCCGCGGCCTTGGCGCTAGACTCACGGTCCATGGAAGCCACCGCGCCCGCATCCGCCCCGGTCGAACCCCCCGGCGCGAAGGCCAAGGTTCTGCTGCGCCGCGTCGGGATCGCCGTGGTCCTTATCGTGATTCTGCTGATACCGGCGATCGTCATGGTGGTGGCTACGGCGGTGTTCACCGGCCACGCCGAGGGCGCGGGCACCTACGCATCCATCCCCGCGCTCGCCACGATGGCCGCCGTGGCGGCCGGGGGCCGCGATCTGGGACTGCGCGTGGCGATCGTCCTGATGCTGCTCGGGCCGCTGTCGATCGTGGCCGGGGCTAATCCCGTGTCGGGCGCGGCCCTCATGGCCCTCATGTGCCTCATGGTGGGCCTGATGTCTCGATGGGGACTGCACCGCGCGGGGCTCATGGTGCCGGTGATGGTGGCCTGGACCCTGATTTCCCCACCGCCGTGGGGTGTGAAGCCGGTCGTCGACCGCATGGACACCACCTTCCTGCTGTGGATGGCGCTGATCTTCTTCGTGGGCGGACTCTTCCCCGTGCTGGTGCTTCCATTCGTGCTGCGCAAGGCCCACCTGCCCTCACCCAAGCCCAATCCCCGCAACGAGGCGATCGTCTACACGATCATCATCACGGTGCTGGCCGCCGGCGGCACCTACTACATGCTCGACCACCCCAAGTTGTTCGGCGGTGCGTTCTTTGTGGCCACAGTGCTGGTACTGGCACCCATCGGCGAGGCTGACATTCTCAAGCCCACCATCGTGCGCGTCGTTGCCACCGTGGCCGGCTCGGTGCTGGTGGCGCTGCTCCTCGCCGCGGTGAGTTCGCTGACGGTGCTCTACCTCATCGGCCTGCTCATCGGTGCGGTGGCGATCGTCGCGAAGTTCAGCCGGCGCCCGGCGCTCTACTACATCCTCATGGTGCCAACCGCCGCCTGCCTCAACGCCCTATCGGTCCAGCAGGTCGGCCAGCTCAGCGATCAGCGCGTGATCGACAACCTCGTGGGCGGCGTACTCGTACTACTCGCGTCTGCCGCCGCCATTGGCTACTCGCGGTGGGAGCAGAAGCGCGGCAACTCCACCACGGACGAGCACGTCGTGGCCCGAGTACCGGCCGCCGCATAAGTCTCAGCGCAACCGAGACGATGGCGCGAGTGAAGGAGTTCGCCGACTACACCACGCAGTGATACCGCTTCCGCACGCCGAGACCCCACTCCAGCGTCACTTAAGGCACCGCGAAACAGCGCTGGAATGGGGTCTCGATGAAGTGGGACGTACTTCAGTCGGCGAGTGCACAGATCTCGTCGATGACGACCTGCGTGTCCTCCCAAATCAACAGGTGACCCATTCCGGGTACCCGCATCAACTTCGAACCAGCGATGCCCTTATTGAGATCGTCGGAATGGAAGGTGGGCGTGGTCTTGTCCTTGTCGCCCACGAGGATCGTGCACGGCAGGTCGATCTCACCAAGCCGCGGGTAGCGATTTTCCTGCACCATCGCCTTGAGCACCGGCACCGTCGGCCCTAGGTTCTGCTCACCGAAGCCGGTACGGAATGCCGAGATGATGTCGAGGTTTTTGTCGTCGCCCATCAGCGACTTGGCGAAGGCGGTTCCGAGTTTTTCGTTGTTTACGATCTTGGAAATGATGCCGGCCTGAATGAGCGGAATCTGCAACCGGTTCTGTGGGTTGCCCCGGTTGACGTCACCAGCGAACGCCGAGATGAGAACTACTGCCTTGATCCGGTCTCGCACCACCTCGGGGTAGTCGACCAGGAAGCGGATGCCCACGAACGTTCCCATTGAGTGACCCACCAGCACGGCGTCGTGCACGTCGTAGTGCTCGAGCACCGCGGCGTAGTCGCTGGCCATCGACTCGGAGTTCAGACCCTTGCTGCCGATGGTGGTCTTGCCGTGGCCGCGCTGGTCGAAGGCGATGACACGGTGGCCGCGCTCGACGAGCCCAGCGGCGACGATGTTCCAGCAGCGCATGTCGAAGGCGTACCCGTGAGCCAAGACGACGGGCGATCCTTCGCCGACAGACAGCGTGTTGATGGTCGCGCCGTCGGCGGCGGTGATGGTCTCGACCTGCCCCACAATGGGCTCGGCGTAGATGTTTGTCATGGCGACACGGTAAAGCGTGCGAGCGCTCCATGTGGCTCAAACATTGGAATACGTGGTCAGCCCTTACGCGCGCGCAGCCTCAGCGAGTCGGCTTCAGCAGTTCGACCCGCAGGCCGGGGTACCGAGAGAAGCCGCGATCGAAAGTCGCGAGCGTGCTGCGCGACGTGATCGCTGAGGCGGCAAGGAGGGCATCCGGCACTGATCGCGGGGTGAGTGACAGCGTGCGCGCAAACTCGGCCAGGACAGTCCACGTGATTGGCGGGTGCGCGACCACCTCTGCTCCGGCAGCATTCAGCCAGTCGCTGATGAGTCTGCCCGCAGACTCGCTGGTCTCCGGCTCCAACCACACGTCGAGGGTCAGCACCCGCAGCGCGGAGGCAATGACGTCGACCGGAACGGCGAAGGCGGAACCCGACTCGCGAGCTGCGCGCAGAAAGGCGAGCGCCGGCTGGTGGTGCGGATGATCAGAGCGCAACGACGCCACAATCACGTTGACGTCAGGAAGGTAGACGGTCAACGGCGACTGCCCACATCGGCTCGCCGATCGTCATCACCGTAAAGCAGTTCGAACCACTGATTCGGATCGTCAAGGTCTACTCCCGCGCGCACCCCGCTCGATCGCGACGACACCGGAAAATCCGGCCGCGCAATGTCAGCTGACCGGAGCGAAGCCCGCAACGCGTCTTCGATCACGCTGGTGATCGACGATCCCCTCCTCGCCGCCTCAACCTTGATGTCGCGGTAGAGGTCGTCGTCGATATTGAGGGTCGTCCGCATGGCCAGCAGATTAGCAGATGCCTCAGCATATTTCTGCGAACAGCGTGCCCATCCGCCTGAACCGACCTACTCGAACTGACGAGCCACTGCCCGCAAGAACTCAGTGGTCTCTTCTTCGCGGTTCTCTGGCTCATCCTCAGTCAGGCCGTAAGTGCGGTTCGACGAGAGCTTCACAATGGTGACACCTGCGGTGGGGTCGACATACACGAACTGGTTGTACACACCCACGGCATCGAACTCGCCGCGGTCGCCCGGTGGCAGCCACCACTGGTAGCCGTAACCCTCGAACGTGGTGTGCCCGCCGACCACAACCACCCCCGACTGCAGGTGCGGTGCCGAGACGGTAAGAGATGCAGCGACCCACTCTTCGGCGACCACCTGCTGATCGCCGACACGACCTCCGTTGCGGTAGAGCTCACCGATGCGTGCGTAATCGCGTGCAGTGAGCGCAAGTCCGCCGAACCCGAGTTCAACACCGTGCGGGTCAACGAGCCATGCCCCAGGATTGGTGAAACCTAGGGGCTCGCACAGTCGCGATTGCATGAAGTCGGCCAGGCTCTCGCCGGTGGCACTGCGCAGCAGTGAAGTAAGAGCTTGAGTGTCAGCGGAGTTGTAGCGGCAGAGCGTGTCGGGCGGAACGTCGCACGACATCGTGGCAACGAAGTCGTCGAGACCGCCATTCGCTCCTGCCGCGGCCGCACCCAATCGAACGATGTCGGACTCAGGATCGCTGTAATCCTCATGCCACCTCGCCCCCGATGACATCTGCAGAACACTGCGAATGGACACTCCGTCATAGGCCGACCCGGCCTCAACGCGCACATAGTCGCTGATGGGTTCTACAATGCTGCCGATGAGTCCTTCCTGCACCGCGATGCCAATCAGTGCAGAGGTAAAGCTCTTTGCCACCGACATCGACAGCCACCGCACATCCGGTCCGCCCGTGAGGAAGTACGACTCGTGCCGCATGACGCCGTCCTTCAACACAAGCAACGCCGCAGTGTCGGTCTCGGTAAGGAACTTCGCCGTGTCACTCTGCGCTCCGTCGAAGTCGAAGGTCTCATCCAATGCCACGTCGTTGCCACCGGGCCACGGTCTCGGCGTCGACGACGGCGCCATCGCGCGACTCGAGACGATTTCGTCGATACGACAAAAGTTCTCGTGTTGCGGGATGCCGGTGAACAGGCCGATTTCAAAAAATGCTTGTGGGCCGGGAGTGAAGGTCATGGCCGAAACCTATCGGGCGCAGGCCTCAGGCGGCGGCAACTTCCGCGGGCGCGAACGAGACGAATTCCTCAGAACTACAGATTTCAGAATCTGCATCTGAATTCTGATTCCGTTCGGTCGTGGCACAAGTAACCATTCGAGGGAGCTGCGCCGCGTCAATCCAGCACTTGGTGTCGAGGTAATTCCGTTGCGCTCACTCGTTGACTGAGTGGTCAAACCCGCTCGATCTTTTGAATCGACCATCCCTTGGCCAACTCGTCGACCACTTTGTCGAGATAGCGGATCTTGCGCATGAGCGGATCATCAACGTTCTCAACGCGCACTCCGCACACCACGCCCGTGATCAACGAGGCGCTCGGGTTCATCGGCGCTGCGGCGAAGAACTCTTCGAACGTTGTACTCGCATCGAGGTAGGCCTTGAACTGTTTCTCGTCGAAGCCAGTGAGCCAGCAGATCACTTCGTCGAGCTCGGCAACCGTTCGTCCCTTCTTCTCCACCTTCGCCACATAGTGCGGATAGACCGATGCGACGGGCGTGGTGAAGATGCGGCTCACACTCCGAGGGTATCCAACGATTGAGCAGTATCTGGCTCGCCATTGCGCACGTTGTTCTACGCCGTGTCGGCGGGATTAAGCCAGTGCAGCCCACGGAAGCGCGCGAATCCGCGGTCATAACTCACCCACGTTGCTCCGTACTCAAGAGCAACCGCAGCCAGGTAGGCGTCAGTGACATCGGGGCCACAAAGCCCGTGTTCGCGCACAAGGTCGCGGAAGATCGCCCAATGGCGCACCCCCGGCTCGACGATGACCACCGATGGCGAAGCGGTGAGCGACTCAACGAAGGCGATGGCCTCATCAGGACTCTTCGGCGGATCGAACACGCGACGATCGGTAGACACGCGCAAGAACCCACTGACCACTAACGAAGGGACCGTCACCTGCTCGCCTGAACGACGCAAGCTCATGAGCAGCGCACGTGACTGCACGTGAAGCGCAGAGCCTGAGAACGATGCGTGCAACAAGACGTTGACATCAACGCAGTGCATCAAGTGCCCTGCTCTCATCGAGCATGTCAACTAATGCCGACGCGTCGTTGATGTCGACCCCCTGGCGAATCGATCCAGGGGTAACAGGCAAGTCAGGTAAGTCAATCTCCGCAACTTCGGCGCCTCTGGCCAAGTAGCTCGCCAGGGCATCCTCGATTATCGAGCCCACGGAGGTTCCCCGACGAGCCGCCGCGACCTTCGCCTCTTCGTAGAGAGAGTCGCGCAAAGTGACAGTAGTGCGCACGACTGCACTTTAGCATCAGGATACTGCATCAAGATGCAGACGCGTTACCGCTTGATGCGCACTACCTGCCCTTGACCAGCCAGGGTGCTGTCGGTGTGAGTCGACACGTAAATCTCATTACCGTCACCATCGACAGCAATGCCGTTGGGCTGCACAAGTAGTGGGTTGGTCAGGATCGTGCGCGGACCCGAGGGATTGGCGAACGACGCAATCTGCACATCATCGGTGAACATCTCGGCCGCATAGAAGTGACCCTTGCCGTCGAAGGCGCAGCCAGTGATGGTGCTGAATCCGGTAGCCCACACAGTGGCGACATTGAGCACGGTCGCCAGACTTGAAGGATCAGTGGCCTTCGGATCTACTCGGTACACGACCGACTCGCCCGGACCGTTCGCGAAGTACTCCGAAAGCGAGAGAGTTCCGATGTAGAGAGCACCGTCGGGTCCGGCTGCGACGCAAGTCGGAACGACATCGCTCAGAGATGTGTTCGGCAGGAATGCGAGTACCTGCACGGTGCCATCGCGCTTGACCTCATCAAGAGTATTCGCGCCTGCATCGATGACGTACGTGTGGCCGTTGGTAACGAGAACGCCGTAGGGGTTGGCGTCTGGGAATTGACCACCGGGGTCTTGAGCAGGATGGCTTCCGGTCCAGGCATAGTCGAATCCACCGACGTCGGCGAGATTACGCACGCGGGAATGGCGATCGTTGGCCTTGACCGAGATCAGGTAGCCAAGGTTGGTACTGCCAACCGGATCGGCATGCTCGGACATGATGCCGTACACCGTGCTTTGGTCTCCATGGTTCGCCACCGCAACGCCGTCGATACCTGTGGCCTCAAGTCCGTTACCCGGGTTGTCGGCGGTCGACCACAGACCGGAGACCAGCACACTCTGCCGAGGCTTCTTACCGTCTGCCGAAGCAATCCGCGTGATTGCACCTGTGGTCCCTTCGCCCGCCAACACGCCAGCGTTTGAATTGCCCGTACCAAGTCCGGCTTCGGCCACGTAGAGGGTGTCATTTTCGGCAAGTGCAAGTCCGCGCGGATTGTTCAGGCCCGTGGCAATCACGTCGTATCGGGGCGATGGCGACGGCGTCACTGGGCGAGCGTTCGCCGCTGCGGGTACGGCCGCGACGCACGCAGCGCCGATCACAGCAATCGGAACTAGCAGGCGTGCGGGGCGTGATGAGCGGGCCATGAGCTCCTCCAACGATGTCAGTTGCCTCACCTTGACTGGCTAGATCACCTCTGCGCCACCGTGGTAGCACGGTGATGAGTGACGAGTGCGCGCAACATGGTTCCTGACCCGACAGCCGGCGGACTGTGGCACAGTAGGCCAGCCCGCTGACTCACTGGAAAAGGTCACCATGCCGCTCGTCGTGCTCGTCGCACCGCCGCGTTCAGGCGCGACCTTACTGTCACTTGCACTCACACAGGGTGAAGGCTGGGCGGCTTCGAGCTCAAGCCTGAGCGCCGCCGTCGACTCGATAGCTGGCTTCAGAACGACAGACCGCGGCTTGGCATCCGATCGACTGACTGCGGCCGACGCCACCCCCGAACTGACTGCGGCACTGCAGGCAGCCGCACCGCCCAGCGACGAGGTGTTCGTCGAGTGGTCGGCACGCTCCTCAATGCAGGTGGGCCTGATTGCGCAGGCACTGCCCGACGCCAAATTCGTCTTCCTCACGCGTCGTCCGCTGATGACCGTGTCGTCATCGATGGTCGCGTGGTCGAGCGGCCGGTTTGTGTCGCAACCGGATCTGCCCGACTGGTGGGGTGACCGCTGGTCATTCCCGCTCATCGATGGGTGGCGTGAGTTGATCGGTGCACCACTGGCGCAGGTGTGCGCGACCCAGTGGAACACCATCACCAATGCAATTCTCGACGACCTCGCTGAACTACCGCCTGATCGCTGGACCGTCTCCTGCTTCGAGTCACTGGTGGAAGACCCCGCCGCGGAGGTCACGCGCATCGCGCACGATCTCGGGCTGGAGTGGAGCGGGCAGATGCTCGACCCGCTTCCACCGACGCTCACGTGTGTCACACCGCCCGACGCTCGAGCATGGCGCGGTAATGCCAGTGAGGCGATGACCGCACTGGAACCACGCGAGACCACCGTCATGCGCATGTTGAGCGCCGTGCAGGAGCGAGTTCCCGGGTTCACGGGTGCGGGTTCCCGACCCTCCCCGGAAGCACCTCACCCCTGACCAAGGGCTCCATCCGGTACAAGACCGAAACCAGCTACAGCGTCCCGTTGTAAGTCTGGCGTGCCGCACGCCTCACCCAACAAGGGCCGCAACTCAACATTGCGGTTGCACGCCTTAGAACCTTCGATGGACCGTGGTATCAGAAACGGTATCACCGTGGCATACTGGACACATGGCCATGACTCTCAGACTCTCCGACCAAGATTCCGCCGCACTTAGTCGGCAGGCTGAGCAGGAGGGCCGTTCTCAGGCAGAGATCATCACTCAGGCGGTGCGCGAGTACGTCGAGCGTGCGAGTCGCCGCGAACTCCTCGATTCCGTACTCAACGACGAGTTGCCTCGCTACGCCGAAGCCCTCGAGCGCCTCGGGCAATGATCTACCTCACCTTAGAAGAACTGCTGTACGTCGCCGAGCGAGCAATCGGCGCGCCAGTCGAACTGCGCGACGCCGGGCTGCTCGAGGCCGCGGCCGCCCGCCCACGTGCGAGTGCGTTCGGAGCCGACGCCTATCCCGACTTACACGCCAAAACGGCAGCCCTGCTTCTTTCGATCTGCCTCAATCACGCACTCATCGACGGCAACAAGCGACTGGCACTTGCGGGAGCAATTGCCATGCTCGGAGTGAACGGATGGCATTTGACTCTCACCAACGACGAGGCCTACGAGTTGGTCTTGTCGGTAGCGACGGGCTCGATGTCGACCGTCGACGAGGTGGCCGATGTTCTTCGCAGAGGATCGCAGCACAGATGAAGGACCAGCTCGCGTGCGATCTCTGATACAAATGACCACACCCACGACGCTAGGAGCCTGACGTGCCGTTCCTCATGACCCACTTCTATCCAGGTGGCACGGCCGAGCAGTACGCGGTTGTTCTCAATGCAGTGCACCCCGATGGCGCGCTTCCTGCTGGCCAGCTCTCGAGCGCTGCCGGACCGTGCGACGGCGGCTGGGTCATCAGTGCAATCTGGGAATCGCGCACCGCATTCGAAACGTTCGTGGTCGAGCGACTCATGCCCGCCTTGAACGGAGTCGAGGGCGGTTTCACCACTGCCCCGGACGAACACCTCGCAGAACTCTCGCTCTACCAAACGGCCTAGCAGCACTGACGCTGCGCCTCTAGGGAGACACCAATGACCGACGACACGCTCGCATCAGCACACGACAACTTGTACGCAGCGCTGAACGTGATGCTCACCGGAGACCCCGCGCCCGTTCAGGCAGCATGGTCGACGAGCGATGACGTGACGTACGCCGGACCGTTCGGCGGCTTCATCAAGGGTCGAGACGCCGTGGCCGACGAGTTCGCGCGTTCTGCCGCGATGAATCTTGGTGGTCGCATCAAGGTGACCGACGTACACATGGTCGAGGGCCCTGACCTGGGCTACACCACGTGCACCGAACACGGAATTGATCACGTCATCAACGGCCAACGGGTGAACATCACGCACCGTGCGACCAACGTGTTTCGTCGTGAACCGGGTGGCTGGAAGCTTGTGCACCACCACACTGATCACTCGTCCTAGTCGACGAGCTGTGGGCGACCTTCGTTCGTGCTTCCACCTGCATGTGGCAGCGCAGGCGGCGCAGCCGGCGGCTCTTCGGCTTCACTCAATCGACTGAGGTCTTCACGCAACTGCACGTGCGGCCCAATCAACACACCGATCAGTGCGATGGCTGCCACACCCGCGAGAGCCGCACTGACCGACCACGTGTCTGAGGCGAAACCAATCAACTCCTGACCGATGGGCACAAAGAGCGCGGGGATCATCGCGTAGCCAGATAGCAATGCGCCGCCGGAACCCTTCTGCGAGACGACCTGCATGAGCGACCCGAGAATCGTGCCATCCATAGTGAGTGCGAAGCCCACCGGAATGATCGCCACCGATGCGATGAGCAACAGCAGGTAGGGGTTGAATTGCTCACCCGACACCGAAGCGTCGGCGCTCGTGGCCGTGTGGTTGGCCGCCCATGCGAGCACACCAATTCCAGCCGCGACGACGATGTACAAGAGTCGGTGCACCCGACCCCATGGGATCGAGCCGTGCGCTGAATGAATCGCCCAGCCAACGATCAACCCACCAACGACGGCGGCGGTCTGCAGCACCGAGAGGATAAGTGGGTTCGTGCCGATAAGCGCGGCGATGGCAGGCAACGTCACGCTATAGCCACCGATAACGAAGCACCACGCACTGAACATGCAGATCACACGAACGCTGCGGTTGCCACGCCGAATAGCAATCGCCTCACGGAAGCGCTCGCGCGGGCCAATTGCGTGCGGCGCACGCCCAAGCAGCCCGAACACCGAGAGCGCTTCGACGATTGACACCAGCGCGCCGATGAAGAATACCCACGTTGACCCGATGGCAGCGAAGATGGCGCCACCTGCAAGCAACCCGATGATGGTTCCCGATGCCGATGCCTTCGCGAGGGCACCGTTGAATTCGGGCACCTGCCCGGGCGCTGCAATCATGGCGCGGACTAGTCCCGTCGCCGGGCTAGAAAGCGCGTAGAGAACCCCTGTCGCGAGAAACCACACCAACAGGCTTGCGGTCGTTAAGTTGCCGGATATCGATAGCGCCACCGGGAAGAATCCCACTATTCCAATAGCGATACGCGAGAAGATGTAGTCCTTAGGACCTCCCCACCGACGAGCAATCGCAGTCGCGGGCGCGGGTAGCAGAATTGCCGGCAGCGACGAACACACCACGATGAGCCCGCTTACCGCGACCGACCCTGACTGCTGGTAAACGATGTAAGCGGTGACGATGCTCACCATCGAGCTTCCGATAGCGAAGAAGAAAGTTCCCCAGATGTGTCGATGCCGAATGTCGGCGTAAGGATCGGTCGTCTGCTCTTCAGGCACGTGGATTCTCACTTTGGTCGGTGAACGCGTCCGGCCCAGAATGATGCACGCCGCGACGGACTACCACCGTGCTTCCACGGTAGTAACTCGTGCCGGTCTGAACTAGAGATCGTTGAGTGTTCCCCACAAGCCGCCCGGCTTGATTCGCGTGTTGCTGTGCAACGGCTGCACCTTGAGCCGATCGTCTTCGACGGCGAGTAATCCGGTCAGGCGTAATTCGCCCACGACTCGCTCACCCTCCGATTGAGTCCAGCCGAGTCCTTCAGAGGCTTGAGCCACCGTGAGTGGCTCTTGTGACCTCATGATGTGCCGCATCAGTGCCAACTGAGTATCGGGCAAGTGCAAGATGTCGGACATCGTGAGCGGTGTCGCGTCGGCCTCACGTTCCTCTAGTTCACCTTCGACGCGCTCAAACATTCCCTCGGTACTCATGTCAACTCCGGCATTGCAATGGGCTCGGGCTGTGGGCGACACACTTGGCACCACAGCGTGCCTCCCACCACGATCGAACGCGGAGGGTCGTTACCGAAAACAGTAATGATGAACGGCATCGCCGCATGATGCGTGGCGCACACACCCCGGCCGCAGAATCGGCAGACGCCCCGCGCGCTCTCGTCACACTGTGCACAGAGCATCTCGGCGCTCCTTCCTGCTTGTCAGGCCACCCTAGTCGGCCGGAGGTTCAAAATCCGCCACGACCTCGTCATTGGCGGGTGCCACGTCATTCAGCCGGGCCCACAGCCCCGCGGGAGCAGACGTCTGTGGCTGCTCGTCAACATCGATGGACTCGTCAAGTGCCCCCCAAATACTGGGGTCAGCGTCATCAACAGGAAGGTGCGACCGCAGCCACATCATGGCGAACATTCCGATGTCGCGCCGAAGGGATGCGGCCTCTTCTTCCAGGTGGTCAACCTCTGCAGCGGAGGCACGTCCGGACCTGTGCGCGATGGCAAGTCTCCGTTGCACACTCACCAATTGCTCAGCACTCCCGGCGGCGGCCGACCCGTAGCGAACCTCGAAGGCGTCGAGGATTTCAGGGACGCTACTTCCCGTGAGCGCTGCCTGCTCGCTCGCCGTCGCACCTTGACGGGAGAGGTCCTCGCGCACCCAACGCGCCGAGATCGGAAAGCCCAGCCCGACGATGGCGATAGCAACACCAAATACTGCGATTCCAGTGGCGGTGATCAGCAGTGGGGAGACGCCCTCGGTCTCAGTGAGACGGTTGAAGGTCGAGTGCAACGTGATGGCGATGAGAAGCCCCGCGAGCGGAATCGCCACGCGAGCCAGCCAGCCGCGGCTGTACGCCAACACGATTGCCGCACCGACGATGGCGGTGCACCCAGCGTGCATCAAGTTCGTTGACGTTACCCGCGCAAGGGCGAGACCGAGGCCCTCGTCGGCGCCGGCCCGCTCTAGGTACACCCAGTTCTCGCGAATAGCGAAGCCCGTGCCCGCGGCAGCACCGAGAACTGCCCCATCGACAAACCACGTAGCTCGGCGAGATGCACTAATAAAAGGAAGCGCCAGGGCCTTGGTGATCTCCTCAGCGATCGGCGCACCTAACACAATGAGCGAGGTCAAGCCGAAGGCAGCGGCCCACCGGTCGTTGATGTGTATGACCAGATAAGTGTCGAGAAATCCCCACAACAGTGCCAGAAGTGCCAGTGGCCACAGCCGACGACCATTGCGGCCAAGGGTGAGCACCACCGCAAGCGCCACCAACGGAACAACCGTGGCCACAATGACGCCGATGTCCACGTTTACCTCTCCGCTGTCATGAAGATGTCGATACGTCCGCTACGGGGTGATGTCGATGGAGACGCCGCACATTCCAACAACGGTACCGACCTCGTCACGCACCGCGCTCTTCACTGTCCAGAACACCCGCTCTTCACCGGTTTCCTCGATGATGTTGCGTTCCTCGCGGCTCACAGTGTTACCCGTGGTCAGGACTTCCTGATCGTTAGCGCGGAGTTCGTTGGAGCGTTCGAGGTCGAAGAACTCACTGTCATCCTTGCCCACGATGCCGGCGAGGTCGGTACCAAAGAGTTTCTGCACTGACCGGTTGGCGTACGTGTAGTTACCGTCAAGGTCTTTGCTGTAAACGTAGGCCTTGAGCGTGTCGAGAATGGCTTCGACGTCCATGCGGGCTCCTCGCTGGTGGTGGGGTCATCCCGCTCGCACGGCACCCATGCCGAGAGACTCCACGAATCGCGACCATAACACCACAAGAGGACCTTGAACCGGTCGTTGGCTTCCGGTGGCCCTCGCCACCGTGCCAGCACGGTGCCGACCCCAATGCTCGACGCTAGCCTTGGGCGTGTGCCCAGGTCCGAAGTGCCGCAGGTTTCTTCGACCGACGATGCTGTACGCGCTCATGGGTGGCGATGGGACGACCGACTCGCGCACACACCGCACATCAACCACACTCCACCAACTTCCGGCGATGAGGCAGACCTCGCAGCGTGGCGAAAGCAGATCGACCCCGATGCGCTCGGCACCTTCGACAAGCGGCTGGCATGGAGCGGCCTTACCATCACCGACGCCGAGGCTCTGATTGCGGCCCAACCCGACACATCCGCACCCGACTGGTGGCCCGACCTCGTTGAGCTGCGCGCCACCTGCCGCACCGCTGCTGAGGGTAACGAATCGAACGCCGACTGGCTGGCCGAGATAGACGAGTCGATCCCACTCGGAGTAAGCGCCGAACCCATTCCGTTCGCACATCTGCTCTGGCCGATTGCCGCGTGGGCGTGGGCGTCACTGGAGACGCGCATCGATGCGGCATGTCTGACACTGGTCACCGCGGCGGCACGTGATGATCTGCGGCGAGCACTTGTGGTGCGACTCTCCTTGTTGATCGATCGAGCCGTGACTGAAGACTTCACCCGTAACCGAACGGCGGGACAGTCACTGATGTTGCGTCTTGGCGCGCCGGACACGTTCGACTCGACCTCGCAGGTCGCCTACGCCGCGTACTGTCGCGAGAACCTCGGTGATGGACTTGATCGGCTTCTCGGCGAGTTTCCGGTGATGGGTCGCATCATCGCGGTGGCGTGTAGTCAATGGCGTGCCGCGGCCACCGAACTCCTTGAGCGTGTCGATCGCGATCGACCACGTCTCTGCACCGAACTCGGCATTGCCGAGGCGTCAGTGCTTGAGCAGGTGCAGTGGGGCCTCAGCGATCCGCATCGCGGCGGTCGAAGTGTGGCGATTGTTGTCTTCGGAGTAGGTGCCACTCAACGTGAGGTGGTGTACAAGCCCAAGGACATTACGATCGAACAGAAGTTTCATCAGTTCGTCTCCAACGTTGCCAATCAGAGTGTCGGGGGCAACGAGCCCGCTGTACGTACAGTGCTGGGCGACGACTACGGATACGTCTCGCGCGTGACCCACCTGCTCTGCACCCCCGACCAGTACTCCGACTTCTACCGATGCGCCGGTCGACTACTCGCCATCCTCTATGTGCTGGGCGCAAACGATTGTCACTACGAGAACCTCATCGCCCACGGGCCTACCCTGCACCTCATCGACGCCGAGACGCTGTTCGAAGGCAAGAACGTGTCGATCGGTTCAGCGGAAGTCATCACCGACCCCGATCCACTTGAGGCCTCGGTACTTCGAGTCGGGATGCTACCGACATGGATTCTCAGCGCCGCCAATTCGCCTAGTGATATCAGTGGCTTAGGCATCGATTCGCGGCCGCCAGAGCGGGCACCTGTTCCCGGGTGGCGTTACGTGAACACTGACGCCGTGGTGTGGGCTACTCGCGCTGCCACAGGCGCCCAACCACATAGCCTGCCGGTGGATGGTCGTTCGCCTAACCCGCTGAGGCACCATGTCGACGATCTGATCGCCGGCTTTACCGAACTCTATGAGGCAGCAATGCGGCCCGAGGTCTCAGATTTCATTGTGTCGGCCATCGCCGACTTTAAAGGAGTGCGCCGACGAGCCATCTTGCGCGCCACAGACGCCTACGCGGTAGTGAATAGACGCGCGACCTCCGCGGCAGCACTGCGCTCAGCGCGTGTGCGCGGCTTCGAACTCGACCTACTTTCACGCAGTTCCCTCGTGAGTGACGAACGACCAGCCCTCTGGGATGCCTTTCTCGCTGAACTGCATGACTGCGAGAACCTCGATATTCCGTACTTCGACTACCCCCTTGGTTCGATGGAGATCGACGGAGGTCACCGGGTCATTAAAGGCCTACTTGAGCACGACGGCCTCTATCAAGCGATCAGGCGAACGCAGTCTCTCTCCGCCGATGATCTCGCGTGGCAAGTGCGACTTATTCGTGGCTCCATGGCCGCGCGCTACGGCTCAGCACGCGAGTCGAGTATTGAGATGGTGCGAGCATCTGAGCATTCACGCGACACCCGGGCACGCATCGCTGATGCCAACTCACTTCGCGACAGTCTGAAGTTGACCGCCTTTCCCGACCGAACCGGAGCACCCAGTTGGTTGACTCTTCTGCCCGTCAGTGGCAGCGACGTTGATCGCTACCGATTCGACGTGGTCGACTCCGGCCTCTACGCCGGTCGAGTGGGCATCGCCGCGTTTCTCAGTACTAGTAACGAACACGAACACGTCGCTTTCGCGCACGAGGTCGTAGCACCGGTAGTGCGTGTCCTCACGAGCACCGACGAGTTCGAGAGATTTCGATTCCTGCGTGAGAGCGGATTGGGGATGGCGGGTGTCGGCGGATTCCTGCGCGCGTTCGACCTCTTGGCCCGCACGGAACTCGCTGCGTCGATCGACTTCGCGGCTCTGACTCGCACTCTCATGAACTCGATTACCGCTGAGGCGGTAGCCAAGGATCGAGCACGCGATGTCATGAGTGGAAGCGCCGGAGCCATCAATTGGATTGCGCGCTCACACCAGCTCACACCTACAGATGAAACGCTGCGGACACTCCTGCTGCTCTCAGGGCACCTTCTCGCCACTCAACAATGGTCAACCGGTGCATGGCGCCCCTCGGCTAAGTCAGGGCGGCCACTCACTGGACTCGCGCACGGCGCCAGCGGTTGTGGGCTTGCCTTGATCGAAGCAGGAGTCGCTCTCGGTGATGACGAGTTGGTGGAAGCCGGCGCACGAGGTCTGCAATACGAAGCGGAGGTCTTCGATACGAGCACCGCCAGCTGGCCCGACTTTCGCGTGAACGATGACTCCCCTGGATTGATGGCGGGCTGGTGTACGGGATCGCCAGGAATCGGACTGGCACGCATTCAGGCGCTGCGTGCGATTCCGACGCATCCTGACGCCGACCGTTGGAGCGACGACATCTACGCCGCCGCACATGCGACCAAGGCAGCGCCACTCACGGCCGTCGACTGGCTGTGCTGCGGAAACCTCGGGAGGGCGTTGTTCCTGCGCGAAGCAGCAGCATGGTCGGGAGACGCGGAGTGGATTGCGGCGGCCGCCAGTATTGAGGGCGCCGTCCTCGAGGGGGTAATCGAGCGCGGAAACTTCAGATTGTCACGAAACATCCACGCTGCCGATGAGAGCCCACCGCCCGGCCTGATGCAGGGCATCTCGGGGATCGGAATGTACCTCGAGTCGATCGACTCCGGAAGCCGAGATCTGCACGACCTCATCGTGTGAGACAGAGCAGGCACCGACGCATCCCCCAAACCCCATTCCCCCATCGGGGGCACCCAAGCGCGCACCTAGCGCGTTGGAGCGACCCACTGCCCGCCTGCGCCCCCTGCTTCAGCACAAGCATGCACCGGTCAGTTCACGCTGCCGCGACCGGCTGTTCCGTGGGGTCGTCGATGATCGGCTCTCGAGCCGCGCGCGCTCGCTCAGCTCGCACATCAGAGATGATCACTCCGACCAGTTCTGGCAGCAAGTCGGTGCTCCGTCGCACGAACCACGGAATTCCATTGGCGACGAGCCATACCGCCACCAAGACCGGACCAGGGCACTGCTCAGGAATGGGGGGCACCGACGCCACCGACGCGAACCCACGCGGGGCAAGCCACTCAGCGGCGATCGAGGCGAGCACCCGATGACCCTGTGCCGACGGATGCATACGGTCGATGTGCCAGGTACTGCGGTGATGAGCGACATCGAAGTCGCGTGGGTCGAGAACAATGACTCCCGGAAGTCCGCCCACCGCAACCATGAGGGCCGCATTCACAGCAGCGGCGCGAGCACCGAGCACTCGACCAAAGGCTGAGCCGCCGCGCGGCAGCACGCGCACCGGATCGTGCAGGAGAACAACAAGCACAATTGCGCCCGCCGCCGCCAACTCGATGCACGCATCCCGCGCGTTACTCGCCACTCGGTCGGCATCAAAATCGGAACGAAGCACATCGTTGCCACCAATGAGTAACGTGGCTAAGTCCGGCTTGAATGCCAGCGCGTCGGGCAATTGTTCGGAGACAACATCGCGCATACGTGCACCGGTTTGTGCAAGACACAGATACTCGCCTGCACCGAGTGCAACGGCAAGATGTGCTGCCCACCCTGGCGAATACGTGTGGGCAACGACATCTCCCACTCCTGCGGTCACGCTGTCGCCCAGTCCCACCACGCGCAGCGGTTTCATTTCAACTCCGAATCATCGGGGGTCGAGGTTGGAAATCTTCACGTAACCCATGCAAAATCAGCATCGATTCGACGGTGCGCGACCATGGAAACTCGCACGCACGATCACGCGCTGCCCGTGACCGCTGAACGGCTGGCATTGCCAGGACTTCGCGCACGCCTTGAGCAAATGACTCGACCGACCCATCGACTAGCCGCCCCGTGTCGATCGTGAGGATTTCGCTCAACGCACTCGATTTCGAGGCCACGACCGCGGTTCCGGATGCGAGCGCTTCAAGTGCTGCGAGCCCGAAAGTCTCAATCGGCCCTGGTGCAATGAGAGCGTCGGCACTGGCCAGAATGTCGGCTACACGTTCGCGTTCGGAGATGTGCCCAAGGAATGTGATCGGAAGTCCCAGTGACAGTCCGCGCAACCGCTCTTCCAGAGGGCCGGTTCCCATCACTACGAGTTGAGGGCGAAGCCCTTCGGCACTGAGAGCTTGAATGGCACGGATGGCGCGTTCAGGTCGCTTCTCGCGCGAAAGCCGACTGCACATGACGATCAGCGAAGAGGCATGCTCGCCGAGCAGGGCCTGACGCAACTGCTCGTCACGACGCCCTGGATGGAACATGGCGAGATCGACTCCGAGTGGAACCCGAGTCACGTTCGCACAATTGATTCGTTCGAATTCCTCGGCGGCGTAACTGGTCGAACACACGACATGGTCAAATCGCAGTGCCGTACTGCGGTTCCATGAGTCGGCGATGCGTCGCGTCGGCCACGGGCCAGGTAGCCACGCGTCAAGCACGCCGTCAACGCGTTCATGCGCCCACATCAGCGATGGAATCCCCTGCGCGCGTGCCCACCAGCCAATCGACCTTAAGGTGAGTCGATCGGACACCTCAATGCGATCAGGCATTATTTCAGCGAGCACCGTGCAGACGCGGTCAACGTCGAGAATCGCACGGTAACCACCGCTGCCGGGGATCGGCGACGAGGGCAGCGCAATGACGCTGCCGTATGGCGCCGCAAAACGCTCGTACCGTTCACCGGGAACAATGAGAAATGACTCCTGGCCCTCAGCCATATACCCCGCCCCCAGATGGTGCATCAGGGTGCGGATTCCACCGCTGGACGGACCGTAGAAATTGGCAATCTGCACGATACGCATCAGACAGTGCCCTTCATCGTCGAAGTTGTCGAGCGAGCCGAAACCACCTCGGCGTAGTGACCTTCAAGCTGCGTCATCACCGCACCCCATGTACGACCCGCGACGCAATGGCGTGCCGCCGCACCCATGGCTTGCCGTTTGAATTGATCTCCCACGAGGTCTTGGACGTACTCCCTCAACGCAGTGCGATCCCCTGCGGGGTAGAGCCACCCAGTGCGACTTGGGTCAACCAAGTCCAGCGGCCCACCTGCGGCGGGTGCCACCACGGGCACGCCGCTCGCAAGGGCTTCCTGCACCGACTGACAGAAGGTCTCGTAACGGCCGGTGTGCACCATCACATCCAGGCTCGCCACGGCTCGCGACAACTCGGCGCCGTGAAGGAATCCGGTGAACACCGCTGTTGGAAGTTGGCGCTCGAGGCCGCGACGTGCTGGACCATCGCCGACCACGACGATGGTCACGCCCGGTAAATCGGCGAGCGCGACGAGTTGGTCAACTTCCTTCTCCGCGGCAACTCTTCCTACGAAACCAACGACGACATCACGTCGGCCCTCAGTCCACCCCGCGCGAAGTTCATCGTCGCGATGCACTGGGTTGAACATGTCAGCGTCAACTCCCCGCGGCCACAACGCCATGCGGGGCACACCTTGCGCCGCTAATACTTCCAGTGTCGGTCGCGATGGAACGAGGGTGCGATCGGCGGCTGAGTGAATGTGCTGGAGCCGCCGCCACACCAAGGGTTGTGCCATGCCAAGGCCGTATCGGCTTGCAAAG